>Ga0307511_10007228_pt1 | contig 11190 bp, 10 predicted proteins | sample 13_EM_MG_FD_200266 | JGI IMG/M metagenome (GOLD analysis project Ga0307511, IMG submission 200266) | Populus trichocarpa ectomycorrhiza microbial communities from riparian zone in the Pacific Northwest, United States - 13_EM | ecosystem: Host-associated > Plants > Roots > Unclassified | place...
CAGACTCGGGGGAAATGATCTCGTGCAAGTAGGGGAATAAGAGTTTCGGCAATTTGGGCCACACCCCAACGTGGATGTGTTGGTAATATGCGGTCTCGAAGGCGAGCGTCCCTGGGGTGATTACGCGTGGCGATGAGGGGTACTGTTTGTCCAAGTACTGGACGATATCGAACGAGTCGGACATTACGATTCCTGTGGAGTTGTCGTGGATGAACGGAACTGTGTACCAAGGATCCCTATTGTAATGTTATTTTACGCGCTCGCTGAGATGAGTTGATAAAATGGCCATACCCGTTAGGCTTGATCTTGGTCGCCTTCGCGCCGACTTTCTTCGCAACTGGCTCGCTTTCGTGGAGTTCGATCCATACGGTCCTGTAGGATAACCCCTTGTAATTTAGTGCATAACGAACTGGGCTGGTGTTCAATCAGTTAGGAAGGGGTGTCGGTTGTTTCGAAAATACTCATACAGAGTGTTAGGTGCGAAACATTTATTGGGATGAGCAGGGGTTTGAATGGTTAAGTCGTAGAAGAGGATTTCGTTGGACATGGCGCAGGAGGGTGGGTTCCGGGAACTTGCAAATAGATACCGTTATTTATGTGGGTTTTCAGGTTTTTGGCGACGATGAAAGTATTTTTCCATCGGAGGGGTGACGATTTTCTATTAGGGTTTGGGTCAATTCTTTCAGGAAGGTGAGTAGTGCTCCTTGGAAGTACGGCGGTAAAACGGACGAAAGGCGCCGCCATTGTATCTGTTTGACCCTTCTTTGTTCTGTTCAATCTCAGTGTCGCCCTTTGAACCACGCAGCGTCGAGCTTCCGAGATGCGTTCAATCTCTATGTGGCGCCTGTATCCGTGTCGGACCAGGACTGTGACACGTAAGGTCGCTTTTCACCATCGGCGTCTTCCCACTTGAATTTCATGAAAATTTGAAACCGCTCTCAGCCACGACCGAATCGGAATCGATGCTTTAGTTTAATTCTTTGGTCCACGTAACGACCTTCATTTGGGGTACCATCCTAGCGTCCGTGACGTAGGCCATCCAGATGACCGGGAGCTTTAGAAGGCGAAGGACCCTTTCGCACCCACGATTACACAACCAGAACGACAATACGATAGTACGGGCGCCAGATGTATTGTCTTTAGGTAACCGAGGTGTGTCGGTTGAGTCTACCGCGGGGACACTGTATCGAGTCCGCCTTAGCGTTCCATTCTGAAATCGGAATTGTAGCCTTTATCTCACCTACAACAAGGAGCAGCTGCCAGGTGCCCTGAAGGAGGCGCGACCACAACCTCGGCTTGAAAAAGTTGGCCAAAGTTTGGCCGTGCCCCACAGGGTGCACGCGCTGGTTACGCCTGATCCGGAGATTCGAAGTTTGGATTTGGCCTCCAGCGCAGGGGGAGGGGGTGAACCGCGCGCGGACCGTTGAAATTGACATTCTTGTCGACGTCGCGAGAACTGTATACCTGTGGTCACCGTGGCGGCCCTTGTTCAATTGCCGCGCGCGTGGCCGTTCATAGGAGGCAGAACCTATAAGATCTGATCGTGTACATCGCTAATGGGCTGGCTTTGAAGGGGTTTTAACGCGTCCGGTCTGGTATCCACGGGGTGTGAAGGGTTGGTGCTGGGGGCGAGCAACGGATTGTGGGGGGACAAACAGGTGAGATTCTGTGCGCTATTGCCGTATTTCTCGATCCATTGAGTACAGGTCTATGCTGGGGGACTCTCGCTGCTAGGCGGGCGTCAAGACGGTCAAACGTTCTGTGGAACGACGAAACCCACCCGCGCGACTCAAGGACGATTTTTGCCGCTTCAACGATTACACCCCACTCCGTCTGATGAATCCTTTGTTTGAAGTCTTCCAGCGTATCTTCCTTCTTGATCTCAACTGTCCTCACCAACACTGGCTCTCCTCGATCGACTTCCCTGATGACCCGGTGGACCATCACACCGGAGTGCCCGATCTCACCTTGCCCAAAGGCATCGAAGGCTCGTTGGATGGAGTTCACCCCATCGAACGCACTGGGGAGAGCCGGGTGGAGGTTGATGACTGGGACATTCTCCCTCTCAACCTCTTTCAAAAACGAATCGCCCAGAACGTGCATCCAGCCGGCCAGAACGACAAGATCTGGAGAAGCGGCCAGGACAATCTTGGAAACCTCGTAATCGTAGTCATCTCGCGTCTTACCCGGGTTGGCTTTGAGATAGGGTTGAAGAGCCAACACCTGGGTCGGGATTGGCGGGTTCGCATCCCGAGCTCGCGTGAGCCCGTAGGCCGCTTTGCGGTTGGAGAGAACGAGGACTATGTTGGCGTTAGGGAGTGATGGGGTGCCTTGAGCGTCGATCAGAGCTTGAAGATTTGTTCCTGGTGTCTATGTGGATCAGAGGGGTGGTAAAGTTGTGGGTGTGCCAAGCTTACCAGAGCCAGATATGAGGACAACGATCCTGTGCCCTTCCGGCGCCATTTTCGCGGATGAGAGGCCGTGAGAAAGTTTCGGTGCTGTTCTCCGCTTGCTCTCCCGACGGACAACCGTCTCCGTCTCTGCTTTCGTCGCGTTCCCACCCGTCTTGATTCTGCCGCACGCCAGATCTCACGCTCCTGCGTTTTTTTTTACATGCGCTCGTGAGATGTTTCACCCGACCAACCCTCGTTTCTCCTTAAACCTTCTCCGCAACCATTTGGTATCTTACAGCAGCGACCTCAGCTGCTGGTGTCTTCGAATGCAAGCAACGACACGTCTTCAATCCACGCGAACCCTCGTCTATCGCGCCCCAGACCGACACCGACACGGCTGGCTGACCTTGTCGATCGGTCTCCGACTCGTTGGATCCGATGGTTGACTCTCGAACCCAAGAAACGAACCAAGAACCCCTCAGGATGCCCATAAAAGCCACTCGTCGCCTTTCCCTTCCCCCATCGCCTCTTGACCACAGACTATCACCACATCCCACCCGACATGGATTCCTCCATCGCCAACATCGCTCGTTTAATCTTCTTTGGTGTGGCAGTCGCATCTATCACCGCACAAACGGTCTGTTCCAACCCTAGCGTACGAAGGGAGTGGAGGGCGCTTTCTGTTCACGAGAGAGCTGAATGGATCACGGCCGTCAACGTTCGTCTTCACCTTTCCTCTGTCCCTACTTGCAACTCAAACTCCGCCGTTAGTGCCTGTCGACGCAACCACATGATCCCAATCTGGTCGCAACCCAGCCACCAGACGTGTCGCGTATCCCACCTATCAACCCGGATTCGTCGTACTACGATGGTTTGTCGATGCCTTTTTCCGACGTTTACCGTGCTCACGACGTTCATCCCTCACAGATCTCGTTTATCTACACATGGACCTTAACCCTGCTGTAGGCGTTGTGTCCCTCGACCCGGATGCGAGACTGACCACTGTTGCATTAGGTTCACTTTACCGGATTCTTCCTGCCATGGCATCGCTACCTCGTCAAGCATTTTGAAAACTCGTTGAGGGACAAGTGTGGCTACCACGGAACGACTCCATACTGGGACTGGACCCTCGGTATGCCTTGACCGATCTCTCAAGCGTTCCACATTTTGATGTATCCTTTGCAAGATTCCTACGATACCGAACACTCTGCGATGTTCGACGACGATGAATGGAGCGGACTGGGTCGCTGGGGCGATCTCAATGACGATATTCAGATCACGACCGGAGGTTTCAAGGACATCGTCCGGGTGTATCCAAGCCCTCACCGAATCCGAAGGAGCTACACTCTCCAGCCCCTCGTAAATATTCCCAACCCGTTCCCCAACGATCCTCTAGCCCCTCCCATCGACACGAGTATTTTGATCAACGGAAGCTTCACCCGGGCCAACTACGACTTCTTGTTGAACGGGTTCGTCGGGGATTTCAGAGGTTTCCAGGGCTATCTCGAAGGCCCACGGGTATGTGATCATTCGCCATTGCCCTCCCCTTTCGGCATCCTGACCAGCACACAGGGCGCCCACGGTGGTCCTCATCTTATCATGGGAGGCGATATGACCGGCTTCTGCCCCAATGGCACTGGAGCGCCTGATTGCTACGCAGGACCCAAGTGGACTCCTAATGACCCAATGTTCTTCCTTCACCATGCCGTGAGACCTTATCCATCCCCATCTTCCTTGATCTCAACGGCTAACCCACTCACGCTCTAGATGATCGACAGGCTCTGGGCAGGATGGCAACTCGCAGCGCAACAGAACGCTCTCTCGTTTTCTGGGGGATCTGTTCAGGCTCGTGAGACGTTCGCGATTTACCAAGCTTTCCCCAACGGTGGACCCCCCTTCCTCAACGTGAGTTCAACCTACCCAAATCTTCTCATCATTATTGACTGTTTGTCGCACAGTTCGAGTCCGTGTTGCCGAGCGATGGATTGTGGGAGGACGTGAAGGTCATCGACGTAATGGATACGAAGAGTGAAACTCTCTGCTATATCTACGAATGATTTAGCACACGACCTCTATCCATCCCTCCCTCAGCACCTGCCCCGACCCGGATACCTTTCTTCAATACCCCCTCCCTTCGGACTACACGCCTATACCAGTGCTCGATTACCCCTAACTTGCACACCCTGGAACCCATAGACTATAGCACTGCATATAATACCATCCGTTCATTCCGCCTTCGGAGCTGGTCACCCCGCCAAGGCATATCGCTGGATCCAGAACGATTTGACGATCGTTTTGGTTACGACCTGTTGTATCATCTGAAATCATTTGGCTTCTTGTGCTGCTGATCGAGACTTCGTCCACACTACTCACACCCTTCCCCCGAATCAAGTCAGACGAAACAGTGGTGATGAGAGCCGATGGCGTGAACCATTCATTTCCTTACGCGGAGCAGGACTGCCACGGGATCCTGCCATCATATCACGACCCGTATCGTCAGTATGTCCTACTAGAGGCTTTCCGGTAATGGAACGTTTCTCCCTGAATTCCTCCTTACAGCTAACATCCCATGACCGTGACCCTCTCGGCATCGGGGGTTACGGACTACGAAGGCGTTATGGAATACAGGGAGCCGTGGGCCACTGAAGAACCCTCGCTTCGGTGGGTCCTCGCAGAGAGTGAGATTTTTTCTCCCATCCCACGACGCGACACACTGTCACACAGCCTTATCAACGATGTGCTCGCAAGACAGGTAGATCGTCTGTCTACGAGCACAACGGTTATCGTTTTGGACGAGAACGCCTAGCTCCAACCGGGCAACACATGACGATCCTGCCATACTTACGAATTGTTACTCGTTGGTTCACATTCCAGGAGTTATTCGAGCGGTACATTGCCTGCTGCCGGTGGCGTCGATTGAGGGTGTGTAAGCCCTCCGGAAAACCACGTTGCAGGGAGGGGGAGAATTGTCGCTGAGGTAGGCGCCGGTTCAGGGCACCGGGCACTCGCATTCATTACCCTTACGTAACAGGCAAGGCCCACTCTCCTACCGCCACAATCACGATGGGAGACGTCGAGAAAGGCTTAGGTTTCGCTGTCCGCGACTTATCCGACCAGAACTACTCAAAATCCCTTGCCTTTTGTCACTTTTGGCTCGATATCGGGCAAACATACCACCAAACCCCCCCTGACCAGATCTTTGACGCAATCTGGAACAACAGAGTGGGAAGCTCGTTCTCCCCCTCTGGAGGGAGGGGGAAACTCATCCACCCAGCTGCTCACTTGATGCTTTGTCTCGCGAGTGATGTAGAGTCAGATCACACCATCGCCCCACAAACACCTGGGCTACAAGGACGTCTCTGTACAAAATCCCTCGGAGCATTTTTCACCCATAATTTGGAAACCGTGTGGTACAAAATGCACAATTTTGGGAACGAAGCCCCGGACAGTTTTTACGCAGACGCTAATTTCATCGCGCACTGGGCCAACATCGGATACGTGGAGGAAGTCGCAATCCGCAATCACATCCTGCAGTCGCTCATCTCGCACCCAAAACTGTATGATCACCAGGCGCATGCGCTCATTATCCTGTTCAAGTTAGCGGGTCTCACATTCGAACATATGCTGGCCCGTCAGTGGTCGACCGCTGCTTTGAGCTTCTCAAGAACCAGTACGCTAGCAACAATTCGGCGAGGATGGAACAGGTACAGGTGTGTGCTATCCGCCAGGTGGTAGGTGGCCATGAGCTAAGACAAACCTTCAGGAGGTGATCAATCTGCGGGAGCGTGGATGGGAGGGCCTCCCTCCCCCACCTGTGTTCACAGCTAGGAGACCCAAGCCGACTGGTGTCAACCAGAGAGACCCCGCTACAACTCCAGTTGCTACAACTCTCGGACTGCCAAGTAGAGATCTCGAGCCTCAGATCCCTCAGCCGCCTCCGCTCGAACCCGTCCCCGTCCCAGAAGCAGACACGATTCCTGCATCTCCCACCACTCCCGTCATTCATTCTCCGTCCATCAGCATCGCCACTCTCTCCGACTTCACGATTGCAGATGTTTCCGATGACGAGTCTCCCGCCGAATCCTCGATCGCCGATACTTCTGATGACGAGCTTCCCACCGACCCCACGGCCATCGTCCCGCATAAGACCTTCCACCTCGAAGACGGCAATGTGGAGGTGCTGTGCGGGAACACACTCTTCCGTGTTCACACCAGCATTCTATCCTTCCACTCTCCTGCCCTTCGTCGGATGTTCGCTCAGACGAACCTGGCTGCGGCGGAATCCCCCAACGGTTGCCCCCGAGTTTTATCCTCAGACACCGCCACGGATTTCGCCACACTCCTAAAGATGATCTACCTCCCAGGGTTCGTTGCTCTACCCGCTTCTGCCCGGTTGGTAACCTGACCATTTGCCCACCTACAGATTCCCCGAGAAGAACAAAGTCCCGGATTTCGCCACATTTTCATCGCTGCTCCGAATCACGACAAAGTACGAGATGCCCGCTGTCCGATCTCAGATACTCGAGGTCGTCCGTGATGCGTACCCAGAGACGTTCGAGGGCCTCGGGCCGTCCAAGCCTCTCGGAGAGAACATCTTCAGCGGACGGACTCCTCACCCGAACGAAGTCCTCAATCTCTTTGTCCAGCAGAAGATCACGTCTGCGTTACCAATGGCATACTATATGGCGACTCGAAGGGGTCCAAATTCGTTGATGGACAGAAACCTACCACGGAACGCCACGCTTTCTCCTGAGATCCTTCAGTCTGCGATCACAGGACTCATGACACTCCGTGAAGTGGAGCTCAACGAGACCCACCGTATGATCTTCGAACCGAAAGGTTCTCGCCCTTGTTCCGTGTCGAATTGTCCGTCACGCGCCCCGACTAGCCCAGCAGCACTGGAGGCCTACCGAAAGGTTTTCGATCGTATTGTGTGTTCCTCTCAGTTGGGGACGAAGGTATTGCAGGTTCCCGAGTTCTACGAGGAGTGTGAAGGTAACGTTCAATGCGTCGGCACCGGTATTTGTAGTGAGTGTGTGGGGAGGTGGGAATCTGGGCATGCAGAGTTGAGGAAGAAGGCTTGGACGATGTTTCCAGACGTTTTTGGGTTGAAGGGCTGAGTGTCAAAAGCCTGGTGTCAACTCGTCGCATTGTCGGACGGTCCGTGTTATTGTTGTCCACCGATTAGAAGGGTGTTATTAGCCAGGATCCGTACTATCGAATACGATCCATTACATATGGGTGTCTGCATGTGGTTGCAGACTTAGCGCTTAGCACTGATCGCCGGAGAGCTACAAGTAAGATCAACTCATCGGCCTTTCCACCTCCCTCACCCCTGTTCGACCACCCCGCCACAATACCCCGCTGGGGTTTACGTTGCATAGGCGTCCTCAGTCTGGATTTGCTGTACTGTAGTCCGCGCCACGTGAGGGGTAATATCTATGGACTTGCAAAAGAACAATACCATCGCCATTCCGGCCGTTCTGCGGATTACGGGCGGCACAAGACTTAGCACCCTTCTAGGAAGGGTGAGCTATTTCTACGCTTATGGGTACTCACTCGCTGGTCCAAACTTCAGGCGTTCAGGTCCTATTTGACAGGTGTATCGTCTGTTGCGCGGGGTCAAGCTAGGGTTGTTCCCTTACGTAATAAGTACGGCTCTCCCTCCTACCGCCACAGTCGTAATGGGGGACATCGAGAAAGCCTTGGGTTCGGCAGTCCGCGACTTATCCGACCAGAACTACGCACAATCCCTCGCCTTTTTCCGCTTTTGGTTCGATGTAGGACGGACCTACCACCAAACCCCCCCTGAGTACCAGATCTTCGACGTCATCTGGGACAACAGAGTAGGGAGCTCGTTCCGCCCCATAGGGCGTGACATCATCAACTCAGCTGCTCACCTGTTCCTTCGTTTCGCGAGCGACATGGAGTTGGACCATATTCTCGCCGCAAACAGCTCTGGGCTGCAAAACCGTCTCTGCACAAGATCACTCCAAGAATTCTTCAACAGTAATCTGGAAACCGTATGGGACAAAGAGCACAGCACCGGAAACTGTGCCCCGTACAGCTATTTCGCAGATGCCAATCTCATCGCACACTGGGCTAACCTCGGACAAGTGGAGGAAACGGCAATCCGAAACCACATCCTACAGTCACTTCTCACTCACTCAAAACTGTACGATCACCAGGCGGACGCACTCATCATCCTGTTCAAAATAGCAGGTGCCACATTTGACGCGTATGTCGACCCGTCAGTGGTAAACCGCTGTTTTGAGCTCCTCAAGAACCACTACGACCATAGTCCGGTTGGGAAGGTGTTGGTACAGGTGCGTACTCCGCACCCAATGGTAGTTGGTTACGGGCTAAGGCGGATTTCAGGAAGTAGTCGCGTTACGGGAGAGTGGTTGGGAGGGCCTCCCTCCCCCGCCTGTGTTCGGGAAGTCCAAACCGGCTGACACGAGCCAGAAAGACCCCGCTGCAACTCCAGTTGTCACATCCCTCGGAATTCCAAACAGAGATTTTGAACCTCAGATCCCCCAACCCCCTCCACTCGAATCAGCCTCCGTCCTACTAGAATCAACCGCAATCTCCGTGCCTCCCGTCACTCCCGTCATTCAGTCTCCGTCCGTCAGTATCACTTCTCTTTTTGACTTCACGATTGTGGATGCTTCCGACAACGAGCCCCCCGTTGACTCCTCGATTGCTAATACTTCTGATGACGACCCTCCTATCGACCCTACGACAGCAGTCCCGCATAAGACCTTCTACCTCGATGACGGGAACGTGGAAGTCCTCTGCGGCAACACACTCTTCCGTGTCACCGTCAGCACCCTGTCTTTCCATTCTCCTGTTCTTCGCCAGATGTTCGTCCGGACAAACCTGGCCACGGTAGAATCGCCTAACGGTTGCCCTCGTATTATGTCCTCGGATACAGCCACAGATTTCGCAACGCTCCTCAAATTGATTTACCTCCCAGGGTTCGTTGGGCCGCTCGAATTTCACCTGGTTCTCTCACTGACACTTGCCTGTCCATAGATTCCCCGAACGGAATAAAGTGCCGGACTTCACCACCTACTCATCCCTCCTCCGAATGACGGCAAAGTACAAGATGCCTGCTATCCGGTCCCAGATACTCGAAGCCGTCCGTGACGCATACCCGGAGACTTTTGAGGGGCTCAAACCTTCCAAGCCGCTTGGAGAGAGCGTCTTCGGCGGGCCGACTCCGCACCCGAACGAGGTCCTCAACCTCTTCGTCCAGCAGAATCTCACATCCGCATTACCAATGGCATACTACATGGCGACTCGAAGAGGTCCTGGTTCGTTGATGGACAGACGTCTGTCACGGAATGCCACGCTTTCTCCCGAAACGCTTCAGTCCGCGATCACAGGACTCATGGCACTCCGCGAAGTGGAGCTGAACGAGACCCACGATTTGATCTTTGAGTCAAAAGGTGCTCACCCCTGTTCTACGTCTAACTGTCCTTCGCGCTCTCCGACCGGCCTAGCGTCATTGATGGCTTACCACAAAGTTTTTGATCGCATTGTGGGCTCCTCTCATCTTGGGACGAAGGTGTTGCAGGTTCCTGAGTTCTACGAGGATCGTGAAGGCGGGCTTCAATGCGTTGGCCCCGATATCTGTAATGGTTGTGTGGAGAGGTGGGAATCCGGGCACGCGGAGTTGAGGAAGAAGGCTTGGGCGGCGTTGCCAGGTGTCTTTGGGTTGAATTGTTGAATTCGTGTCAGGCACACCCGGTCTGTTGGCGTGAAACCTGGGCACTGGCAACCTTCAAGAGAGGTAGGGACATCCAATCTATCTTACAATGGCTACTCGCTGGTTTACATGTTGGGATTCATTTGACGGTCGTTGTCTGCTGCTAATTGTATCGGTCGTGTGTAATCCCTCATGAGCGACGTCGACCACATCGTAAAGATGGTTGGTTACCGGTGACTGAGTACTGGTACTGAAATGTCGCACGCTATCGGCTGTTTACGTCACACCTCGAGATTGAGTATTCTCCTCCCACCACGATTGCAATGCAGACCATCAACGAAGCATTGGGTTTGATGTTAGGCGAGTTATCCGACGAGAACTACGCAGATACGCTCGCCTTCTATCGTTCTTGGTGCGAGGCAGGAGGAGCCTATCTCGAAATTCCCTTCGACCAAATCGTCGACGCCATCTGGAACCACAGAGGATCGGGAAGTTCAATTGTGCCCAGCCATGGTAGAATCTTCCACGCAACCGCACACTTGATCCTTCGTTTTGCGAAAGATGCACAACTATCTCATACTCTCGCCCCGTATAGCTCCGAGCTACAAGAGCGCTTCTGTGCAAGAACCCTCCGAGATTTCGCCAGCGACAACCTCATGATTGCGCAGTACAAAAGAGATCTATGTACGGCCACGAACTTCTGCGCAGACGCCAACCTCATCGCACACTGGGCCAACCTCGGATTCGTAGGGGAAACAGTGATCCGCAATCATATCCTGCAATCGCTTATCTACCACCCAAAGCTGTACAATCACCAGGTGTTCGCACTCATCATCTTGTTCACACTTGCGGGTGCCACTTTCGAGGCATACGCTGACCCATCGGTGGTCGACTGCTGCTTCGAGCTTCTCAAGATCCACTCCGCTGCTTATCCTACATGCTACAATGGATATTCTTCGTCGTACGTGGAACGAATGAAAGCGATACAGGTGCGCGTGCCCTGCGTATAGAATGGTGGTAATCGGACTAAGGCGAATTTCAGGGGGCTATTCAGGAGGTAATCGCGTTACGGGAGCGTGGTTGGGA
>Ga0307511_10007229_pt1 | contig 11187 bp, 5 predicted proteins | sample 13_EM_MG_FD_200266 | JGI IMG/M metagenome (GOLD analysis project Ga0307511, IMG submission 200266) | Populus trichocarpa ectomycorrhiza microbial communities from riparian zone in the Pacific Northwest, United States - 13_EM | ecosystem: Host-associated > Plants > Roots > Unclassified | place...
TACGAGGGAGGGGGGGTGTGGTGCAATAGTGGAGAGGAGAAAGTTTGGGAAGAAAACTGACACTGACTAGAATACCGGGGGAGTGAGTTGAATGACTTTGAGTGACTGACTGACGACGACTTTTCTGTGTGGACGAGTAATTTACTCGGTTGAGTTAGGCTGCGGCTAGAACGAGCGTGAGAGGCAAAGAGGACGACGCCCCAACCGCGTAGATGGGATACTGGTATGTAATAAAGCCTGCGAGGGGGGGCGGCGTCGCCTGGTGGTGTCTGCTGAACCGGGGGGGGTGCGCTCCCTGGGGTCTCTCATGCGTCGTCGTCGTAATTGCAGCAGCAGCTGAGAGGGCCTGCATGAGGAGGATACAAACGAGCGAGCGCATGGAGCTTGAGGACGATGTGGTGGTGGTTGTGGGCGTCGAGGGGGATCGAGGAGATGGGGGCCCGCGGAGGCACTGCTGGCTGGATAGGCTGAAGTTCTCTTGAAGCCTTCAAGCTACATACCCGCGAATTGAATCTACATCCGTCCCTGAGCTGTCCTCAACCATGGCCTCAATCATGGGCCCTGCTGTACCTTAACGAGCTCCCTACCCATAGTCACTCCCACTCTCTCTACCTCTCGCTGTGGCCAGACGCTCACCTCCCACTGAAAAAAAGTCACAAAGCCGGCCGCACACCACAGTGGGCTTACGCAGCCCTCTCCTCCGCAACGCGACTGCGATCGCTGTTAACGTTGCTGCTCCTCTCCCCAATTGCCAATTATCCCGGCCGGCTGCAAACCTTGAAATTACAGTACTCTACTCCGTACACTACGGTTAACAGTGAGTACCGAATGTGCCAAAAAAAAAAGGCCGCCGCCTCGTACAGTAGGCTTGCCCGGGGCAAAACCACATAATGGAGCGAAAATTCGCACCCGACGAGTCAACGCATCGATGGTGAAACAACCCAAGTGCCGTTGAGGGCGCAAAGCCTCCAGAATAAGTGGCTTTACATCACCTCCTCCCCCCCCCAAACAAATGCAATAGGCTCTGCAGTCACCGGTCCTGTCAATCCCATACTGCGGTGTTACTTATGCTCCGTCTTTTTAAGAACGTTCTCACTGTATCACTTTATTGCACAGCAAAAACGCTAAGACTGTACCCGCAGGGCTTGGGCAGGCGAAGCTGCTAGGTACATACAGTATTTACACCGCAGCAGCATTGACAGCCACACCGCCAAGTCCAGACCCCTCCCCCTTCGCGTAAATCAAGGATCAACGTCCTCGATATAAAGTTTCCGGTGAATCTTCTGGGCAACCACTGTTCTACGGTACCTCTAATCCCGTTGGCACTCTTGTACAGTAGCTGTAAAATATGTGGTGGCACCAGTTTTGCGCTCATCCCTTTGCCAGATAAAAAAAGTCTTTATGTCCCCGCGGAATGTTCGCGGCAAGGTTGCGAACCCTAGTGCCGGGGTAGAAGGGGGGAAGCATACGCAATCCTCATCATTACGCGTGTCCGTTGGATTCTTTGGGTTTAGCTTCTTCACCGGAACTTGCCAGGGGCATTCAGAGGCCCTTGGCACAAAGCCTTTCCTAAGAATTCGCTGAAAAGGTCTGGCTTAGTAACTCTAGGTTCCGCAAATAGATGTGACTAGGCCATTTAATTTTGGGTGTATGACTTGTTTCACTTCTCGCCCGGGGTGTTTGCCGCAAGGGTTCAATATCATTAGATTTGTGGAGGTCGATTTTGAGCCTGAGAGACCATCTTAGTTCTGCACGCCGCCTATGATTATCGACATGTCTCCTCTAGCGATTTGGAAAGCCTATTTCCATGATCGATCTCTTCATACCAGCCTGATTCTTGCTTCCGAATATTACACAGCATAAGGTGTAGACTGAGACTCGGATGTGCCGAACATACATCAGACAAATTCCTGTGAGAATAGGAAGTACCTATCGTCCTGTAGGCGAACGAAAAACTTTAGGTTTAACGGCCCTGGATTATATTGTCAGCTCTGCATGTCGAACAAACTGCATGACTTGCATCGAAATGTAACGATTTGAATTCCAGTATATGCAACCAAATTTAGTGAGTTATGGGACATTTGTATATGTCTTTGGCTCAGTATGAACCAGAGCGGGCATGAGGCCGTCGTTGCATACGCACATATGTAGATCCATAGCTAAATCCAATTCGAATTTCTCGCTAAAGATGACCAATCACAGCCATCACAGTAGCGTAATAAATCTATAAATCTACAATCACAGCTGCCTATCCATCCCAGATAAGCCATACCAAATATCAAAGCTAGTCTGTAAAGATCAATTGGTTAGAGCTTGGTAGGACAAATACTAGGTACTGTAGGTAAGCAATAAATCATGATGTCCTTGTTCCATAGTTAAGTAAATATGACCATGCCATTGCACCCTCTAACCCGGCATGCGAGCTAGATATGCAAATACCTGTGTATGTGGGTACGGATTGTTCAGAGATAAGAACCGAGTTAATATATGGTTTGTGAGGGGAGCTCCGACAAATGTTTGGCATAAAGTGATAGGAGGGGGGTCTCGTTCACGATATGCCATGGTTTAGGGACATAGCCGTTAGGCCTAGGAGGGCCAGGTAGATTACCCTACTTATCAGTTATCTAGGGATAAGAACATTAGAGCAGTCTACTGTAAGCTGGCGGGCTTTGTACACAGCCTCAAACTGCAAAGCCCACAGACTCCCGATGGTAGAGAAGATAGGGCCCCCATATCCCAGGGTTCCGAGAGGGCCAGATGCCTAAAGCTTGTGGTAGTACTTACTCTAGGTATCATCTCATTTGTTCCTTGCCGATGACGAGTGAACTGAGCGGTGTGTGGCATATGTCATGAATAGGGAGACAGCATAGGCCTCAAAATAGTGATGGTGAGAGGGTCCAAGGATGAACACATTTCCTAGATAATGATCTAGATTAGGTGATGATCTTTCAGAAGGATTTTGGGGCATAACGTGAATGAAATATTTTAATATGCTTTCGATACATCTAGTGGCTTGCAGCTGGCGGGCCGGAGTAGGGATAACCAAATATCATCCTTCTTTGAAGGTAGGTTGTACCAGAATTAGTTCTAATGCCTTAGCCAAGCATACCCACCGTACTTGACAGAGCGACCATACGTTTACCAAGAACATCGGATTGATATAGACTGAAAATGTAGTGAATCTCGATGGAATCGGTGAAAAGGTACCTACGTTAAGTAATTTTCTAGATTATCCCCACTGCCCATTGGGGAATTCAGGGATCGGTTCCAAATGCCGAACCCTAGGTACGATAAGTGGCAAGACAGTTAGTTGCATGAACGGTAATGCTTGTAAGACCAGCTAATTAATGAACTATCAAATTGTACCTGAGTACCGCCACAATTAATAACCTACTCCCACATGGAAGGATACCTCACACCACTCGAAATATCGACCTTTTCAGTCCTCACGGGTTATTCTGGTCTCGGTTTGATGTCTACCACCCTTGTTACTTGCAAGGATATTCATACGTAACGCAATAGACGTGACATACATATGTACATTAAAATGCATACGTACACACCACGACCATCAATATATGTCCCCATCGGACCATAGTTTCTCATAGTGGTATATAATATTCGAACCCTTCCGCTACCCAAAGTCTATACCCGACCCCGCGCCATTCTGGGTGACCTGAGTACGTCAACACCCGATGCCTTGACTCATGGGGACGACATGACGGCTTTGATTACAAACCCAGTCAACTATCACCGCGAAGGAGGATCAAATATTGGGAAAAGAGGGTCGCCACCCCCATCAGAAGTCACTGATCACTAGGTCATTTACGTGGACAAAGACGCAATTAAGTTTTTGTTGAGGCGGTTTGTTACGGTTCGTTATGTGGAAATTTGCGATTGAAGATCGCAAATTTTCATCGGGCGGGGTTGAGAAAGTGACCAATACTCCCATTGTATGCATACGTATTGCATACACGGTTGTCTTGCCATTGCCGTGTGTCCCCGAATTACGGCAACTGCCCCTCCAAGAGCCGAGGACTATTGGCCGGGGTGGGCCCGTGGATTAACCAGCTGTTGCCCTAGCGAGCACTTGAGCTGATGATCTGGATTTGGGTCTTACATTGCGCGTCCAGCTGCAGGGGATAACCAATTATATTTTCCATAAGGGAAGCCGAAGGATACTTCTAGTTCTGTCTCTATTTTGATGTTGTCGTGAGCCAGTTTTTGTCTTAGACCTGCCGAGAATCGTTAGCTGCAGCAAAAGCTTAAAGGTTTGACTGCCTAATTGGGTAGTTGTACTCCAGCACTCGCTTAGTTCCGTGTCAGCATGTCAATTGCAGTAGATGCAAGATATCTCACGATTATGTTTCGTTCAACCGCAGGGCGATGCGTATTTAATAAAGGCGCATATAAGGACTCCTTGTGTATCAAATAGAATGCTTTGCATGCATTTGCCCAGTTGGATGTCTTCAGGAAGTCTCATGACACTTTGGATCTGGCAGCTATCGTAAAAAGGCAAAATATAACTGAAAGATGGACAAAATGTGATATGCATAACCTCTACCTCCAGTACGATAACTTGGATATGCACCTGATATATGAATTTTCTTTATCAACAATTACCCTTATATAGCCAACCAGGTGCACATTATCTTCCAAAATTTATCTCGCTTAGAGGATGCCCCGTCAAAACTGTTCACTTAACCATCATGGTACATCATAGAAGGTACTTAAAATGGCTATCGGTGCCTTTGTACTCTATATCTGTATGTGACTCTGCTTGTAGGCATATGTCAGTGCAATTCCACGTTGACCACTTTCCAGCTCAATTTCACTCCCTCTAAACATGGGCTGCACATCTAATGTAGCTATGACAAGTATCGTCTTTCCAATACATACCGTCATCGGCTACATGTAGTCAGACATGCTCAAGTTGATTTATCATGACTTGATTCGTTGCACCCGAGTCGTACACGCACTCCAGAGGATATCTCACATCACCTGGGTAACTGACCCCATATCGTCCACCCTTGCTGCAGCCATAAGTCTGACATGCAATTCTCATTCCCCAGCCCGAGTCACTATGGCAGCTAGACTCCAAACGGGGTGGATTGCTCATGGATATACGTATGCTTTCACTATGAGGGCTCGCCTAACTCAGGGACATCAGGCACCAGGTAGTCATGAGTTCGGAATGTCTGTTTGACTAGTATGCATAGAATACGTCAGATTTATGTCAGTGTGAATTTTCACTCGAATGTGGCGTTGGGCATACGTAAGAGTAAAGCCTAGGAGAAAGCCTATAGCTGATAAGCCTGCCTTTTGGGGCCCTAAGTCAGTGTTCAAACTTTACTCTGTGTTGGATGTAGGCCATAGGGTCGCCCGAGAGCGGGAATGGAGCGCGAGGAAGCTGATGCCAGTGGTCTGTTGGCCAATATCTCTGCAAGAGGTCCGGGGAATCGGGAGGTGAGAAAACGAGGGGAATTCGTAGTCTGATTATAAGAGTCTGGTTAGGAAATTCGCAACAATTCCTGCATGATACTGTAGGCAGTAGTCTGACAGGCACTGTAGACAGCTACACAGGCTTGCTCAAGAGAGGCACCACATGATGGCCTATTCCACGTGACTCAGCGAGCCTTCATCAGATCTCACAAACACGCATGCAAAAAGGTCAATCCAGATAAAAAGGGTATGTGTACGAATAACTGAGGGTTCAAGGCTGTGTGGTTTTTAAGGCACTAGAAAAATCATACGAGAAGCCCCCACAAATCCCTCACGTTACCTTAAATTTTCTTTTTTTTTCCTCGAAAAATTCTAGTAAATATTAGGATTCGTGACTGAAACATCACCTAAAATGCACCCACCTGATTCATTAGATTATCAGAATTATTGAATTGGAGCTCAGAATCCCTGACCAATACCCGCCTACCTAAATCTCAAGGAAAAAAGCCATTGTCCTCTCCTATTCTACCCCTCCTGGCCATGTGTTATTATATTATAGGCGTAGTATACAGCAAATGCAATCGCCCATGATTCCCAACATCGATATCCGTAGATCGCCCCGAGCCCCACCTTCACATTCCCGACATCAGGCCAACCGTATCTCACCATAGACACCGGTCCAGCCTAACCCAATCCTCCCAGCCTTTCCTGTAACCCGCTGTATCAACTTAAATACACAAGGAGTCCAATGCAAGTCCCACCCCACTGCACCTGTAACCATAACCCTAAACTCGTGCATCCATCTTACTCACCTCCTGCGCCTCTTCATCATCTTTCGTACAAGCCTCCCATTTTATCCTTTCCTGTTAGTCTTCCTGGTGCCCTATCAAAGGTAGTACATGCGTAATTATAGAGTACAGCCCGTAAATCAGGCCCAGATGAGACCCTCTTGTGCTAACTACTGCAAGTTGCCATTCTGCATATCTAGCAGTAGCCTTACCTTGCAGGGCAAAGGCAGGAAAATTGGGTATAGTTTAGTTCGATAGAATTCAGCTAATTGTTGGGATGTTTGTGCTCGTGGGTATACGTAATGGGGCATATCACGGAAAGGAAAGGAAAGAATAAAGAAAACGACCTGCCTGTGTTCCAAGTCCCTTCCCATCCCCACCTTAACCCTGTGCATGATGTGATTAAAACTTGGCAGGAAAGTTAGGAAAATAGTAGCTTGGTGGACATAAGAGATGGCTGGGGTCATACGTAGGCTAGCAGCAAGTAAGCTGGCAAGGCAATCGGTCGTCTAAAGTTAAGCAAGCAGATAAGGAGGAAGAGATTTGGAATTAGTTAGCAAGCACTTGTATGATTTTAAACATATTGTACACGTCCTTCCCTTCAGAGGTATCACCATAGCTCCTCCGGCCATGCTTCAACAAAACCCCCCAGAAACATCACCCCACGGCTAAGCATGCTCACTGGTTTCTAGGCCCATATTCCCCTCCTTAACTCATCAGTTCTCTCCCTTTTACCAAAGAACCTCGGCGGCAACTCAATATCCCAAGCCGGCCTTTCGACAACCACCAACTCCTTTATCCTTTCTGTACCATCCTCCTCCTCCTCACCATCAACACCACACACCCGAGAACCCCATTCACCAATAGGCAGCAATGCCATTATCGGCCTATACTTGTAATGGCGCCAGTGAGGCTTTGCAGGATTCGAGGCGCCCTTGACCCGTCCAAAGGAATCTAGCTTCTTAGGATTGACAGATGCAAGCGCAGTATCATAATTATCAGCCGACTTCCCCGGTATACGTGAAAACATTCCCCAGCGTGAATCTGTAGAGTCATCATCATCGTCATCGTCTGATGGGGTGACGTCGTCAAGCATGGCTACATCGCCGTCTCCGTCAGGGCTCTTGTGCGAGGAGGCATCCCCAAGCTTCCCGCTGTCGACCACTCCTCGTTTTCGCTTGTGAGCTTGACTCTGCCCTGAGGAACCCGTGGGGGCCACAGTTGAAGGTACGACGCCTTGGTCTGGGAAGTCCTGTTGTAGATCAAACATCCAAATCCAGTTAGGGCCCCAAAACCATACTCGCTCCTTTGTAAATGTAGTTTCACCATTGAGTGTACTATCTGTCTCTTCTATCTCCCATACGATACCGCAGCCGATGTCTACGACGTTCCGGAAGTCCTTGACGAAACGCGATGGTGGATTCCGTCGTGACCAGTCCGTGAGTCGGCCTTTCAAAATGTGGAACTCGAAAACGGCTTGGCTGTGAGCTGTTAGGACCATGAGGCGGTCCTCTTCCAAACCCTCCTTCAGGGGTTGTTGAGATCCGCCGTCGGAACCTTTTGATGCTGCAGCTGGAAGTAAATGATGAAAGGGCTCTACTGACATTTGCCGAGAGGACTGAGGCCGAAACTCCATAGCAGCAAGAGGATACTCGAGTTTCGGGAGCAGCCCTCCAGCGGGGTTCATTACCCAATGCTCGCCCTGGAGGATGTAGCTGTCTAGGTGCCCCATCAAGTCGGTCACCACAAGGATTTTCGAATTCGACGAGAAAGCGATGCGTGAAATGGTATGAGGGTAACTGCTGAGGTTTCCATAGTCAAGAGCTCTAGCATTCTTGTCCTTTTTGCTTGGGGTTTGGGTGTTCGCCTGTTGCAGCTTCTGCGCCTGTTGGGTCTTCTCATGGGGAAGTGTTCTGGGTATTCTACCTAATACGAATATCTCAGGGCTCAAGGAAATAGACACCTTCGACCTCCTTTTTCCCGTGCTTTCGGTGACCTCTATCGGCACAACCACGGCCTTAGACTCCGGAGTAATGACAAGTAACCACTTTCCATCAGGGGAAAACTGTAAAATCCGGGCGCCATCTTGGGTTATGGAGATCAAGTCATTCTCATCATCGCTATCATCACCACTATCCTCTTCCATACTGTTTGCGTCCTTCGTAGGGCCCTTTTTAATGCTGAAGCAATCTGGAATTTCAACTTTGGAGACACGTAGTGCATAGGAGAGGGTACGGGGTTTCGGAGGGCGAAGGTGGAATATCTTGACCTCTGCGTTTGTGGCGATTGCAAGGGTATATCCAGCATTTGAGCCTGCAATAGGAGCAAAATGCGCGGAGGTTATATTTTCTTCGTTCTATAGCCGTACTATTAGATCTCATACAAAACAAAACACTTGAAGCCCATGGACCACTCACCCCTAAAACCAACCTACTAACCAGCCTTCTTCCGGTGTTCTCCAGGCTGGGCTGCTGGAGAGCTCCTGTCACATTATCCAGCTTGTCAATTGCCCAGATCTTGACCTCTCGGTCATACCATGACATCAGTAGTCTGGATTCTGGTATGCCGGCGACAATCGACTTCTGTGGAATTGCTTGAAGGGTACGGTGGTTGGTGTTCAGGAAGTTAGCGAAGGGTGTAATAATTGGGGTCATATCGACACCTGCATTTTTGTCAGCAAGCCTTCGGGTGGTGGTGTTAGGAGAAGCGAACATACCTCCAGAGACAATGATGCTCATCGAGCCACCCTCCCAAGCAGCAATAGCCCTCACATCATGAGAGTGAACCCTTTGCCCCGACAACTCTGCCCACCGCCCCTTGTTAGGACCTGCCTGCTGCAAACCAAAGAACACTGTCCGTCGGTCAACTCCTGAAGCAACTACCATATCCCCTGACTTATTAATATCGAGAGTCAAGACGTCTGCCTCGTGTGCTTTAATTCGTTGTCGTAGCGAATAAGTCTTTCCATCCCAAAACATTACCTCTCCCCTTGAGTCTCCCGACACGATGTCCCCGTTGTGAAGTACCTTGACTGCCCAAATCAGAGCTTCCCTTGATCCTCCTCTTTTTTTGGTGTCTTTCCCAAGTGTCATCCGTGTCACCACTCGTCCAGAGCGAATGTCCCAAACCCGGATCGTCGAATCCGCCATTCCTGCAACGACTGTGTGCCTGTTCTGCCATGCAAGGCACAAAACTCTTGCCTTGGTAGGCGAGCTCTTCATCAGGGTTTTATTGTACTCCAGGAACCCTGGGCCACCATCGGTCGACAGCAATGTCACGGATCCATCGTCTAGCCCCACCACTAGGTCCTGTCTCGGCTCTCCGCCGTCCTGGCTCTTCCCACCGAGAACTCTGGGCTGTGCTGCAATCGACCAGATGACTCCACCGTTGCAATCCACATGTTTCCTAGGCCTCCCGCTTTCCAGATACCATTCTGTAACCACGGAGCTGTACCCAATGCTAAAAAGTCGTAGTTGACCACCATCACTCGGCGTATCCTGGATCCAAGCTAGCCCTTCAATCGAGCGCCCCTTCCCTCCCTTCAGAGTAGATTCATGGAACCAAGACCCTTTTAGTGGATTCCAGATCTCGATGTCACCATTTGAGCGACCGATCGCCAGGCGGAGAGTTGCTGGAATTGACGAAGATTTAGACAGATTTGGGTGAGAAAATGCAAGCGTGGTAATCGATGGGGGGGTATAGTCGACAAACCGAGAACGGTGGAGATAGAGGTGTGAGGGACGCATCGCACTTAGTGGAGTGTTTTGAGACGTACCTACAAACCTAAGTGATTGAGCTCGAAGTGTCTCCACAACTCAGAACCACAATTGGAAATTTTGACGCCAAGATTTCATGTACTGTACTACTCTCGGTTGGCAATAGTTCGTTGGGATACCGAGAGGGGCGAGGTGAAACCTGCATACTTGGCACTCCTCTATGCAAATTCTATATTGCTTAATTAAACCCATGCCATAACCCGCTCTATATAATAGACATACTGTAAAAAAAGTCCTTAAACCGCTACATATGAATCAGAACTAAAAAGTACCCAATTACCCCCCTATTAACATATGCCACCGTATAAGCACTCTATCCAGGCGTTAAGGCGCTATAGATCACTCAAGGCCCTATATATCTATTATGATATAAGCGAATACAGAGAGTCTCCTAGCCCTCAACCCATGTTGGGTGTCTGCTTATCTCCAAAATCGCCTGTATTTGTAAAATCCACTGCTGCTTCCCAATTTCCACCTCATCTAAATCTTCCAAGTGGGCACAGGCCTCTACATCAATTCGTAGCACTACCTAGGGGCCTGTGTCATGATTGATGATAGTTGCTGGTAATCAACCTCTTTTGTGTCATCACCCTATGCTTGCCTCGTTAAAATCAATAGGCCATCCAATATCACCTTGGCCATTGATGATGGGTTTTCGGAGGCCCCTCTGGTAAGCCTTCTGGAGCAGGCCAAAACAGCCTACATCGAGGGGCTGCATGAGATATATGCGATATAGGGGCAAGCATATCATGTAGGTATCGATACCATGGTTGAGTGCAACCTGTATCACTCAATAGATAGGGAAGTATGTAAAGAATAGCCATCCTCGTAGTTCATACTGAAGGTGCGGGTATACCATCCAAGTACGCACTTGCGGGGATGTATCTTTATGCTCTGCATCATGCTTACCAATTTGGTGGACTTCCCTAGCCTACGCGGCCATATAAGCCTTGGGCACTCAGTGTGGGGGAGGCGGTTGAAGGAGGGGGGGAAGCAGTTGAATAGGATAGTATCAGACCTACCACAAGTCTGCGTATACCAGCAATTATCATCAATCATGACACAGACCCCTAGGTAGTGCTACGAATTGATGTAGAGGTCTGCACTGCAAATTGAGGAGCAGCAGCGGATTTTACAAATTCGGACATTTTTCGAGGTAAGTGGAGACCCCCCAGTGATTG
>Ga0307511_10007230_pt1 | contig 11187 bp, 10 predicted proteins | sample 13_EM_MG_FD_200266 | JGI IMG/M metagenome (GOLD analysis project Ga0307511, IMG submission 200266) | Populus trichocarpa ectomycorrhiza microbial communities from riparian zone in the Pacific Northwest, United States - 13_EM | ecosystem: Host-associated > Plants > Roots > Unclassified | place...
TGGCGCAGCCGGCGGTGATCGGGCTCGTCCTTCTGCAGCATGCTGTTGGCGACCGCCATCAGCGACCGGGGCATCCACCAGCGGAAGCCGGCGACCACGTTGGGCTTGCCGGCGTGGCGGCCCTCCTGGACGAACAGCGCGTTGTCCTTGACCAGCGCCTGGGTCGACGCGTGGGTGGTGGTCACCCAGGTCCGGCCCACGAACGCCATCTTGAGCGGGATGACCGGCCCGGCCGCCCGCATCTGCGCGAAGGTGGACCAGGGGTCGCGCTTGAAGGCGGCTTTTTCGATATCGAAGTGGAGTGGGTGGTCGAGGCTGAGCATCTCGTCCCTCCAGAAGGGGTGCGGAAGGCCTTCGCCTCGTCCGCGAACTGCGCTATTGTCTAACAGACCGGCGGTCGGTCTGTAAATGAGGAACGATGTCGGAGACGCTTGCGAAGGTCCGCGTGCTGAAAGCGCCGGCGGTCCGCCGGGCCGAACTGCTGGACTGCGCCCAGGGCCTGTTCCTGACCCGCGGCTATGAGCGCACGACGATCAACGACGTGATCTCGGCGACCGGCCTGTCGAAGGGCGCGTTCTATCACCACTACCGGTCCAAGGAGGACCTGCTGGAGGCCATCGCCGCGCGGTTCGCCGGCGAGGCGTTCGGCTTCATCACTGCCCTGCAGGCAAACACCGAACTGGACGCGCTGCAGCGCCTGAACCTGCTGCTGGCGCTGGGCCGCGACTGGAAGCTGGCGCACATCGCCGAGCTGAAGGCGATGTTCACCACCCTGCTGAAGCCCGAAAACGCCATCCTCTACCACCGCATCGTCGAGGCGGTGTTCGCCGTGCTGGCCCCAGCCCTGGCGGCGATCATCGAGGACGGCCGCGCCCAGGGCGTGTTCGACACCGGCGACGCCCGCACCGCCGCCGACACCCTGCTGTGGCTGAGCAACGGACGCCGCCCGATCATCGTGCGCGCCATGGCCGGGGCGGAGGACGACGTGGATGGCGCCATCGCCATGATCGTCGAGCGCGTGCGCGCCGAGGAGGCCATCGTCGACCGCATCCTGGGCCTGCCCCCCGGCAGCGTGCAGCTGCTGGGCGCCGAAGACGAGGTCCGCGCCATGCTGCGGGCGTGGAACGCGGCGGGCTAGGGCTAGGCCGCCAGCCGGTCCTTCCTCATGCGCAAGGTCGCGACCAGGCCGCTTTCCTGCCAGTCGTAGGACAGCACGCCCCCCAGATCGTGCGCGATGCTGCGCGAGATCAGCTTGCTGCCGAAGCCGTGCATGTCCGGGGGACCTGAAACCGGAGGACCGCCGGTTTCGGCCCAGACCACGAAGATGTCGTGGTCGTCGGTGGTGCTGGAGACGTCGAGGATCCCGCTTCCGGCCGACAAGGCGCCGTGCTTGACGGAATTGGTCGCCATCTCGTGGATGACCAACGCCAGGGTGGTGGCGGTCCGCTCGCCGACCCCCATCCTCGGAACAGCCACGCGGATGCGGCCGGCGAAGGCCCCGGGATCGTCGTAGGGCGCGAGCAACACCGCGAAGAGGTCCCCGAGCAGTGCGGCCTTGCCTTCATGACCAGGCAGGGGCCGGACGAGGTCGTGCGCGCGGCCCAACGCCGTCAGGCGCTCGGTCAGCGCCTCGGCCATGTCAGCGATCGAGGTCGTGGACTGCGAGGTGATCCGCGTCAGGCCCGCCGCGATCGCGAGCAGGTTCTTGACCCGATGGCTCATCTCCCCGGCCAGGAGCTCGTGGCCTTCCTCGGCCTGCTTGCGGCCCGTCACGTCCAGGAAGATGCCAAACATCACCCTGTCGACGATGCCTTCATCCGCCCCCTGCCCCCGCGCGGAAATCCACCGCACGTCGTCGCCCAGCATGATGCGGAAATCGACCTCGTAGGGTCCGGCGACCGAACGGGTCGCCGTGAAGGCCGCGCGGACACGATCGCGGTCAGCCGGGTGGACGTGCGCCGACAGTTCCTCGAAGGCCACTTCCTTCGCCCAGGCCAGGCCCCACAGGTCGAAGGCGCGCTCGTCCATGGTGAACCGGTCGGTATCGACCTGCCACGACCAGAGGGCGACGCTCGCGGCGTCGATCGCAAGCCGCAGGTGCTCCGGTCGCCATACCAGGGAAGCGGCTTCCTGCGCTGACAAGCTGTTGAACTCCGGGAAGAACTGGGCGGGCGCCAGCGGACCTTGGTCACATCGGACACGTCTTTGCCATGCCGTCCCACCGAGCATCGTGCGGCAAGTTGCACGCCGGCCTTCGCCAGGCCTGGCGCCACGGACGTCGAGCGCCTGCGCCCTTAGTCCTCGTCGTCGCCGATCGGCATGCCGGGGGGCGCCTCGGGGCGGCGTTTGGTCTGGGCCAGGACGCGGACCAGTTCCTCCTTGTCCTGCAGCAGGGCGGCGAGCGTCAGACGGTGGGCGCGGTCGGAGGGGTCGGTTCCGGGCGCGGCCTTCAGCTTCACCGCGAGGTCGGCCAGGCGCTGGCTGATCTCGGCCTTGGCGGCGGGGGAGACGTCGGGGCGGCGCGTCGCGGCGGCCAACTCCAGCACCGTACGGGTCTGCACCCGCCGGGCGATCTCGGCGTAACGGCCGGCGGCCGGCATGAACGCCTGCCCCAACAGCCGGTCGACCACCTCGCCCACGCCCAACTGCGCCGGGTCGCGGCGGTGCTGGTCGGTGAGGCGGGCGAGGCGGGGTGGCGCCAGCAGCGCGTCCAGCACGATCCCGGCGCCCACGTCGGCGGCGACCAGGCTGTCGAACACCGGCCCGCCGGCCCCGTCGAACACCTCGATCTGGTACTGCCGGTCGGTGTCGCCGGACTGGCCGGAGGAGAGCAGCGGGATCAGCGCCTCGGGCGTGTCCAGCGCCTCGGGCCGCATGGCCACAAGCAGGGCGATGAGCGCGCCCCGCTGCGCCGGGCCGGGCGTCGGCAGGGCGGTCATGCGCGCATCGCCCTTCACCGCATAGCTGAAGTCGACGCCGCCCAGCAGCTTGGCCGTCGCCTCCACCTGGTAGCGGTGCAGCAGGTAGATCGGCACGAACTTGCGCTTGAGCGCCTGCGCCGCCTCGCCGGGCCGCAGGACCTTGGGACCGAACTGGCTCAGGGCGACGCGGCGGACCTCCAGCACGCGGAGGAGTTCGGCCACCGGATCGGCGCCGTCGTCCCAGATCGCCCCGTGCGGCTGTCCGCTGGCGACGCCCCGCGCGTCGTCGTCGGCGGTGTAGCGCAGGGTCGCTTGCGCCTTCGCAGCCTTCGCCGCCGGGTCGCCGTCGCCGTACAGCCAGTCGACGATGAAGCGGTCCCAGGCGCCGACGCCGACCCCATAGGCGTCGCTGAGGTCGATGGCGCCGTTCGTCACCTTCACCCGCGGCGCCGGGTAGTCCATCACCGAGGCGCGGTCCTGCGAGCTGGCGGCGAAGTTGTGCGCGAAGCCCAGCGAATGCCCGACCTCGTGCGCGGCCAGCTGCCGGATGCGGGCCAGCGACACCTGGACCGGATCGTTCGACCCGCCCTTGCCGTCCGCCTCGGCGCCCACCAGCCCCTCGGAGATCAGCATGTCCTGCCGCACCCGCAGCGACCCCAGCAGCACCGAACCCTTGATGATCTCGCCGGTTCGCGGGTCGGTCACCGCCTGGCCGTACGACCAGCCGCGGGTGGCGCGGTTCACCCAGTTGATGACGTTGTAGCGGACGTCCAGCGGATCGGCGCCCTCTGGCATGATCTCCACCCGGTAGGCGTCCTTGTAGCCGGCCGCCTCGAACGCCTTGGCCCACCACGACGCGCCCTCCTGCAGCGCGGTGCGGATCGGCTCGGGCGCGGCGCGGTCGACGTAGAAGACGATCGGCTTCTTGACCGGCGAGACGGCGGCGGCGGGGTCGGTCTTCTCCAACCGGAAGCGGCGGGCCACGCGCTGGACGATGTCCTTGTCCAGGGGCGCTGCGTAGTCGAGCACGATCTGGTCGAAGGCCCCGGAGCGCGGGTCGAACGGCCGGGAGACGAACCCGGGTTCGGGCAGTTTGATCAGGCTGTGGCGCACCACCAGGCTGATCAGCCGCGGCTCTGGCGCGATGTTTCGGGTCTCCGCGCCCGGCTTGTCCGAGGCGAAGGTCTGGATCGCCTCGAACTCCAGGTTCTCCGGGAACACCTTCACAGCGGACGGGTCGGCCATGGTCAGGTCGGCCACCGCCTTGTAGGCGCCGTCGTCGTTGGATTTCAGCGCATCGGCGATGCCGATCACGTCGCGGGTGAGGAAGCTGGAGAGGTCCACCACCAGCCGGCCGTCCGGCAGGGTCCCCTCGATCTTGCCGGCCCAGACCACCGAGGTGGCGAAGGCCTCGCGGGCGGCCGCCTGCTCCGCCGCGGGCGCCCCGTCGGCGCGGAAACGGGGGTTCTCGAACTCGGCCACCACCCGCGGTCCCACCCGGCGGAAGGCCAGCACCTGGGTGTCGCCGAGCCGCGCGCGGTCCAGGCCGATGGGCGCCGAGCCCAGCCCGGTCTTCAGCGCCGAGACATAGAGGTAGCGCCCCGCCACCCCGTCCGCGCCCGGCGCCGGCAGGGCGATGAGGATGCGCCCCTTGGCGGCGTCCACGTAGGTCGGGACCAGCCCGTCCTGGCGCGCCAGCCCGGCCACGGGATCGCCGGCCGCAGGGGCCGCCGGCGGCTCAGACTTGGCCGCGATCGCCATCGCCGGCGCAAACGCCAGCACCACCGCCAGGCCCGCGCCGGCCAACCACGCTTGTCTCACTGGGAATCCCCGAATTGCTCGGCCCCAACCTAGGCCATCGCCGCCGCCAGTCGAGCGCGCCGTCGGCGGTTCGTCACAACTTCGTGCTTGGTTGACGTTGACGTAGCGGGTTCCAGAATTCGCCGCATTCGGAGCCGACTCTGCCCCTGTGGCCGCGCCACGCCCCCTCGGACAGGCAGAAATTTCCCAAAACCCGCCTGTTCACCTGCAAGTGAACGCTGGTCTCCCTTGACGTAAACGGAAGCTTGGGTCAGCTTGGTTATCAACGATAATACGAGGGAAGGAGTGTCCTAAGATGCCCACGGACCTTCGCCGTCCGGCGCGGACCTACACGATCCGTCAGCTCTGTCTCGAGTTCAAATGCACGCCGCGCGCCCTGCGCTTCTATGAAGACAAGGGCCTGCTCAACCCTGCCCGCGACGGGATGAACCGCGTCTATTCCTACCGGGACCGCGCCCGCCTGGTGCTGATCCTGCGCGGCAAGCGGGTCGGCCTCAGCCTGGCCGAGATCGGTGAGATCCTCGACCTCTACGAGGCCGACGACACCGGCGCGCTGCAGGCCGCCAAGAGCCTTCGCAAGTACAAGGAGCGCATCGTCGCCCTTGAGCAGCAGAAGAAGGACATCGACGACGCGATCGACCAGCTCCAGCACGGCATCGCCGACATGGAGAAGCGCCTGGCCGCCACGCGTCCCGACCTGCTCCCCCGCGCCGACGCCTACGACCAGACGATGCGGCGGCAACTGGACGGCGCGGAAGCCTGATCCGCCACACCGCGTGTCATCCCGGTTTTGGCGCAGCCAAAGACCGGGACCCACGGTCAAGCTCAGCGCCTCCACAGGCCGATCTCGGCGCCCGGTCGTGGGTCCCGGTCTTCGCCTTCCGCGAAACCGGGATGACACCCGTGGTGGGAACGGCTTAGGTCCCGATCCGAGCGGACGCGGAGCGAAGCACCCATGACCTACCAGGCCCCCGTGCGGGACTATGTCTTCCTGCTGCGCGACGTGCTGCAGCTGGAGCGCTACGCCAACCTGCCGGCCTTCGCCGATGCGTCGATGGACACCGTCGAGGCGATCCTCGAGGAGGGCGGCAAGTTCACCTCCGAGGTGCTGGCCCCGCTGAACGGCGTCGGCGACAAGCAGGGCTGCAAATGGAGCCCGGACTTCACGGTCAAGACGCCGGACGGTTTCAAGGCCGCCTATGAGCAGCTGGTCGCGGCCGGCTGGCCGGCCCTGGGGTCGGACCCGGCCTACGGCGGCCAGGGCCTGCCGCACGTGGTCAACGTCGCCTTCTCGGAGATGTCGTCGGGGGCGAACATGGCCTTCGCCATGTACCCGGGCCTGACCCATGGCTGCTACTCGGCGATCCACGAGGGCGGCACCGACGAACAGAAGGCGCTGTACCTGCCCAAGCTGTGCTCGTTCCAGTGGGCCGGCACCATGAACCTGACCGAGCCGCACTCCGGCACGGACCTCGGCCTCTTGCGGACCAAGGCGGTGCCGCAGGCGGACGGGACCTACAAGATCTCCGGCCAGAAGATCTGGATCTCGGGCGGCGAACAGGACCTCACCGAGAACATCATCCACCTGGTGCTGGCCCGCATCGAGGGCGCGCCGCAGGGCACCCGCGGGATCAGCCTGTTCATCGTGCCGAAGTTCATCCCCGACGCCGACGGCAATCCGGGCGAGCGCAATTCGGTGAAGTGCCTGGGCCTCGAAGAGAAGATGGGCATCCACGGCAACGCCACCTGCGTGATCAGCCACGAGGAGGCGACCGGCTGGCTGATCGGCGAGGAGAACCGTGGCCTGTCGATCATGTTCGTGATGATGAACGAGGCCCGCCTGGGCGTCGGCCTGCAGGGCATCGCCCAGGCCGAGGCCGCCTATCAGGCCGCCGCCGAATTCGCCAAGGACCGCCTGCAGGGCCGCTCGCTGACCGGCCCGAAGAACGCCGACGGCCCCGCCGACCCGATCATCGTCCACCCGGACGTGCGGCGCATGCTGATGGACGCCCGCGCCATCGTCGAGGGCGGCCGCGCCTTCATGGCCTGGACCGCCCTGCACGGCGACCTCAGCCACGCCAGCCCGGACGAGGCCGTGCGCCAGAAGGGCCGCGACTACATGGGCCTGATGACCCCGGTGGTGAAGGCGTTCCTTACCGACCGCGGCTTCAACGTCTGCTCCGACGCCATGCAGGTGCACGGCGGCTCGGGCTTCACCGAGCACTTCCCGGCCAGCCAGTACCTGCGCGACGTGCGCATCGCCCTGATCTACGAGGGCACCAACGGGGTGCAGGCCCTGGACCTGGTCGGGCGCAAACTGGCCGCGGACGGCGGGCGCGGCGTGATGGGCTTCTTCGCCGAGCTGGACGCCTTCGCCGACGCCGAGACCTCCGAGGGCATGGCCCCCTTCGTCACCGGCCTGGCCAAGGCCAAGGTCGAACTGCAGGAGGCCACCATGTGGCTGATGCAGAACGGCCTGGCCAACCCCGACAACGCCGGCGCCGCCTCCACCGACTACCTGCACCTCTTCGGCCTGACGGCGCTGGCCTATATGTGGGCGCTGCAGGCCAAGGCGGCGCTGGCCCGGCAGGCGGCCGGCGAGGACGACCCGTTCTACGCCACCAAGCTCACCATCGGGCGCTACTACATCGAGCGGATCCTGCCGGAGACCAGCGGGCGCCTTGCGAAACTGAAGACCGGCTCCGATCTGCTGATGAGGCTACCTGCGGAGGCGTTCTGATGGCGGAGTACCGCGCCCACGTCGACTGGGCCCTGGAGCCCGGCGGCGACTTCGCCAAGGGCCGCTACAGCCGCGCCCATTCGATCCGGTTCACCGAGCACACCGTGCCCGGCACCGCCTCGCACCACGTGGTCGGCAAATGGGCGGCGCCCGGTGCGGTCGACCCCGAGGAGATGCTGGTCGCCTCGCTGTCGACCTGCCACATGCTGACCTTCCTGCACGTGGCGCGGCTGCAGGGCTTCGTGATCACCCGCTACGTCGACGACCCGGTCGGCGTGATGGAAAAGGACGCCGAGGGCCGCATGGCGGTCACCCGCGTCACCTTGCGTCCGCAGATCACCTACGAGGGCCGCCGCCCCACCGATGCCCAGCGCCACCACATGCACCACGAGGCGCACGAGGAGTGCTTCATCGCCAACTCCGTGAAGACGGTGGTGACCGTCGAGGAAGCCGTCCCCGCCTGAGCGCGCCGCACCCAAGCTTCCCCCGCTTGCGGGGGAAATGTCGGCAATGTCGCGCAGCGACGGCCGACAATGGGGGAAGTTGAATCGCTCCCCCATCGGCGACTCGCTCCTGCGGAGCTTCGCGCCGCTTTCCCCCGCGAGCGGGGGAAACTGAGGTGATGCCTCGATGCCACACCAGCCCGGCCATTCGCGAATGTCTGCATCCCGACACTCGGTTGTGCGTTTAGGCGGCCGGGACGTGAATCCAAATGAGGCTAGACATGATGCGTAAGACCCTGGGCTGCTTGGCCCTCGCGGGCCTGATCGCCCTGCCGGTGATGACCATTTCGACCGACGCCAGCGCGGCCAGCTGCCATGCCCGCAAGGTCAACGGCACTATCCTGGGCGGCGTCGGCGGCGCGCTCCTTGGCGGCGCAGTGACCCACGGCTCGACCGGCCCGATCGTCGGCGGCGTCGGCGGCGCGGTGTTGGGCCATGAGGTCGGCCGCAGCGGCTGCCGCTACAAGCGCACCGCCTATCGCGCACCCAGCCGCGCCCGTTACTCGTCCGAGGCCCCGCGCCCGGTGCGCAAGGTCTACTACGACCAGTACGGCAACCCGATGCCGGGCTACAGCCGCTGATGCGCGGGGCAGTCGTAGCCGCGAGCCTGGCCGCTCTGGCGCTCAGCGCCTGCAGCGGCCAGACCGTGACCGGGTCCAACGGCAAGATCTGCGCGGACTTCAAGACGAAAGCCGCCCCGCCCGTGGGCCTGTCGGCCGACGCCGCGGCAATGGACGAATGCGCGCGGCGTTGGGCCTACAGCCTGGCGTCGTCGCGTGACGACGCCGGCACCGTCGCGGAAGCCGCGTCGGCCGCCTGCCAGACGCACCTGGCGCGCTGGAACCAGGCGGCCCTGAACCAGCCGGCCGCGGAGGAGACCTCCGCCAGCCTGATCACCGGCGAGCCCACCACGCCGCTGGCCGAGCACAACAACTTCGCCCATGCCCGGGCGCTGTTCTACGTCGTGCAGGCCCGCGCCGGAAACTGCGCGCCCCCGCCCGCCAAGGACGGCATGCCGGAGGGCGTGAGCTAAGCCGATCAGGCGCCATCTCCCGGCTGGTCCGGGGGATGGCGGCCGGCATCGTTGCCTCTTTGTTCTTGAACGCTCCGGTAAGCTCTGCCATGAATTGCCCCTCCAGGCTGAGAGGTGAGCGATGGGGTTCGCGATTTCATGGATGGCCGTGCAGGGTTGCGACCCTGTGCAGGCGGCTGAGGCCTTGGGCCTCGCGCTCGACGACGGCGACCCCTGGGATTTTCCGGACGGCGATTGCATCGGCGAACTGCCCGGAGGCTGGGTGATCGTCTGGATCGAGGACTTCGACGCCCTGCGCAAGGGACGCTACGCGCCCTTGCTGCAATTCGGACCGGCGGTCGCCTGCGCTGTCGAGGAACACGTGATGGTCCAAGAGGCGCGGGGCTACCGAGACGGCGCCGAGGTCTGGCGGGTGACCCATGATCCGAACGAGGGCGAGAGCCTCTATCACCTCGACGTCGCCGGAGAGCCGCCCACAAATCTCGAGGCGATCCGCAGCGCGGCCTTCAAGGAGCAGGAGGCCGAAGGCGGCGAAGACGCCGGCGTCGACCTCATCAGCGACGTCCCACTCGACCTCGCCAAATCTATCTGCGGCTTCAAACACGACTTCGATCCGCCAGAGGGCGCGACCTTCAGAGGCCTACGCAAGGCCCGCAGGCGGCCAGTGCCGGGGGCTGCGAAACCGGGCTTCTTCGCGCGCCTCTTAGGCCGAGGCTGAACCCACCTCCACCCATCGTCATCCCCGGCTTGTCCGGGGGACCCATTTCGCGCGGGCGACCGGAGACTCTTCTCAGCGGCGACGCTTCGGACCAGAAGATTTGGCATGGATGTGAATGGGTCCCCCGGACAAGCCGGGGGATGACGAGCCTGGGGGTTGGGAGGCCAACAGGGCTGCCAACCGCGTCTCCAGCCTATCAGCGTCCTTCAGCTCGCACTCCCAGATCGTCTCGACCCGCCAGCCCTGGTCCGCCAGCGTCGCCTGGCTCCGCGCGTCCCGCGCGACGTTCCGCGCCACCTTCCCGACCCAGTACTCACGGTTCTGCTTCGGCACGCGGGCGCCGCGGGCGCAGTCGTGGCCGTGCCAGAAGCAGCCGTGGACGAAGAGCGCCAGGCGCCGGCCCGGCATGACGATGTCCGGATTGCCGGGCAGGTCCTTGCGGTGCAGCCGGTAGCGGGCGCCAAGTGCGGTCAGCGCCTTGCGCACCTTCAGTTCGGGCGTCGTGTTCCGCGCCTTGACGCGGCGCATCACCGCCGAGCGCTTTTCGGACGAGTAGACGTCCGTGTTCACAGCCCGTCGAACAGCGCCGTGGAGATGTAGCGCTCGGCGAAGCTGGGGATGATTGTCACGACCAGCTTGCCGGCCATCTCGTCGCGGCTGGCCAGGTCGAACGCCGCCGTCAGCGCCGCGCCCGACGAGATCCCGACAGGTATGCCCTCCTCCTTCGCCACCCGCCGCGCCATGACAAAGCTGTCCTCGTTGCTCACCTGGATGATCTCGTCGATCACCCCGCGCTCCAGGATCGAGGGCACGAAACCCGCGCCGATGCCCTGGATCGGGTGCGGCCCGGGCGGCCCGCCCGATAGCACCGCCGAGGCCTGCGGCTCTACGGCGACCATCTTCACGGAGGGCTTGCGCGCCTTCAGCACCTGGCCGACGCCGGTGATCGAGCCACCCGTTCCGACGCCGGAGATGACGGCGTCCACGCGGCCGTCGGTGTCGTTCCAGATCTCCTCGGCCGTCGAGACCCGGTGGATCAGCGGGTTGGCGACATTGTCGAACTGCTGCGGCATCACCGAGCCCGGCGTGGCGTCGACGATCTCCTTGGCGCGGGCGACGGCCCCGGCCATGCCCTTCTCGCGCGGGGTCAGCTCCAGCCGGGCGCCCAGGATCAGCAGCATCTTGCGCCGCTCGATCGACATGCTCTCCGGCATCACCAGGATGCACTTGTAGCCCTTGGCCGCGCAGACGAAGGCCAGCGCGATGCCGGTGTTGCCGGAGGTGGGCTCGACCACCGTGCCGCCGGGCGCCAGCTCGCCCTTGGCCTCCAGGTACTCGATCATGGCCACGCCGATGCGGTCCTTCACCGAGGCCAGCGGATTGAAGAACTCCAGCTTGGCGACCACCTCGCCCTTCGGCTTGAGCGCCGCCGTGAGGCGCGGCAGCCGCAC
>Ga0307511_10007231_pt1 | contig 11186 bp, 11 predicted proteins | sample 13_EM_MG_FD_200266 | JGI IMG/M metagenome (GOLD analysis project Ga0307511, IMG submission 200266) | Populus trichocarpa ectomycorrhiza microbial communities from riparian zone in the Pacific Northwest, United States - 13_EM | ecosystem: Host-associated > Plants > Roots > Unclassified | place...
GGTTGGTGGTGGTCGTGGTAGGGGTGGTGGAGATTGGGGCATTGGTGGGGTAGCAGCAGACCCAGAGGAGAACGTAGAGGAAGGATTCGAGGTCGTGACGGTACCGGTGCCGTTCGAGCCCGCTGAGGATCTGGATTGCGATGAAGGGGTATGTGCCAGTGCGGTCGAGAGCGCCGGAGGGATGCGCGGAGGCCTCGATGGCGTAATCTAAATCGATGAGGCAACCTCTGAGGGGCACGTCGCGGGGCCAAATCCATTCGAACGGGTCACCATGCGCCGCCGGCGGGGAAACAAAAGTAAGCTGCGGTAAATCCTGATCCACGACAATGATATTATTGGGCGAGATATCCCTATGGAGGATGCCCCCTTGAAAGAACAGTGATGCATGACCGACCAGGCCCGCCAACAACCCCTCCGCAACCTGGAGCGGCGACAAGGTCGGATCCACGAGCGGCCTGCCCGTAGGGGAAAGCACGAGGCGTGACAGTACGCGATTTTGGCGCTGCATGTGCACCTGGTAGGATTGGGGTTGCGTGAAATTCAAATCTGCAGTGGGAGAGCCCCCGCCATAGAGGTCCATGTGGATGTTCTAGTGCGTGGTGTAGCAAAGGAGGGTTGCGAGTCCGAGCACGCGCTTGGCGGAGGCGAGCTGGTAGAGTGTGCCTTCAAGGGTGTGCTTGGTGTTGCTCCAGCTGTATTTAATGGCGATGGCTTCCCCGCTGGGTAGTGCGCCTGTGGTTGTCCGTTAGAAAGCAGCCAGGACTGTGGGGAGCGGGGTGGTTGGGGCTTATCGTTTATTTTTGAAAAGGAATTTGTCGCGGGGGTTGGGGCATAACTACCTGTCCAGATACGGGTCCCATGTGTAACAATACCAGCCGCAAGGAAAGCTAATTCCTTCAATGGGATCACCAATTCTGATTCTGGGTCCAGCATGGCGCAGGAATCCTCGAGTATTGGTTTGGGCCAGGAATCCTCGAGTATTGGATTGGGCCAGGAATCCTCGAGTATTGGTTTGGGCATCTTGATGTTGATGTTCGATGTTGCATCCACCGGGTATATGTGTTCCTCGCCTCATGAGATACTGTCCACATGGAACCCGATGCGCCGCACATCCTTATCTGAGAATGACGACAACGCGCTGACAACGGTTAGCAAGTCGCGGTTTGACGTGGAGTAATTCAATTGCACAGAACCAATTGCACCCGAGCGATCAAACCTCCAGAATGCAAGTTTCGGCCCAGCGTTCGAGGTCAAGAGACCAAAGACAAATATACGGAATGGCTGGGCAAGAAAGACTTGCTCCGCATAGGTGGCTAGTTGGGTAAGGGATTCAGTTCTAGTACTTCCCGTTGACTCGTGCTCGCCAACGATGAGAACGGAGCGCCATTCGAGAGGGACGCCATGCCACGTGAGAACAAAGTCGGGACGGATGTCATTGTTGTAGGTGCCTTTGAGCGTCTTGTTTTTGGCGACACGCCACTCCAATTTGGCATTCGTGGTGGAAGATGCGGAGGAGGCGGAGGCGGAGGAACCAGCAGGCGACAGGAAGGTGTGTTGTTGGATGACGGCATTTGCGAAGCGACAGAACCACTCGGCATAGTCCCTGTTTGTATATGTGGGTGGATAGCAGACATGCACATCCTTTTGGTTAAATTTGGCACACCGTATGCCATACCCTATCGTGGTCCCTTTGGTCGTAGTACCTCCAGCGCTGGACTCTGATTGCTTGAAAGCGGCAATAATTGCGCGGAGTATTTCTTTGGGACATACCGTCGTTGCGGCATTGGGTGATGATGCGGAATTGGAACCTGATGCGGGCAGGATAAATCGATCGACAAAATCCAGGCATATATGTTGCGCGCCAGCCAGCTCCTGAGCAATGAGGGTCACGATGGCACTCGCGCGGCGGTGCTTGCCGGCGGAAGCGTTACCCTCAACCGGCTGGTGCAGGCCTGTAAGAGCCGCTTTGCGCTTGAGAGGGGTAGATTTCAGTGGCGTAGTGGGCGTTTGGAGTAAGGTCGGCGCGGACTGAAACTGTGGGTGTGGGAGGGAGGGGTGCCGGGGGGGCTTGCGTGGGGATACGCGTGTTTGGTAGTCAATGGAATCATGGGAAATAGAGGGGGTGAGAAGGGAATTTCCGGGAGGTCGGGTTGGCTCCATCGCGTTGCCGGGTTGGTAGTAGGGGAGTTGCAGATTGTGTCAGAATGAAATGTTGGCACTGGGATCAGTGGTTTTACTTAGTAATTAAGGGATAACGTGATGCCAAGCAATGTGTTGAAGTGAACGGAAACGTCATGTGCAAGTGTGGTGGCACAACGGCATGTGACTGGAGAAACAATCCCAGTTGTGAATATCTTCGTGGCTGCATTGCACAAAATATACACTTCATTTTCATATACCAGATCCCCTCAAGGACACCCGATTGATGGGGCCGTAGGACTTAGGCCAATGAGAGGATACATTAAGACAGACCCAAGGATATTGTTGGTGGATGAGAGGGAACGCCATCGCAAAGTTCTGAGAATGTTGAGTTATACTGACTCAGGCACTACACAGGTATCAAAATAATTGTTGGGCACAAGGAACTGCCGAGCAATCAATTGCTTATGTAGAAAAATAACAAGAGACAGGAAACCTAAATCATAAAGTCAATGCATGACTACGCTGAAAAGCTAGTGAGCTAAAAAGCAAGAACTTCGCAAGGACAGAAATAATAGTACGGAGGTGTAGAGAAATCGTTCCTGATGGTCGTTGCAAGATTCTTTCTAGCTCAAGGTAGGGGGTTCTTGACTGGTGGCTCGGTGAGTATTGGTCTCGGAGTGAAATACAAACCCTGTCATCTCACAGACCCAGACGAGTATACAGGTATAAAAAAAAAACTAACAAAAGGTTGTGTCCCCGCCTTCAACACCCAGTTGAGGAAAACCCTCGGATAGGAGACTTGAGAGTAACCTACTACAAAGTATGGGACCATCAATTAAGCAAACATAGTGTAACAACATGTTTATGCAGGATCCCATGACTTGCTTGCTGAAAAGTATGTATCCACCCATTGGAGAATTTCAATAGTGGATGTCATATGCAGGAACAGATAATGTCTTTGCATTTTCATGAATAGATGCTTCACTGATAAATAGGGTCCTTCTGCCATATCTCTACAACCTTGCTAGCAGCAAGGCATGGACACTAATTCCAGATGCAGGGGTTGGCTCTGCTCAATCAAAGTGTTCTTTGAATTTTTCGACTGTTGCGTGTATAGTAGGTGGTTGTTGGTGGAGAGCTCGTTCGAAGAGTCATTGAAAACCTAGCAATTCGCTCAGCAATTAAATTTGAAAATATTCAAAATCAAGTTAATTTGAATATGACTAGGCACTAGGAGATTCGGAGTGCACATGGAGAGGGTCCGGAAATCTCCCCTTTATCGTATTCAGATAATCTACTTCCTTGTTACCTTTTGTGAACCTACGTACCCATACACCAAGTTTAACCTTCCCTAATCAGCCTTGAAACCCTGGTTTCCCAGCTAAGTTTACACTGCCATCCAGAGTGAACGCGTCGGGTTTAAGGGAGAACCTGCGCTTCGCAGGATTGGTAGAGAGTACTGTAACATTTATATATTAGATGTGCAGGGTGGTGGTTGGTATGCAGTCATTGGAGAAAGGGTATTTAGAGAAGGTTTCCAAGGCTGTGTCTGTAGTGGTGATGTTAAAGTGGTAAGGATCTATATCGGCATAAACAGATATCTCTCTTTGCCTACAGAACTCACGAGCTGCGGACATATCAGTCCTCAAATGAAACATTAATAGGGTAGTACAAATCATATCATCATGAAAATCAAATATCAATAAATTGAATTTTGCTAAAGACACACGTCCCATATTCACATCCTTCCATCGATTTCCTAACCTCCATTGTTTATTGTAATGGACAATATCATTGGCTGCCAAATTGCCAAAATAACTCTCTATGCGTAACAGCTATACCAGCCTCTAGTGGGGTTTGGGTAGCATTGATACCAGTGTTCCCTGATCATTCTAAGAGAATTGTGTGATGATGAATATCCTCCTAGTCGGAATAAGATAGGAATCAGGAGAGAGCTGATAGCGAGCAAGTGCATCCCTGGCTCGAGAATGTAGTGTGTGCATTTCAGGCGTATTGGATTGCGACTAACGGTTGGCTCTGGCCATTGCCGGGAGCGAGTGGTAGAATGTATTCTTGTGGGGTGGGCCCTTCCAGACGCTAGTTCTTCCAGAGACTAAAACAGGGGGTAAGAGATCTGGCGGAGATCCAGTAGGGAGGTGCATGGTAAGACATATACTTACAAATATATTCTATGTTCAAACTCGCCGCTGTGATTGGTCCAGGAGTGTGAAACCCAACCACCGACTCTCAACCCCTTCCTCAATGCCACCTCGACCAATGCTCATGAAACATTAAAAACCCATATCTCGAGGGCTCTGTGTAAAGGTTCTTGTGACGTAAATAAAGACTCCCAAGTAGTAGCGGTATTTCTAGGGCAGTGTTAGTCCAAGGTGAGGACAAAGGACAGCCAGGGAGGTGGTTTTGAGGGGTCAGGACGAGGTCAAGGTGGGTGATGGATTGGTAGAAGCCTCGGAGAAGGGCATTGAGGTGGTCAGGTGAGTTGTGTTATTTCCACTTTCCCCTCTCAAGGTTGTCCACCACTGCATTAACCACCGCACAAAACCTCCTTTCTAACCTGTCATGAATACATTCTGAACAAAATACTTCTAACCCCCCTGCTATGAGTCCCAAAACCACATCCTCTCTCTCCCACCAGGCACTTGAAAACAACTTCTAAGGCCTCCAGATCCAGTACCCATCCCTCTCCCAAAACAATATCTGGAAAATCCCCACCTTTGACTCCGGAGTGGGGGCAAATATGGCTTGCGAGGCGCCGATGATTTTCGGTGCTGGTGAGTTTGTCAGAGAGTATGTAGGCGAGGTGGTTATCAATAGTCATAGACAAGGCTTTGCCCCTGATTGGTATAATGATCAATTCTAGTGGGGGGTGAAGTTGTTGCCGACCGAGATAATCAGTAGTCTGGTTGGTAATTGGAAGTGGGAGATTGGGTCCCGTTCACGCGGATAGTGTTTTGAGGTTAGTCCGTCAGCGCGGGGGTTGCAGCGGTGGGGTGGGGGGCCTCACTACAAATGAGATGAAATCAATTGGAAGTAAAGCTGGGAACGCCAGGGGGTTTATTGCCACAGTAGTTAGTTACTCACCTTGTTGTTTGGTTGTAGGAGGGAGGTAGGGGGCTGATGCAAGCAAGATGACTCAGCAGCAGCTCGAATCGTTCTACTCTTTACACTCTCACTATATGTACAGTCAAGAGTGAAAAGTGATCGCATAGGGCTAAAAACGCAGGAATGTACAGTAGTTGGGGCAACGAGATCACAAAAGACGGCGTAATCAATGGTGAAAATACAAAGATATCTAGATCTATAGCAATAGCCAGTACGTAGGTCTCCTCTCTCTGCCCTCTCAATGCTGGTACTAGTACTGCACTTTTCTGTTGTGGGGATGTTTTCTCACAAAACACAAGTACAGTACATGCATATTGGTGTGTTGCGTGACGGAAAATTCAGTTAAAACACGTATCTGTCTCCGATGTGCATACAGTACAGTATGCACATGGGTTGGTAGGCGGTGTGATCCCTCAGGGAAGCTGCCCCCCCAATAGCCAGCTATCAAAGGTGTAACCCGTTGATGGAAGAGGGGATTAAGCTATCGGATAGTCTCCTTAAAACGAACCGACTGCCTAGCTACCGGGATAGCAAACCAGACCCATGAAACTGCAAGCGCTAGCTAGGTGGGCAGGTCATCTGTCGGGCGCGAGTCTCCGGCGAGAGGCGAGGCAGGCGGTGAAGCAGTGGAAGGTTGCCTGCTACCAAATGTCGATGTAGTATTAGTTAGTTAGAAAAACGCTGGTCTTATTATCATTTCGCATTTCAAAGCGACTCGATACTAATTTCAGTGCTTCTGGCTAGGCCCTAAGAGCCTTGGGTATCATATTACGAACTATTGCAACTCGCCGTTAACTTATGATCACCTGATAGTCATAAACTGTTACGCTGGTCTTCGAGTCCTGCTGGGGGCCCCAGACAGTCGAATGGCTGTACTTAGGTCGAAATGCAACTAGGACAAGCAAGGGCAGGAATTGCTACTCGGCAGAGGCATGTTAATAGGTAGTCAATATCACTCGATCACTATGTGGGACCTGAACAGTAAGCGCTAGTGAACAGCCTAACAGATACAGCTAGGCAGTCGGAGAGGGTTTAAAAGGCCCCGAGGGGCAGTCATTAGATTGTAGGGATCTAACGGGCTTGACAGGACGGTTCTAAAGCTGGGGTCGGTCTCTGCGATAGCCGAGCTCTATACTTCGAGAGTAATTCTGAAGTGAGTGGATGTTTAGTGACGAGGCTCAACGTGCAAAGGGCGCATCCGTATTGCATGAGCTTCGAAAGGAGTCCAGGTTTCCTCAATACCCGAATGATCATAAATATGGCCGGTGGGCAGTACTGCCGAATACCTACTAAGGGAGGGAGATCATCATGCAACTGGTACAAGGTGCCAGTTGAGTGGCCTCGGAGCTGGCGGGGATGGGGAGAGTCGTAAAGTGGAATAGGAAGGCAAGGATTGCGCACGTTCAGTGCCGCACTTGAAAAGGCAATTTACAAGCCTGGCGACACAGGATTGGAATGGCAGACAACCTTGAATGCCGGAGATGTGGGAAATATGCGCAAACACTCAAACACGTAGCTTTGGTCTGCACGCACGGTGAACACATAGGTCAAAAGTGGTGTACATGGGAGGACGTGGATGACAGGGTAAGATGGGCAAGAAAAGAGAAAGATGAAGAAGGATTTTACACGGTGGATTTGGTGGAAACATTTTTCTCCCAAATTGATCTCCGTTAAGTTCAACGCTTGATTAGGGGAGGGCCGGATGGGGGCGTGGAGGCGGATGGTTATTTTTATTGGGGATGGACCCGAGGAGAGTGTGGCGGAGGTATTTCCTTATACATTTCTGTGGCTTGGAAGGTAGTACGTTTATGTAGGCCATTTTCCCATAGGTGTACGGACCCTTTAAAGGGGAGGGAATGGGAGCACCGTATAGCCTTAAGCTGATTAGGCATATAGACTCAAAAAAAAAAAAAAATATACATCGGTTGGCACGTGTCAGGCCCACGACCAACTAGCAAAAGAAAATAAATGGTCCCTGATCCTCTAAACCACCTGATGGCTACAGACCAATGCAGGGCTGCACCGAGATTTAATGTAGCATGAAGCATGTACATAAGCCAGAGAGGATACCTTCCCAGAAACAGCTAACGACAATGATGGCCAACGCAAATTTTATTACATCTATTTCCTTTTTATACCAGCGGGGATACCAACCTGAATAGTATTCACTGTGACTATAGCCCCCCAATTGTTGATGTTGATACTAAACAGCTCTTGATTGGAACTGCCACCCCGTTGGTGCCATGATATACGGAATTATAAATACTCACTCATACTACCCATTATCCTACAGCAAACTCAAAAGTAACGATCCCCTAAAAATTCCAAACTCTATACTTTGAGCTCCAACGATATAACATACCGCATCACCGATAAAATGAAGTTCCTCACTGTTACATTGAGCTTGGTGTTGAGCCTAGTCTCTGTCACCTCTGGAGCCACCGTTTCTGCCGAGGATGGAATCATTGATCCACGTCAACCTCGTGAGTGCATATGTACCCCTGCTTTCTACTGCTCACCCGCTACATTATTTTATTCCATTGACCTTTGTGATATATATACTGACTTGTTTGGATATAGCGTTCCTCCCGATTTGCTCACCAGAGGATGGTGTCTGTAGCAGCATCGTAGATATTGAATGCTATGACAGAGAATGCATTGAATCAATTTATGTGGTAAATTGAATACGTGGTTCAGGATTGTTAGTTGGACATCTGGTTTTATGATTAGGCAGGAGGAAAATATGCTTTTGAGGTTTATAATGGTTGCGCAATGGTTTCCAAATGTATAGTCTAGAATCTCGCAATGGATTGTTAGTGACGTTGCTTATACTTGAAACTCACTGGACCCCAGTTAAATCTCACGTTTGCCAGGTTGCATCGGAGACTAAACCATACAAAACACTCCATCTAGTGCAATAGATAAAAATTAGACAAGTTGAAACCTACTAGCTATAGGTCCGCAAACGTTCCCTAATACATACATATATATATATTCCAACTTCAGTAGCGTAAATTTTGCCTACCCGCATATTTGGCCAGAACTTAACATCATATTGCATCCTTCCACTAAATGGCAAGATCCCCAGATGTGAGCACCTCGGTAGTTTCAAGTAGGGCCTTCCAACTGCATTGCATCTCTTGCAATTGGGCTCTTCCCCCACTGGATTCTGGCTTTTTCTTGCACACATAGCCACTTCTCCTTCTTGCTGTAAAGTAATACGTTTTCGCGTGGATAGGTTTACCAGCCTGCGCTACAGCCTGTAAACCTGAGAATCCGCTGATAGTAATAAATCATTTTCCTAGTAACTATAGCACGCTGCCATAGTTAATACTTGTCAACAGGTGGCCCTGCCTGCTGGGGGCTTGAATTAATAGATAGGAGCCCTCAGGCTATATTTTCTCTAACTGTGTCTAGTTACAGTTCTGGAGCTCTGCCGCCTCCAACACTGGTGGCGGACCAGCAGCCCTTATATATTTCGCACGCAAGGAAATAGTGAGTCAGTAGGGAGGCTGTGCTCCAGCCTCTGACTCATACATAAAATGAAATCCATCTCTGACTCATACCTGCGTGACTCACCAATAAGTCATGCGCTTAATTATACAAATGAAATACATGTGTCATAATTCTGTTTGGTGGCTATGCTTTCGCATGAGTCACCCTCTGAGTCATAATCCGCCAACTACTTGTTAGTATCCACTGGTTCCTACTAGAAGTGGAAGGTGGTTATATTATGCCAGTGCATATATATAACTTCCTTACACTTGCTCTCACAATGTTGCTCACATAGCCACTCCTCTTTCTTCCTCTCTGTAACAACATTGTGAGAATATGAAATAGTGGAGAGATTGTTTATTCGTTATCACTATAGGTTGAGACTATGGTTGGTAGATACATGCCAGCTTATATCGGTTAGTTATTCTCACCTATCAATACCTACTGGGCATATTGGGACGTTGCTCTAAACTTTGCACATGGCCTTACCAGTACTTTGGAGGACGAAAAGTTAAATATATTTAACTTTATAAAATCTAATTATAATTGATTTTATAAAAGTTAAAATATATATGAGCTGAGAGGGGGGGGTCCCATTGAAGTTAGGGGGAGGTGAGGGGGGTTGTAGAAATTATGCGTATAGAAGTTAGTGACCAACTTCGTAGCTGTATAACGGAAGACCGTTTTTTATATTTGTCTTAGTACGCATTTCCTAGCACCTATCATGTTTACCAGATAGCTCGGGCATAGTACCTTACGTACTATTACCTTGAACGCATCTGGTCCTTATGTACTTTTCCTTTATCATGATGCATTACGCATCCACACCTGTATTTCTGAGTACTGGAGGCCTTACCTCCCACACCGGTAGTTATGGTCATGGAGGAGTGCTTTCTGGAACGGGCAGAAAGCAGGTTTTCTGGAAAGGCCAGAAAACAGGTTTTTCAGACTCCAGAAGGCTTGGCGGCTAGTATAAGTACTGAGCCGTTGCGCCCTTCTGGAGGAGGATTCTCAGATCAGATCACTTCAGACAGAGTTCAGACAAGCCTTAGATAGCTTCAATATAGAGAGATTACACATGTTAATTCTCTTCCCGCTTGGGAAATCTGTATGCTCTCAAAGACCCTCTAAGTCCTCGACTTAGCGAAACCAATAATAGACATACACTATCATTCCCGTGATAGTATAGACTCTGTTAAACGACCCGTGGTGCTACTATTGGCATCGCCCATTACATTTTTTTTCACAGACAAAATAATCTAACCGTTAAAACCTACTACCACTAACTGATCACCAGTTGGTATCTTTATAATACCTTTTCAGGTATCACCTCTATCGGACGTCAACATATTCCACAACATATACATTCAACGAAAGCTAGCAACAACAATCCAACACCGAGACAGAGATATTCTCAACCTGCAGTCAACAGAAGACCTTGTGCAAGATAAAGCAGAGGTCTAACGGGCAGTGCTATACACTATTAAACAATCCCACCCTCGTTCCATCACCTTATCCCACCAATATCGACACCAGCTCTTGCATTCCTGGCAACTACAATCCCCATTCATCTTCTTATACCAGAGAGCATAAGACATCGCGGCACCATACATCCCAGGAATAATCGCAGTGTACAAATACGCATCACCATCCCACGGCTCACCATCGTTCTTCTCACCATTAGAAGAAACATACGAAAGTACAGCAAGAACTACATAACTACTTCCTGTTCCATCCAACACCAGATCCCTCACAAGCGAGGCAAATCCATCATTCTTCCCAACTGCACCACTTTCAGTTGGCATTAGCTCAAAACTAGAGGAGTTTGAGCTATCCAATTCTTCCATATAAGGAGACCACCTCACGGTCTTCTTGCCGCCACTATCACTATCTCCAAAACCTTCCATCAGGAAGGGCATCTTAGGCGTCGTTGGTATAACCCACGCCTCAGGAGTACTGACCATCGTAGGAGCGGAAGAATACGACGAACCAGGATCCATGCTCTCCTCATTCCCACTATCCTGCCTACATATCGAACAGGCAGGTGAGCCACAGTCATCCGAAGTCGATCAGAAATCACTCACGTCCGAAGCGACGTACTTGTCCCCACTATATACGGACAAGGGGGAAAAATAACACGTAATATCCAAACGAGTAACCGAAATTATGGCCTCCAAGACGGAAAAGCCGTACACCTACTACAAGTCACGAAGATTAGCTATGATTCCTGAGGACATCAAGAAGTTAATCTCCGACACACAACAAAAGAAAAGAGACAATCCTGAACTACAAACGTTCGAGGAATCAGTCAAACCACCTCCTCTCACAGTCTATACAGTCGATGTTGGGAAACCAGAAGAAGACTCTCCCCTCACAACATGGGAATTTGAGTCACCTCCTATGACAGAACCAAACTAGAAGAAAGT
>Ga0307511_10007232_pt1 | contig 11186 bp, 11 predicted proteins | sample 13_EM_MG_FD_200266 | JGI IMG/M metagenome (GOLD analysis project Ga0307511, IMG submission 200266) | Populus trichocarpa ectomycorrhiza microbial communities from riparian zone in the Pacific Northwest, United States - 13_EM | ecosystem: Host-associated > Plants > Roots > Unclassified | place...
CGTGGAATTTCGTCGTGGAACTGGTCGTGGGATTTGGTCGCGGAATTCGGTCATAAACCCACGCCTGGCCTAGCAGCACGCCGAGCGCGGCTGGTCCGGGGACGCGGCCTTCGGCGCGCAGCAGGCGTTCGCCACCGCGCTGCCGCCAACTACGCCCGCCACGCCGCCTACCTTGGTCGCCGCCTTGACGTCCTCTCCGAAAGTCGGGATGCCGCCCAGCGTGTGATATGTCTCCCATGCGATGCCCTGCGGATCGGTGATCCAGTACTTGTTCGACTTCGCGTAGCAGCACGCCGCCTCCGGCTGGTCGCGCGCCTCGATCTCGGCGCGGCCCACCTGCTCGCGCAGCAGCGCCAGCTCCGCGTCGCTGTCCACCTGCAGGCCGAGATGGTCCACGCCCTTGGCCAGGCCGCGATTGGAGATCGCGAAATTGATGCGCGGGTCCTCCAGCATCCACTTGGCGTAGTCCTCCTGCACCACGGCCGGCTGCTGGCCGAACACGGTCGAATAAAAGCGGATGTTGGCGGCCAGGTCATCGACCGCGACGTGGATGTGAAAGCGCTTCATGATTTGACTCCTTTGCGTTTCGGTTTGGCCGGGGCGGCCTTGCCGGGGACGACGTTGGCCGCGGCCACTTTCGGCGGCGCGCAAGCGACACCCGGCCCGCAGCTCATGCCGTCACCGGCACAACAGTTCTCGGTGAGAAAACCGAGCAGTGCATTCATCCGGCCGAAATTGGCCGAATAGAAAATGAAGCGCCCCTCCTGCCGCGCGACGATCAAATCGGCGTGGCTCAATTCCTTCAGGTGGAAGGAGAGGGTGGCCGGCGCGATCTTCAATGCCGCGCCGATCTCGCCGACCGAAACCCCGCTCGGGCCGCGCTCGACCAACAGGCGAAAGATCGCCAGGCGGCTTTCCTGGGCCAGGGCGGCGAGGGCGGTGACGGCGGTTTTCGATTCCATAATTCCATATTAATGGAAATATGGAATAAGTCAAGCGCCGCCTGTTTCAATGGCCCGCCAGGCCGCGCCCGCGGGGATTCGGAAACGGCAACGCCTGCTTGCGCGGGGCGGCGCGGGACGCCCGCTTGCGTGGATTGGGCCGGACCGCTTTCCCTTGCCCGTCCTTGCCCGTCCTTGTCCGTCCTTGTCCATGCGCCGGCGCAAACCGGATGAGGTTCCCGGCTTCCGCTTTCATCCGGAAGGCGGCCCAAGCCCTGCGTATCTCGTCCCGCATCGGCGCGATGGCTTCAGCACGCTTACCTCGTCACGCTCACGGTCACGCTCCCGGTCACGCTCCCGGTCACGCTTACTTCAGCACATACCGCGCCGCCAGCGCCTGGAACGCGCAGGCCGAAGCGGCGGCGTCGAAATCGGGCCCCAGTTCCTCACCGAGGATCGCCGCCACCCGCTCCGCCAGGGAGGCGGCCAGGAGCGCATCGAGGAACAGCAGCCGCGAGCGCCGCGCCAGCACGTCTTCCACCGTGCGCGCGAATTCGTGGCGCGCGGCGAAGCGCACCATCGCTTCGGAGAAGCCCGGCGCCAGTTCGCGGTCCGCGCCGGGCAGGGCCAGGACCAGCGCGGCGTCGGTGCCGTACAGATGCATGCCCGGCGCCGCCGAGAGGGGCGTGGCGGATTGCTGGGGCGCGCCCGCCAGGGCCAGGTGCGCGGTGGCGCCGGCCGCGCGGGGTGGCAGCAGGCCGTGCGCGAAGCAGTGTCCGAGCACGTCCTCGGCCATCGCGCGGTAGGTGGTCCACTTGCCGCCGGTCACGGTGACCAGGCCGGCCTTGGAGATGAGCACCGTGTGTTCGCGCGAGATCGCCTTGGTGTTGCCGCCGTCCGACTTGGGCGGCTTGACCAGCGGGCGCAGGCCCACCCATATCGAGCGCACGTCGGCGCGGGTCGGCGCCTGCGAGAGATACTTGGACGATTCGCGCAGGATGAATTCGATTTCCGCTGCAAAGGCCTCGGGCTCGACGGCCAGGTCGTGGCGCGGGGTATCGGTGGTGCCGAGCAGGGTCTTGCCCTGCCAGGGCACCGCGAACAGCACGCGGCCGTCCTCGGTTTTCGGAATCATCAGGGCGTGATCGGTCGGCAGGAAGCGGCGGTCCACGACCAGGTGCACGCCCTGGCTGGGCGCCACCATTTCCGGCGCGTCCGCCTGGTCCATTTTCCGGATCGCGTCGACCCAGACGCCGGTCGCGTTGACCACGCAGCGGCTGCGCAATTCGAATCGCCGCGAGGTCTCGGCATCCTCGGCGAGCACGCCGGCGATCGCGGCGCCTTCACGCAGCAGTTGCACGGCCTTGCAATAGTTGAGCACGCAGGCGCCGCTGGCGACCGCGGTGCGCGCCAGCGCCACGGCCAGCCGCGCGTCGTCGAACTGGCCGTCCCAGTACTTGACGCCGCCGAACAGGCCGGCGGCGCGCGCGGTGGGGGAGAGGCGCAGGGTCTTTTCACCGCTGAGGAATTCGGTCTTGCCCAGTCCGGCGCGCCCGGCGAGCAGGTCGTAGAGCACCAGGCCGGCGCCATAAAACCACTTCTCCCACCAGCGGTATGCCGGCATCACGAAGGGCAGGGGCTGGGCCAGATGCGGGGCATTGGCGAGCAGGGTGGTGCGTTCGCGCAGCGCTTCGCGCACCAGGGCGACATTGCCCTGGGCGAGATAGCGCACGCCGCCGTGCACCAGCTTGGTGGCGCGCGAGGACGTGCCGCGCGCGAAATCGCCGGCCTCCACCAGCGCCACCGAGAAGCCGCGCGCGGCCGCGTCGAGCGCGACCCCCAGGCCGCTGGCGCCGCCGCCGATGACGACGATGTCCCACTCCTTGCGCGCGGCGAGCCCGGCAAGCTGCTCTTGTCGTGTCATGCGATTGTTTTTGAGACGTGAACCTGTTTGCGTGGACTTTGCTGCGTGAACCTTGTGGCGGGCGCGGGAGGCGCCTTGCACCGCGCCTCCCGCGCGCGGCCTCTAGCGCACCCGGCCTTCCTTCCAGGCGGCGAGCAGCTTTTCATAGGCGATGGTTTCGCCCTTCGGCTTCTCGTTGGCAAGCTTCTTCCAGGGCGCGCCGGTGTCGCTCAGGTACTTGGCCGGATCGGCCTTGGGGTTGAGCTTGGGTGCGCAATGCGCCATGCCGGCGCGCTCCAGACGGGCCATCACCTGGTCCATCTCCTCGGCCAGGTTGTCCATCGCCGCCTGCGGCGTCTTCTCGCCGGTGACCGCGGTGGCGACGTTCTTCCACCAGAGTTGCGCCAGCTTGGGGTAGTCGGGCACGTTGGTGCCGGTCGGGGTCCAGGCGACGCGCGCCGGGCTGCGGTAGAACTCGATCAGCCCGCCGTACTTGGCCGCGTTCTTGGTGAAGTAGTCGCTGCGGATGTCGCTGTCGCGCACGAAGGTGAGGCCGACGATGGATTTCTTCAGCGACACCGTCTTGCTGGTGACGAACTGCGCGTACAGCCAGGCGGCGGCGACCCGGTTCGGATCATGTGCGGCGAAGAAGGTCCACGAGCCGACGTCCTGGTAGCCGTTTTGCATGCCCTGCTTCCAGTACGGGCCGTTCGGCCCCGGGGCCATGCGCCACTTCGGCGTGCCGTCGCTGTTGACCACCGGCAGGCCGGCCTTGGTCATGTCGGCGGTAAACGCCGTGTACCAGAAGATCTGCTGCGCGATCTGGCCTTGCGCGGGCACCGGGCCGGCCTCCCCAAAAGTCATGCCGGTGGCCTCCTTGGGCGCGAACTTCTTCATCCAGTCGATGTACTTGGTCAGGGCGTAGACCGCGGCCGGCGAATTGGTGGCGCCGCCGCGCGACATCGAGGCGCCCACCGGGGTGCACTTGTCGGCGCCGACGCGGATGCCCCATTCGTCCACCGGCATGCCGTTCGGGATGCCCTTGTCGGCGGTGCCGGCCATCGACAGCCAGGCGTCGGTGAAGCGCCAGCCCAGCGAGGGGTCCTTCTTGCCGTAGTCCATGTGGCCGTAGATCGGCTTGCCGTCGATGGTCTTGACGTCGTTGGTGAAGAACGCGGCGATGTCCTCGTACGCGCTCCAGTTCAGCGGCACGCCCAGGTCGTAGCCGTACTTGGCCTTGAACTTGTCCTGCAGGTCCTTGCGCGCGAACAGGTCGGCGCGGAACCAGTAGAGATTGGCGAACTGCTGGTCGGGCAGCTGGTAGAGCTTGCCGTCGGGCGCGGTGGTGAAGCTGGTGCCGATGAAGTCCTTCAGGTCCAGGCCGGGGTTGGTGTACTCCTTGCCCGCGCCGGTCATGTAGTCCGACAGCGCGATGATCTTGCCGTAGCGGTAGTGCGTGCCGATCAGGTCCGAATCGGAGATCCAGCCGTCGTAGATCGACTTGCCGGACTGCATCGAGGTCTGCAGCTTCTCGACCACGTCGCCTTCCTGGATGATGTCGTGCTTGACCTTGATGCCGGTGATCTCTTCAAACGCGCGCGCCAGGGTCTTCGATTCGTACTCGTGGGTGGTGATGGTCTCGGAGACCACCGAAATCTCCTTCACGCCCCTGGCCTGCAGCTTCCTGGCCGCCTCGATGAACCACTTCATCTCGGCCGCCTGCTGGTCCTTGTTCAGGGTGGAAGGCTGAAACTCGCTGTCCACCCACTTCTTCGCTTCCGCTTCGCCGGCCCACGCCGCATGGCCGCAGAAGGCCAGCGCGACCGCGAGCGCGATGGATTTTTTTTGTATCCTCATGAAATTCTCCTTTGTGTCCTTCCCGCCGATTAGCAGCAAAGCATCCGGCCGCGGGAAGTTCCGGCCGAGAACCGTCGTGATCAACCGTTGCGATCAACCCTTGCGCAATACCAGCACCAGCAGCAGCATCGAGGCGACGAAGCTGATCCACACCGAGGGCTCGTCGGCCAGGCCAAGCCACGCCTGCATCCACTCGCTCAGGCCCACGAAGGCGAGATTGACGTAGGCGGCGGCCAGCAGGCCGATGAACAGGCGGTCGCCGCGCGTGGTCTCCAGCGGCAGAAAGCCGCGCCGCGGCACGGTGGGCGACTTGATCTCCCAGATCGTCATCGCCGCCAGCATCACGGCGATGCAGATGAAGAACACCGCCACCGGCAAGGTCCAGGCCATCCAGTCGAACATCGCGCCCGCCTTCCTTTCTTTTCCTTCAAACGCGCCCCATCGCAAAACCCTTTGCGATGTAATGGCGGACGAACCAGATCACCACGGCGCCCGGCACGATGGTCAGCACGCCGGCCGCCGCCAGCACGCCCCAGTCCATGCCCGAGGCCGAGACCGTGCGCGTCATGGTCGCGACGATCGGCTTGGCGTTGACGCTGGTAAGCGTGCGCGCCATCAGCAGCTCGACCCAGCTGAACATGAAGCAGAAAAACGCCGTCACCCCGACCCCGGCCTTGATCAGCGGCAGGAAGATGGTGAGGAAAAAGCGCGGGAACGAGTAGCCGTCGATGTACGCGGTCTCGTCGATCTCGCGCGGCACCCCGCTCATGAAGCCCTCGAGGATCCACACCGCCAGCGGCACGTTGAACAGCAGGTGCGCCAGCGCCACCGCGATGTGCGTGTCCATCAGGCCCAGCGTGGTGTAGAGCTGGAAGAAGGGCAGCAGGAACACCGCCGGCGGAGTCATGCGGTTGGTCAGCAGCCAGAAGAACACGTGCTTGTCGCCGATGAAGCGGTAGCGCGAGAAGGCGTAGGCCGCCGGCAGGGCGACGGTGATCGAGATCACCATGTTGATCGCCACGTAGATCATCGAGTTGATGTAGCCCGAGTACCACGAGGCGTCGGTGAAGATGACGCGGTAGTTGGCCAGGGTGAACGCCCGCGGGAACAGCGAGAAGACGCCGACGATCTCCTCGTTGGTCTTGAACGACATGTTGATCATCCAGTACACCGGCAAGATGGCGAACACCAGGTAGGCCAGCAGGAACACCACCCGCTTGCTGAAGCGCTTTTCATCCATGGCCGGCCTCCGTCTTGTCCTGCGTGCCGACGCGCTGCATCCAGTTGTAGAGGATGAAGCACAGGAGCAGGATGATCAGGAAGTAGATCAGCGAGAACGCCGCCGCGGGCCCCAGGTCGAACTGGCCCACCGCCTTCTGGGTCAGGTACTGGGACAGGAAGGTGGTGGCGTTGCCGGGCCCGCCGCCGGTCAGCACGAAGGGCTCGGTGTAGATCATGAAGCTGTCCATGAAGCGCAGCAGGATGGCGATCATCAGCACCCCGCGCAGCTTGGGCAGCTGGATGAACCGCAGCACCGCGAGCTTGGAGGCGCCGTCGATGCGCGCCGCCTGGTAGTAGGCGTCCGGGATGGCGCGCAGGCCGGCGTAGCAGAGCAGCGCGATCAGCGGGGTCCAGTGCCAGATGTCCATCATCAGCACGGTGAGCCAGGCGTCGGTGGCGTTGCCGGTGTAGTTGTAGTCCAGCCCGAGCTTGGCCAGGGTCACGCCGAGCAGTCCGATGTCTTCGCGCCCGTAGATCTGCCAGATGGTGCCGACCACGTTCCACGGGATCAGCAGCGAGATCGCCACCAGCACCAGCACCGCCGAAGCCCGCCAGCCCTGCGCCGGCATCGACAGCGCCAGCGCGATGCCCAGCGGTACCTCGGTGGCGAGCACGGCGAGAGAGAACAGGATCTGGCGCAGCAGCGCGGCGTGCAGGTCGGCATCGCGCATCACCGCCTTGAACCATTCGGTGCCGACGAACACGCGGCGCTCCGGCGAGATGATGTCCTGCACCGAGTAGTTGACCACCGTCATCAGCGGCAGGATGGCCGAGAAGGCGACGCACAGCACCACCGGCAGGATCAGCAGCCAGGCCTTCTGGTTGACCGGCTTCATGCGATCAGCTCCTCGTTCTTGTAAAAGCAGGTGTGCGGGCCGATCAGCGACATCCACACCGTATCGCCGACGCGCGGCGGGGTCAGGTCGGCCGCCAGGCGCGCGCGGATGGTGTGGCCTTCCACTTCGCCGCTGACCAGCCAGTGGGTGCCGATGTCCAGGGTCCGCGAGACGTTCACCGGCAGGGCGCCGGGGTGCCCCGGTTTGGTGAGCGCGATGTATTCGGGGCGGGTGCCCAGGGTGATCCGGCCCGCCTGCGCCAGCGCGGTGAGCCGCTCGGCCGGCGCCTCCAGGGCAAGCGCGCCGACCCGCAGGCGGCCGTCGGCCACTTCGGCGTCGAGGAAGTTCATGCCCGGCGAGCCGATGAAATAACCCACGAAGGCGTGCGCGGGGCGTTCGAACAGCTGGTCGGCGGTGCCCATCTGCACCGCGCGGCCGCGCGTCATCACCACCACCTGGTCGGCGAAGGTGAGCGCCTCGACCTGGTCGTGGGTCACGTACACCAGGGTCAGCTTGAGCTCATGGTGGATCTGCTTGAGCTTGCGCCGCAACTGCCATTTCAGGTGCGGGTCGATGACGGTCAGCGGCTCGTCGAACAGCACGGCGGAAACGTCGCTGCGCACCAGGCCGCGGCCCAGCGAAATCTTCTGCTTGGCATCCGCCGTCAGGCCCGCCGCGCGCTGGTTCAGCTGGCCGCTCAGCTCGAGCATTTCCGCGATCACGCCGACGCGCTGGCGGATCTCGGCGGCCGGGACCTTGCGGTTGCGCAGGGGAAAGGCGAGGTTTTCGGCCACCGTCATGGTGTCGTAGATCACCGGGAACTGGAACACCTGGGCGATGTTGCGCGCCTGCGGACTCTGGCCGGTGACGTCGCGGCCGTCGAATTTCAGGCCGCCTCGCGAGGGCCGGACCAGGCCCGAAATGATGTTCAGCAAGGTGGTCTTGCCGCAGCCGGAGGGGCCGAGCAGCGCATAGGCGCCGCCGTCCTCGAAGGTCATGTTCAGGGGCAGCAGGGCGTAGTCCTCGTCCGCGCGCGGGTCGGGCTTGTACGAGTGGGCCAGGTCGAGTTCGATGCGCGCCATGGTCAGGAGTCTCCGGCCTGGTGATGAACGCGCTCGGGCGCGATGACCAGGTCGCCCTGGTGGTTGAACACGTGGACCTGCCGCGGATGCAGATGCAGCGTGAGCGGGGCGCCGAGGTCGAAACGATGCACGCCGGTGAGCTGCGCCACCAGGGAGCCGGCGGCGGTCTGCGCGTGCACGAAGGTGTCGGAACCGGAAATCTCCGCCAGCTCGACCGATCCGGGCAGGCTGATGTCCCCGGGCCTGGCCTGGACGCGCAAGCCGCTGGCGCGAACCCCCACGCTGAGTTTGCGCGACCTATCGTCGAGCAGGGCATCGAGCGAGGCGCCGAGCGGGGCGCCGGGCAGGGCCATGGGCAGGTGCAGGCCGCCCGCCAGCGTGATGCCGGCGGGGCCGGCCTCGCCTTCGATCAGGTTCATCGGCGGGTCGCTGAAGGCGCGCGCCACGCGGATCGAGCGCGGGCGGTGGAACACTTCCGCGGTCGGCCCGTATTGCAGCAGTTCGCCGGCGTCGAGCACCGCGGTGTGCCCGCCCAGCAGCAGCGCCTCGGCCGGCTCGGTGGTGGCGTAGACCACCGTCGAGCCCGCGGTGGCGAAGATGCGCGCCAGCTCCTCGCGCAGTTCCTCGCGCAGCTTGTAATCCAGGTTGACCAGGGGCTCGTCGAGCAGCATCAGGGGCGCGCCCTTGGCCAGCGCCCGCGCCAGCGCCACGCGCTGCTGCTGCCCGCCCGAGAGTTCGGCCGGCAGGCGCTCGAGAAAAGGGTCGATGCGCAGCTTGCGCGCCAGCTCGCGCACCCGCGCCTCGATGCCGGTTTCGCGGCGCAGCTTCAGCGGGGAGGCGATGTTGTCGAACACCGTCATCGACGGATAGTTGATGAACTGCTGGTACACCATCGACACGTTGCGCTCGCGCACCGGCACGCCGGTGACGTCCTGGCCGTTCATCCGCACCCGGCCGCGGGTGGGCGCATCGAGCCCGGCCATGATGCGCATCAGCGAAGTCTTGCCGGCCTGGGTGGCGCCGAGCAGCACGGTGACCGCCCCGGGTTCGAGGCGCAGGTCGAGGGGATAAAGATAGGTGCTGGCGCCGACGCGCAGGCCGACGTCGGCCAGTTCAAGCGCCATGGCGGCTCCAGCCGCGGCCGCGCTGCCGCATGCCACCGATGTTCAAGAGCGGGAGAGCGCCCTCCGGCGCCACTCGGGATGCACTTGCCGACACGTTGTTTGCCTCAGTTTTGTTTTTGGATGTCTCGATTCCCTGATCGGCGTTTGATGTTGCTTTTTTTATCAACTTGTTTCACGATAGCCAAAAAAGGAAAATATTGCAACAATAAATGTTCGATTTTGTTCGTTTTGCTGTTTTGCCGTCCAGGCGCCCCTCGAATCCCGCCGTGTCCACGCATCTGAACCCATGACCGTCCACCCCCGCCAGCAGCAGCTGCTCGATCACGTGCGGCGCCACGCCAATGCGTCGGTGGAGGAACTCGCCCGGGCGCTGGAGGTGACGCCGCAGACCGTGCGGCGCGACCTCAAGGTGCTGGTCGACGCCAAGCTGCTGACCCGCTATCACGGCGGCGTCGCCGTTCCCTCCTCGGTGCAGAACATCGAATACCTGCGCCGGCAGGCGATGAACGAGCCGGCCAAGCGGCGCATCGCCAACGCGGTCGCCGCGCGCCTGCCGAACGACTGCTCGCTGTTCATCAACATCGGCACCACCACCGAGTCGGTGGCGCGCGCGCTGGCCCACCACAAGGGGCTGCGCGTGGTGACCAACAACCTGAACGTCGCCGCCACGGTGTCGAACAACCCGAGCATCGAGGTGATCCTCGCCGGCGGGGTGGTGCGCTCGCTGGACCGCGGCATCGTCGGCGACGCCACGGTCGATTTCATCAACCAGTTCAAGGTCGATATCGGCATCATCGGCATCTCCAGCATCGACGCCGACGGCACCTTGCGCGACTTCGACGCCCGCGAAGTCAAGGTGTCGCAGGCCATCATCGCGCAGTCGCGCGCGGTCTGGCTGGTGGCCGACCACACCAAGTTCGCGCGCGAATCGTTCGTCCGCCTGGCCGACATGCGGCAGGTCGACGTGCTGTTCACCGACCAGGCGCCGCCGCGCCGCATGTCCGCGCTGCTCAAGCAGGTCAAGACCGAGCTGGTGATCGCGCCCTGAGGCGCGGTGGCGCGCCCGCCCTCGGGCTTGCCCGGAGGACGCGCACGGGATGGCGCGGTGCGACAGGCGCGCCGTGAACCGCGGATGAACTCAGGCGCACCGCGAACCGCGGATGAACTCAGGCGCACCGCGAACCGCGGGTGAACCGGACGGCGCCTGCCCCGGACGCACCGCTTGCCCCGCGCATGCGAAAATCCCGCGACACCTCCCGTACTTCGACCCAGCCCTGCCCATGACCGACATCGAAATCCGCCGCGACATCCCTTTCACCGACGGCGCGGCCGCCGACGCCTACCTCCCCGCCGGCCCCGGCCCGCACCCCGTGCTGCTCGCCATCCACGGCGGCGCCTGGCAGCGCGGCGACAAGGCCTTCTACGCCCATCTCGGCCCCTACTGGGCGCGTCGCGGCATCGCCGTCTTCTCGATCAATTACCGCCTCGCCACCGCCGGCGCACCCTCCTGGCCCCAGTCCCCGCGCGACGTGCTCGCCGCGCTCGCGTATCTGAAAAACCAAAGCGCGTCGCTGCGCATCGACCCCGCCCGCGTCGGCACCATCGGCGACTCCGCCGGCGCCCACCTCGCCTCCCTCGCGACGCTAGATGGCGCCACCCACGCCCAGGGCGCCGACTACGCCCGCCCCAAGCTGTGCATCGGCATCTACGGCGTCTACGACATGGCCGCCCAGTGGAACCACGACCTCCTGCACCGCCCGCAAGACAACATCACCCAGAAATTCCTCGGCAAGCCCCTGTTCGAAGACCGCCAGCGCTTTTTCGATGCCTCGCCCCTGTCCCACGCCCTGAGCGCGCACAACAAGATCCCCTTCTTCCTCACCTGGGGCACGGAAGACGACATCGTCGACCCCGAGACCCAGTCCAAGGCCTTTCTCCTCGCCCTCAAGCAGGCCGGCTTCTACGTGCGCACCTACATCCTCCCCGGAGCGCCGCACTTCTGGCTGCCGGATACACTGGAGGGTAGCGCGGGGTATTCGCTGCGCTTCGCGCAGGCGGTGGACGGCTTCCTGCGCGAGTGGCTATAGCGGCTGCCCACCACAGGAAAGGATCACGAGCATGATCACTGTCTTCGGCGAAGGGCGAGGGTTCCGGGTTGTCTG
>Ga0307511_10007233_pt1 | contig 11185 bp, 10 predicted proteins | sample 13_EM_MG_FD_200266 | JGI IMG/M metagenome (GOLD analysis project Ga0307511, IMG submission 200266) | Populus trichocarpa ectomycorrhiza microbial communities from riparian zone in the Pacific Northwest, United States - 13_EM | ecosystem: Host-associated > Plants > Roots > Unclassified | place...
CGCTCGCCTTCCACATCACCAAACAAAACAAGGTCCTCCACGGCTTAAACCCCTCACTCAGCCTCATCATATCCTCCTCATTCATATACTTCCATTTGGCCGCCACTTTCTTCACCCCCTCCCTCGCTCCTGCCTTTCTCAGTTTATTCACATTCCTTCCATCCCACACCGCCATCCCCCTTTGAATTCCCAGATCCCCAACCGAGAAGATATCCCATCTCCCCAGGGTAAAGATTAGAAACATCTCCGCACTCCACTCCCCAATCCCCTTCACCTTCGTCAGCTTCTCAACCACATGCTCATTACTGAGCGTATGTAACTCCGTAAGCGACTTGTCTTCTATAAACTCCGTCGCAAGTGAATGCATATATTGTGCCTTCCTCTCCGAGAGCCCCGCAGTCCGGAGCTCATTGTGTGTTCGATCCAGGACCTCTTGCGGGACAGGGAAGAACTCCGCCGGGGGTTCTGGTGCAGCTGGGGTGGGAATGTAGAACAATGCGGTGAATTTACGAAGGATCGAGGCAGCTGCGGCACCGGAGACTTGCTGGGATATGATACCCCGCGCTAGACTGCGAAAGTAGTTTGGTGGGGGATCATCAGGCTTGCGCAAGTGCCCAGTCAGGATATGGGAATAATCTTCGCTGTCAATCCATTGCGCTAGTGAAGGGGAGACCATGCGTAGGTGAAGGAGACCTTGAGCAAGAAGATCATGTGGGGGAGCTGCCGCTTGAGCCACATATGTGGGAGCGAGAACCCCTGTGACAGAAGTATTGGGTACTGGGGAGACGTTAGCAGTAGCCGCTACGCCCTCCCCCCCGAGAATATCATTGCTTTGGACCAATGTAGTTGTGGTAACTTTGCTTGCGACGGTGGTTCTAGTCGCCTTCCTCACTGAGGCAGCTGGGACAGTGACCTTTGCAGCTTTGGATTTCGTAGCCACAACATCTTTGTTGACCTTGAACGAGGTAGTCAAGGTCCTGGTCTTCCTCCCCGCCGTATTGCCAGATGCAGCTTGAGACGCCGCGATAGCCTTTGCCCTGGATTTGCTCCTCGTGACCCGAGTGAGCATCGTGATGGCTGATGGATATACCAATTACAAGTAGTAGCTCTGCACGAAAAGCTCGGTCGTCGAAAATAGCTACTCGGCTATCAGACCATCTAGTGTTAAAAGCAGCTATCGCTCGTGTTCTTGTGTTTGGCAACGGCAACCGTGTTTGGAATACGTCAGCGCCGAGCACGCGTTAAGAGATATATTGCTTTTTTTTTCCAAACCGCGGCAAAATCTGGTGGTCACTCTGCTTAGCCATGCCTATTTGCTGAACTTCCCTTGGTCAGTCACACTTTTTCTTGAATCTCGGTTAAAAAAGGGGGGCTCTTTCGCATATCATTTCCGGTGCCTGTGGGATTATATTAACCTTGGCCCTACCAATTTGGTGAACAGTGCTCTCGGCCAGCCGAACAACACAGGCAATTACCACTTCAAAACCCCAGACGTAAGGTGAAGAGGGCTCTTGCATTATAAGTTCCATCTGACCCTCCTTGCCCAAGATCGTATATGGATGATATGATACATTAACGCTGCAAGGATGATATTGATATGGATTCTTCAAGTTCACCACTGCATGGATCGGCTAGTGACATCCGGTAGTCTTGTCAACATCGGTAAGAAACCGGTATACCCTCAGGTTTCATCGCCAGTCAATGCAAGCGATGACGAAAAACTTCTATTGTTACTGCCAGTGGAACATGGTCCACGCAATTGCCCCACTAATAGCGGGTTAAGGTTAACTTTACTTGAGTTCCATCGCTTCAATCATGCAATGGGAACGTGATATTAGTCTGAACGGCCTGTGTTTTTGAATGCTGAAACGTTCGGTATCTTGAACCCAGTCCAAGTAATGAAAATAGAATAAACTACCAGTGTGGTAAATGAAACAAATGCTCCTCCATCTCTGCGCGAGAATTGCACATTTCACAGGATTTGGCGACCTTGGTGCTCTAGCAGTGAATTTCTTCGAGCTTCATGACCTCTGTATTCTCTGCTGGAATATGTGTGTTGTTGGCCAGTGTTCCTCGCATGTCGACCCAGTCTGGCCCGGCACTCGAGTAGATAGTGCAGCAAGCTTGTGAATCGAATTTACTTGCATGACCCCCCCTGGACGTTGTGTTTTAGCATGGTATCCCGAGACATCGAAACAGGGGTAAATACCTGATTGCGGAAAGTATGCTGGAGAAAGAAGAGATGAAAAACTCGAGAAAATTAGTGTTGGCCTCTCAATGGGTCCTGGTGATTCCGAACAATGTTTGGAGTCCTTCGCGAGTGCTTAGACCCCTAATTCCTTCCCTCCAGTACCTAGCCGGCATGCCTATCCAATCCAGACGCGGGAGAGTCTCGCCACCAGATCGTGTGGCCAAATAGCAAAAAAGCAAGAAGGGGTAAGTACAAGGTGCACCTGCAACCGCACAACGTCTCGGGCTGTCCACTTTCATTTCGCCGCGAGCGAAACGGGGCTGGTGCGGTGATGGTTTAGGAGGGGCGTTGGTGCAGCCGGGCCATTCGCTGGGAGGTTAGAGCGGCGCCGGGCCCAGGTTATTGCTGGGCCTAATCCCGGAAGGTGCCAGGGTGCGCAGGTACTTCTTTGCGTTCGTCGCCTTCCTTTCCTTTCCTCTCCCCTTCTTCCTCTCCAGGCCATTCGTTCTCTGTCTCTCGTTACCGCCCTCTTTTGCAACACGCAACCCACCCTCGTTTACTTCAAACTCTCCACCTCACCTCCAAGCATTCCTGTCGGCAGTCGATTAATTTACACAAGTCAGTTTCTCTCTCTCCTCCCCTTGAACCCATTCCTCCCACTTCACCGCAGTGTGTGAGAGAAGAAAGCCACTCAACACTCCTACCACTACCCATTGCCTTAAGTGCCTGCCATAAAATCTTATTACACATCATCAACCTTTGAGGGCTCGATTCTAACGTGTTCGTTAATAGACGAAGCAGTACTTCACACACCATGTTCACTAAGAATTTGTTTCTGTCCACACTTGCTGTGGCCAGCTTAGTTACTGGTAAGTTTCTTGAGCCATTCTCCATATTTGCTATATGCTATCACATTAGTCTTTCTCTGAGACCACTGTTTTCCTCGGACTTTTGTCTTTCTACAGAAGGTTTTACTGACATGAATGAAATTTAGCCCAGACCTCATCCAATGCATGCAAGGCAGACTCAAACACCATCAACAGTCAGGGCGATATAGACAAGATTGCTTCCTGCCAGAGTCTTTCTGGTGACATCGTCATCGGGGAGGACATTCAGAGCTGCAGCTTTGACAAACTGCAATCCGTGGGGGGCAGCTTTATTGCCGAAAATGCCGCCAATCTTGCCACCATCAACGTACCAAGTCTCCAAACCATAAGTGGGGATTTCCGTCTTCAGAAATGCCAGTCTTTGAAAACCATCACAGCCCCTGCTCTCACCAAAACTGGGCAAATCACCTGGATTGCTTTGGCATTGACGAGTTTTACTGCGAAGATTAGCGAGGCGAAATCGGTTACGATTGATGACACCCAACTCACATCCCTCGAGGGTATTGACCTCAAATCTGTGCAGCAACTCAATGTCAATAGCAACCGGTACCTCAAGTCCGTGACTATGAATCTGCAGAACATTAGCGAGTCCCTTGTCATGGGATCCAACGCCAAGACCATTGCCATTTCTTTCCCCAGTCTCATTTGGTCAAACAACATGACTATAACTGGTGCTGGATCTTTCAACTTCCCCATTCTTCAACACGTCAACGGTAGCATGAACTTCTTAAACACCAGTATCACATCTATCGCTTGCAAGAATCTCACTGAGATTGAACAAACCCTTGCATTCATCGGTAACGACAAGGTGACTGAGCTTGATTTCCCACTCTTAACGCAGATTGGAGGAGGTTTTAAGATTCACAACAATACCCAACTGGTGAACATCGATGGCTTCCCTAAGCTGAAGCAAGTCAATGGGGCTATTGACTTTGTGGGTAACTTCAAGAAGTATGTATTCCAATACTCGATCTTACATTATCACATGAATCATTTCCTAACCCTCTTTCAGTGCTTCTCTCCCAAGTCTTGAGGACGTCCGAGGTGGTTTCAACCTTCAGACTACCGAGGAATTCGACTGCACCGACTTCGACGCCGACCGTGATGACAAGGTTATCAAGGGGGATTCCTACGTCTGCAAGGCCAAGGAGTCCAACCCAACCACTGCCGACGGTACCCCAGGTGCCGATGGGAAGACGGACACTGGTAACTCTGGCTCTGGTGGCAACCGTAATGGCGGAGCCGGCTTTGTTGGTATCAGCGCGCTCCTCGGTGTTTCCATTACCGTGATTTCCTTCGTTTTCTAAACATCGGACCGTCTCGTTTTTTTCCATGTTGCGAACTTAGGGGTTTTTCAGTATATTTCTCTTTCAACTAATATTTCCACTCCATTGACATGACATTTGCTTCGTCACTGCCTAGCATTCAGTGCATACGCCACAGTGCCTTGTGTTATCAATTGAACGGCTGATGGGTCCTGTCACAAGGCTTTGGTTTCCTCGCTTGTGTGAGATAGTTGAGATGTTTTACTTGATGAAGCAATGATGTCTTTGGGTTATGTACCGCCTGGAATACCCTCCCAAAATCAAGCGTCCGTTTTTCCTCGTTCTTGCCTTCATGTGTCTAAAGTTTACTGTTATTGTTTTAGCTGGGATCGGAGAGCTCATGGCCATCTGGGCCCTTGGCCTGTACGCCCTTCGATTTAATCTAGTAATATGGGCCTGGGCAAATAGATCTGAATATGAACCTATTGCTGAGATGTTCTTGTCTCTGAGCTGCGAAGAGTAGCCTTCACGCTTCACGTTTGAAAGAGTAAATAAGTAAACATCGGCAAATCACACTAGGCAAGTAGGTATCGCCTGCTCTCGTGATTTGGTTAACTTACCTAGTCTCGGATTTGGCAAACTCGCCTACCTAACTCCAAACCTTGAACTCCGATATTATGGCCAACCAGACAAGTAGCCACTTGCTCGGCATCAATGAAGCTTACCTGTAGGTACTCTTACGTTACTCCGCGAATCCAACTTTGGGTGCTCGGATGAAGATAGGAGAAATTTTGTGCAGACCAGCGGATCGTCAGGAGTGCACGTGCGGTGGCGGGTGCTGGATGGGGTAATAACAACAGCCCGTTCCTTGACCGAGAGGCTTTGCGGGTGGAGTAAGCCGAGGGGCTTGGAGGAGCACATTGGATGAAGGGTACGAGCACTCTAGACGATAGGGAGAGGGGGAGAGATAGGAAGACCAAAATTGGAACTGTACTTGAGGAAATACCCCCTTCTCCAGCTTACCTGATCCGGGCAGTTTGGTTTAGGGCTACCCAAGTAGGTGCACATCAGTGCTATGTGGGTATATATAATTGTTTTGACTCGGTAGCGTGTCCGGTGTCTCTGCTGTGCTTAACAATAGAGGCGTCTCTACAACTGGCTGGAGAAGGCTGAGAACAGTTTAGGGGTGCTCGAGCGTCACCAAATCCTCCCATCCAAATAAAAATTGGCACGCTACAAGAATAACTCGAGGTTAGGACTACAAACCTAGCCCCCGAAATCTCACTTTTGACCTAGTTGGTTCTAACAGTTGGTATATATGCACATGCACATATGATGAACTTGGTAGATCTATATTGATCTACTCTAGATTTGGATCTTCACACACGCGTGCCATGCGCATTGCATTGACAAGGGGGGGGAGTGGATGAATACGAATCAGTGCATTGGATATCAGACACTCAAGAGGGTCTTGTAGTTAGGGGGTGTGATAGGTCGGTGCTGAGGATGTAGAGTGGAAGTGTTAGTGGCGTGTGGCTTCATACTTGGAGATACGTGAAATCATGCTATGATGAGAATGTGTGCATATGAGGGGGTTTGTGGATTGACCTGATGGCGGTATGCGGACCGTATCGGTGTAGCTGGTAGAGGAGAGGGAGGTTTATGGGGTTGATGCAAGTCGCGGTTTCTTGCTACCGATACCATCGAAACATAAGAATTAGAGATGCTGATATAGGTGATATAGGTGATTCAACTGTCCTCATAGCGTAGCGGGGCCAATGTGTAGCTTTTAGGAGCTTCAGCGGGGCTTAAGCATCAATTCTCGATGTCCAGCATGGGAAATTTCTATTTCATTTGGAATGCGTTATACCCATGATACCCGTTGCAACCTTAGTGGCAGGGAACTTGTAGTTTGGGTGCGGGTAAAGACTCTCGCTATATTACAGCAATCGCTAGGATGATTTATAAAGGAGGCGTATGGGAGGGGTTTTTGCGGACTAGGGTCTCTTCCGCTTGAGGGGGTCCAGATACTAGTCTAAATAGGTACTTACCATTAATGAAACAAATACTTATAATTTTTTTAAAAAAAAAGTAGGTTACCCTGAACTGACCCTTGGGAGCTTTTGGTGAGTAGTTTGGCTCAAATAGAGATGCCATCAAGCCTCAGAAAAACACTATATTGCACAAAGTGTCTCTTTGGAACATACCTCCCTACCCTTGGGTGCCGGGTGCCTTAATATTTGCTTCCACATCACTAGTCCCCGGACTTATTTACGTAGCAATTCAGCCTAGGTTGAGAATAGAGGTTACCCTGAATAAGCCCCAAAGGTGCTTCTTGGTTCAAAACCCTGAGATAAATTGAATTCATAGTATAACACTGCAAGCTCATAGCCCTTCGTTGTTCGGATTGCCCTGAGCAATACTTTTTGGTTTTTTTTTGGTAACTCATACTCATATCCATCCAAGCTATCTAGCGGTTGCTCAGAAGATTATCCTACCACTAGGCTTCCACCGCTCTACACCATTCTTGGCCTCCGTACACCTCATCTATCTTCCTTCCCTCGCCGTTTGCCACTCTAGGATACTCTATCAGGTATGCTGCGTTCTGTGCTACCGCGCAGGCGCAATACGGACTGAACGATACATCCTAGTATGTGTAATTTCAGAACCATGAGGGTCATTGAAAAATAAAAAAAGACGTAGTAGAGCCCTCATCGGCGGGGCTGTCGCCGTTAAGGATGGTAACCATACAAAGGGTGATTTACAGCGCGGGGCTGCCCCTAGAATCGTGTGCCATCAACACATAGGGGGGGGTCCAAGGCCCCCAAAAAAGCAACAAACTAGCCATCCCTGCTACCCGCCCTGCGAGTAGAGGTAATGGCTAATAGTGAGCATTTTCCCCTTAGCGCTTTTTGCGCTGCTACCAGCTAACGGTGGAACGGCCCTTTGGATCACTCAGGGATTCGAACTCGGGGCCTTCGGTTGTGCAGGAGGTTGTTAACCGCTGCACCACACTGGCTCGCTGGTTGGTAGAGGAAGATAAAAGGAACTTATATAGTGCACGGGTGGGTGGACTATTGGAGCTGATATCTGCTGAAATCACACTTTCTTACTGCTATGCTAACGTGCAACCAGACTATATACTGATCTCTATATACTAGTAGGACTCTGATTAATGATAACAGCATAACTGTTAAGATTGGACCCAAACTGACACTGTCATGTCTAGAAAGGGGCCGATAATCCCGGGGCCCTAATTTACTTGGGGGTATTGACGTGGACCTGAGGGGTTCGGATTATAAGAGGTATCATAAAACAGTAGAGATGTTCAAAAAGATGGAGAGCCGACAGTGTGTGTATGGAAAACTCTCGCCAGCCAACCTAAGAGGAGCACAACCACAAAGCAGCAGCGAAGGCCAGGCATCCCAGAGAAGGCAAGGGTGTAATGGGGCGAAGGACATAAGGCCCTACTAGTAGAGCAATAGTTTCTGGTGTCCCCATTGACTTCTATATAGCCTTCGTTGAATTTATCAATATGCCATCATATCGCCCACTCATATACCTTGCAAAGCAAAGCTGGTTTGTCGTGGTAAAGCCGATATCTGTTGTTCCTTTATTTATTACTGCCATGAGCGGAGAGATTGTATATACTTTCATATAGACGAAGGTTACCGAAACAAGGCGGGATGCACGGGGCTATAGCTTTCTTGTAACCTTGAGTAGTCTACTTTGGTATCGGAAACGTAAATGGATTAAGTTACCCTGACCTTAATCTAGCATCTTATCACGTGTTCCCTCCCCCCGTCGAGCAGCATGACCTACTTCAATGAACGATTTACTCAACCGCACTTAACTATATTAATTGTGGTATATTGACTATTAAGAATTCTGGCTGCTTCTTCTGTGGTCCTCGTTTTATCTAACAGCAAACCTCCACTTAGAAATTTCAACTATGTAGGGGATATTGATGCAGGCTCTTAAGGAGCATGTGACGCCCCACTTTACCACTCACACCGTTCCTCAACCATGCCCTCCAGCCACTAGATCTACCCGTGTATGTACGACCTTGCATTCAAGGCTGATTAGCATCCTTGCTGGGATTCAGCCTCAACGGTGAAACACTGGAGCAGCTCATAGGTACCTGCTTTCCTAGGGTATAATTGTTAGCGTGGTAGTATGCATAGAAGGGAAGCTTTGCGGTCCACGAATGCCTAGGATGCAAAATCTCCCTCCCTGACGCGATGCCCATTCCTCAATGCTTCTGGAAAAATTCATAACCTCCATGCAGGATTCACCTTTTTTCTTGAAAAGAAGGAAATATTCTAGTCATATTCAAGAGCTCATTTAGCTAGTCGTATTTGAAATCTTAAAGTGATCGGAGATGCACCGCTAGTGACGATCAACGATCAACGATAGATTTCAACTCTTTAGGAAGTTAGATCGAATGCATCCATGTACTACATGTACCTTGTCTTTCAGGATCCATGGTGTTTTATCTTGATGCAAAGAATACGAGTCAAAAGTCTGCTAGCACAAGCACTTCTAGAAAAATATATATCAAGTAATTTTAGGAAAATAAAAACTTGGCTATAGTTGTTTCAAGTTAGTTCAGTTAACTTTAACTGCATTCAACTTTTTACTTTCGTTATTTTTGCTACTTCACCACGGATTCGACAAAAATACTTTGGCTTATGGATTACTAGGGAATCTATATATGTACGATATAGGAAGTAATCCTTGGTCTAGGAGTATAGACTATCATATATCACTTTAATTTCTTGCGTCCTAAACCCGTGGTAGGGGACCTAGGGGATCATTAGCACACTTGTACTATTGACTTACCCTGAAACTAAGCTGACCTCGTGTCCGACCACGCCATAAAGTATATTTATTAATGCATGAGACAAAACACAAGCACACACACGCTCCGCCCACTCCAATTACCAACCCACAAACTACTAGCGGCACAGTATACCAACATGCACGGCTAATAGACGATCGTAGCGGGATTCAAGGCCTCGCTCGCTTGTTACGCAAGCCTAGAGTTGTTGGTGCACCCTCGCCAACTGAAGAGGCACCTGCATGAGAGTATAAACCTCACGTTAGTCGGCGTTTCATTCATGTATACCCCATACCATATATCATTTGTTTTCTCCATCTACTTCACTCTGTGTACATTGTTATCGTATCATATAGACTCTATCAGAGGTCTCAGCTGTATCTGTGCGTGTAGCTGTGTGTATGCGCACCTGCATGCTGCGGCTACTAGTACCTGTTCCATATGCATGCGAAGCATCAGCTCAGCTCTACCTCGAGGATTCCGGTTGTCCAGCTAAATGCGTTCTAGACGCTCACACCTGGTCTATGCGTTATGCGTGTGGACGTCACACATGGATAGGGTTGTATTAAGATTCTGAAACGTGGAATGTGGAAAGCCCCGGAGTTAAGCTCCTCCGTAACTTTCAACAGAAAGAAGCACTTAATTCACGGACGGATGAAACAGTGCAGCGAGGCTACCGAAAACTTGAGATCTGGAGAGGAAAACAGCAAATCTTCCAGCCATTAAGTTCCTCAATCAGTTGATCCTACCAACAGAGTCCTAATTTAGTGCACTGGATATGTAGGGGAGTGGGCGGGAGATGCGGTGAACCCAGCGCACAAAACAATTATGTTCGTCCCTGCAACCCTAGTATTACTCGTAACGATTCCACAATGTGAACGGCCAACAAGTCCTAGGATTTCCCCTACACGACGGGCTTGTGCCAACCAACCTAGGTATTCCTAGCACCCATGCGGATACCAGAAGATTGGGGGATCAATATTAAAGCCCGTGTACCAAAAAATCCATTTAACCAGGTGATGGGGGATAATATTGATCAGCTCCTCCACACGATATGTGTGCAGGTAGAAGCACTTCGTATTCACACGGCTCAGTTCTTGAGAGATATCAAGACGATCGCGGATGGGCTCTAATATGACGGAGATACACCAGAACTTAACCTCCAAACTGGGACAGGTACGTTGCTGTAACGGTTGATGTTTGGGCTTGGGTTGCATTTACAGGTGCATATTCCGATGGATGGCTGTTGGGGGAATTGATGGAACCTCAAATAGCTTGAATTTAGTTGGTATTTGCTGTGTGGTCTGTTGTAGAAAATGGAAAGACCGGGATTATGAACAGTTACTGAGTGCGGTAAAATATGGCTCTCCTCTTTTCTCTTTTGAACTCCGAGCCCCCCATCTATCTTTTCACTTTTTATATAAACATCAACTGGCATGCCTATGACTTAGGATAGCATAAACCGTCTCAATCATTACCCTATCAATTCCTGATCACAAGTGTCATCGAATTAAAGTGTATGCACAGAAAATCTATGAATATATTATATTTCTATCTGGTGGTTTTCTAGCTTGCTCATCTGGTATAGTGCACTTCAATGCCCGGAAGCTTTATATAACGTTCGGAGAATATACATGGCCGGGAAATTGATAGTTATAGATCCCTCGTTAATAGCTCATGGCCACTACCCAATCCGCCAACTCTGCACGGTCTACAACCTGAATCCGGACCCGCATCTGGAATTCGTTAGGTGCTTTGTTAGTTTATGACTACTCGAACTCCCGCCGCCCTAGAAGGTGTGGGGAAGAAATATCAACCCTATGGATTACTGCTTCCTAAAACTGCCAATTTAGTATGTGTAAGTGGGATTAAACTGGTTTACGAGGCTCTGAGCATAAATTTTAGAATATAATATTATTTTCAGGTCATCATCCTCGCCCTCACCACCATCAAAACACAATGGATATGCACATACCCATACCCACACCCTCACCCACACCCT
>Ga0307511_10007234_pt1 | contig 11185 bp, 10 predicted proteins | sample 13_EM_MG_FD_200266 | JGI IMG/M metagenome (GOLD analysis project Ga0307511, IMG submission 200266) | Populus trichocarpa ectomycorrhiza microbial communities from riparian zone in the Pacific Northwest, United States - 13_EM | ecosystem: Host-associated > Plants > Roots > Unclassified | place...
CGTTGGTATGTACCGCGCACCTGGCGAACCAACGCTGGCGGTCTCAAACAACGATCTCTTCCACCGCCGACTCGGGTTGAAGGTTTCCCCAACCCGACGCGCCGGGAACGAACACGACGGTCCTCAACCTTTTGGGACCATCGACCGAAGAACCCTTCAACTACTTGATCGCCACTTCATTGACTCTGTCCCATACGGGGTCCGGTGCCAATCCATCGCAAAAAATGAGTCGTATTGCGGACGGATTTCCGATGCATAGTCGTTTTGACATGGGGCTGTTGATTATCTCCATCCATCCGCATTGATCGTCGTGGGGTGGTGCAGAGTTTGACTGATGTTCATTTCGGGAACTCGAAAAGGGAGGACCACTGACCGAGGTCCCTACGCGTTTCCTTCCCCCATTTGGATCCTCGCCATGCTCGAGGTACCTCTGAACTCTGGCCACGAGGATCCCTTGAACTGCCGATTCGTTGCGGATACGCTACCACCATTTTTCCTTCAAGTAACCAGCTTGTCAAATACACTCTGCTGCGGGTAAGTGGTTCTCCCATTCGAGAGTGCAAACCGATCCAATCTACGTGCGCCTCCCAGGGTATTCCGGTGTGGGGGATCTCTATGACGGGCCACAACGGACAAAATTCATGCGCTTGCCTCCCGCTGTTCACGCAACCGCGAGCAAGGCGCTTAAGCCACTCGGCCAAAATTCTTTGGGAGATCCCCCATGTTACTCCCATTAGTATAGATGACGAGTTGTAGTTTATTCACGTACATACCACGACCTGCTTTATTATTGTCATTGAGAAATGAATGACTACCCATAAGGCTACACTGTTTGTACACGAGCGTAGATAAATAGCCGGCAATGGGCAATACCTCCAAACCGCGCACAGCCTAAGTCGCGACGCTACAGCCGCTCGAAATCAAGCCAACCCCACGGATTTCCGAAGTGGGAAGGAGCACAACAGGAGCAGTTGTTCTACAAAAGGACGGGGAAGCCCTCTACCCGATCCCCAGGTATGGTGGAGGACTGCCTCGATCGGTGTGGGCACACTGGCGCCCGGAATACGGAATCGGAAAGGAAACCAGAGGGAAGAAAACGAGCAGAAGACCCTTAGGCGGTGTGCTCGCGGTTGCGCGAACCGCGGGAGCAAGCGCGTGAATTTTGTCCGTTGTGGCCCGTCATACGTTTGCACCGGAAGCCGCGAGGAAAAGCGTCGGTGAGGAAGGCGCCGAGTCAATCAGGTGGAAGGTGCACACCCAGAATGCAAGTGTCCGGGGCGTTCCCCAGGAGTGTGGGGTTGGGACTTCCCACTGGTCGTGAAGGAGAGTGAGTAGGGCGCTTTGTAACCAGCTCGCGCCGGATCCGGACCGACGCGCACCGCTCACGTCAACGTTCAACACGGGGAAGCTCGTGGACCGCATTATCGTCGCGACTCGGCGTTCCCCATCTCCTCCATCTTGTCCTCGCCCGCTATCCCTCCAGTAAACCAAACCAATACCCCCAAACATCACGCGTCATGGCCAGTCTGGAGGAGATCGAGGAGAAGAGGTGAGACCTCTGGTTACTTCGCGACTTCATTTTTCTGATCTGTTCCCATGCCAGCCGAGAGGACAAAGGCGACAATCCGGTGCATCCGACCGAGGGTGAATCGTCCACAGGTCCGAGGAAGAACAGGAGAAGACGGTACGTCCCATCACAGTGCTGTGTCGTTCGCCTTGTTGACCGTTGGGGTTCGCGCGCACATCCAGCATCGGAAGAACGGAAAAAGATGGACCCATACGAAGACTTCGATTGGGGTACGTCTGTGCGTCTACCAATACCGGACCCCACTAATATCAAACCGTAGCCAGGATCCCGTGGAGACGCCCGATAACGGAAGTGGTGAACGGGACGTGCGACCCACGGGCAGGTAAGCTCAGGTTTGCATCTTAGAAACATTACCCAACCCCTGTGCAGTCAGGAGCAGGGCTTGCCGTCAACCCAAGAGAATCTCCGGACCAAATTCTACTGGAAATACCGCCACGAAGCAGAAGAGTACGACCGGGAGTTCATCGATAAGTACGATGAAGACATGAACACCACCCTAATCTTTGTGTGTTTTTTCCGTGTTGTTCGGCGTGGATGTGCTAACTCGGCCCGTAGGCTGGTCTGTTCTCCGCCGTAACCTCCGCCTTCATTATCCAGGTCCAACCTCAGCTCCAGCCAGACACGGGCGAAGAGACCACCGCTCTCCTCCGTGTCCTCATCCACAAGATCGACAACACTACTTTTGGCGGTGACGTCCCCACAGTCCCACAATGGTTCGGTCCCCCACGCGCAATCATCCAGGTCCAAGCCATTCTATACGCGAGTCTTGCTGTTTCTCTCTTCTCTGCCTTCCTCGCGATGCTCGGGAAGCAATGGCTGAATCGATACGCCTCCATCGACATGCGTGGGTCAGCCATCGAGCGTAGCCAGAACCGACAGCGGAAGCTCGACGGCGTCGTCACCTGGTACTTCGACTATGTGATGGAGTCGTTGCCGTTGATGCTACAGGTTGCGCTCCTGCTGCTCGGCGGTGCACTTTCCCGCTTCCTTTGGGAAATCAATACGACCGTCGCGTCGGTTATCCTTGGAGTCACATCCCTCGGCGTCGCCTTCTACATTTTCGTCGTCGTTGCGGGGGCAGCTACTATGAGCTGTCCATATCAAACCCCCGGCGCACGTATCCTCCGTTACATCCCCACCCTCGTCTTGAGCATGCTTCGTTCAGCCTCCTCCAAATCCCAATTCATGTTTTTGTTCACCATGTGGTGGGATGATTTAAAGGATTTCGAATGTTCAACAAGACATATCATTCACTTACTCACGGACCCCCTCTTATTCCCACTCCTCCTGATCATCGATGTCTTCCTCCTTGTACGTGCAATTTTCAAGGCGATTGCTGTCGTTGTTCGCAGAGTACGCGATCGGTATCGCGGTGCGCAGGGACGGGACCCACAAACAACCGTATTGGACTTGCGATGCATGGCATGGATGCTCCAAACATCGTTGGACAAGACCATCCACCTTTTGATCCTGAAATTACTTGGATCGATGCCAACACTCGTCGACTTCGACCCCGCCCTCGTTTCAGCTTGCTTTGACACGCTCGCCCGTTGCGTGTCGATCGTTAGTGGCAAAGCGGTGATCGCTCAAGGGTCGGAGGAACTCGCAGTGGAATCTGTCCTACGTTGTCTCCAGGCATTATCCCATCCCAAAACCATAGACCCGGCCTTTGGTGTTTTTAAAGACATGAAACAGCGTTACACAAGGACCTTCCCGATCACGACCAACTTCGAAGCCCTTCCATCTTACCACCGTTTCCGCATGATCCATAATATATTCTATTCATCCCGCAAGTGGTCTAATTCTGAACAGACATACCTCCGTCGGTCAAAGATCCAGTGGGAGGACTACAAACCGTCCGCTACTGAGCACATTGTCCTCGTTCAGTTTGCACGATTGGAATATCGAAGGAACGAACCCCAGAAGGTGCCCCGCTGGATCCTCCGCTTCGCGCATCACCGATTATCCCAGGATCCCCTACCTCCCGCCTCGGTTGTCGCCGACTGCCTGTTGATCCTTGCGATGGAGCTGGGCTGTGCCACAACCCTACTGGACGAGAGGTATGTCCATGTCCGTTAGATATCCATCTCTCTGACCAATACCAAGTGTACGGCTGGAGGAGGTCTCGACACTGATAACCGGGAAACTTGAAAACATGGCTCAAGTTGGGGATCATGATCAAATCGAATCCAAGCGCAAAGCCACCATTCCATTATTCCTATATGCGGCCCTACGGGAACAATATGGCGAAGGTGGGATGATTGGCGCGTTCTTGGGCGTCGTCAAGGCCTCAACATTAGGAACGCTCGTGACTGGACCGCTAATTGCCGCGCTGTCCGGTGAAGGGAGTCCTGGTTCCCTAAACCAGGCGATAAAGCTCGTGGTAACTGATGTGTTTTGGTACCCGCTGATCTTTGACAGCAATATGGTCACCCGGTGGGCTGCAGCAGCCTTGGCAGCCAAGTACACAAAGACGGCCGGCGGGAACGTGGCTGACGCACTGTTACAAATTGCATCCATCGAGACCCTCCAACCATATATTCCTATTGACGTTTGGGCACTGTTGAAGAAGCGTCCAACCCTCCCGCCTGTATGCGTGGGACGATCAAGAGGAACGACGGATTGCGTTGTTCGCGTTGTTCGAGGACTTAGGGACCTCGAAATTCTCAAGTCATATTTCCTTCTTGTCTGGTCGGAGCGGAACATTATTTCCCCCGAGGGTCTCGTCAACATGCGCGCTTCGCTTAGGGAGGATTTCGGTGGGATTGAGATGGGGTGCCACCGGGAAGAGCTCATCGAACAGCTGGATCATGTTCTTGCACAGCTGGATCCGGGGTCGGAATACCTCAAGCAGCACGGATCATGGATCGACAAAGACCCCCAACGGACGAAGAGACAATACCAGGAACTCAAGGGGATATTGGTGGGGGTGGATAGGGAAACAACGGAGATCCTAACCCGTACGCCTTTCAGACCAACTAATCTTCTAAATCCACTCACACCGACTGTTATCTGCAGGATCTCACTTGGCGTTCATCTGTGCCCTCCCGCTCCCATGTCCGTAGTCGCCCGTCACACGAGTTCACCTCCATCAACCCTTCAAACTCCAAGCTTCACCACCCAGCCCTTAAAGTCCACCCACGCGGCTCCTGCTGTCCCCAGGGTGTCGTTGTAACTTAGAAGCAGGCTGCCTCAACTTCCTCGATAGAGGGTTGGTCATGGCGTGCCGCGCCGTGTCATCCTGTCCGTTGCTATACCGTACTCTCTCGTGTAACACAACTTGCCACTTTATACTATGCCTTATTGCAGCACCTTATTTGGATGCCTAGTGTCGTAAATCCTTGCTAACTTTGAATTGCATACCCGTGGGCGTCACGGCCGGGGTCGAACCAGCTGATCGTTGTCGCGATCGACAACCCTCTCCAACCACAATGACATTCCGACCGTTCCATCGCGCTGGCCCACAAACTCCGTCGAATTCGTCTCCGATACACCTTCAGTCATCCTTGCGTGGCAACAACCCCTCATCTGAACCGATTCCTTCGACGCCACCTCGCGAACCAGAATGGTTGGTAGCCAACTAATCGAGGCGTGCAACCAGCCGAGAAAAACGGGTTCGTACGGAGTGAGGAGATTTGGAGCGGACTGAAGCGGACGTTAAATGCGGAACATCATCTGAGTACGATGGATGGGCCGGGTATATAACAGTTGGTGGCACAGAAGTGAATGTTTTGTTCACCCCCAACGACGCCTCACCCCCTCCGCCAGCCTTTGTCGGGGGTAAGCCTAGGAACACAGATTGGGTACACGTAAAGGGAACCTGAGGTGGAGATTCGGGGGGTGGCGAAGCGCTAGAGGTGTGATCTCAGCTAGGTGAGTCGTCCCTTCCTTTGAGCTTTCTTTGGGGGGCCAACATTTCTATGCGGATGCCACTCTGACTCTCCGTTCTATGGAATTCCACCTCTAGCTGCGGTAGCCTTTCGTTGTCGGATTGACAAGTTGTGGAGTCGTTGGTTACGTTGTATAATATTGACCATCCATCCGCCAGCTCTAAATTGATGACCGGGTTGAGTTTGGAAGCCGCGTAGAGGGGAGGCTCTCCTTGGTCGTGATATCGATGAGTTTATGACAAAGCCCGGTCGTATGCATAGTACATACGGAAGGACGAATACCCCCGGTACTCTCCTGGTCTCGTCCATTCAGAGGGTTATCGCGCGGTTGTTCGATTCGGCCATGGTGTAGAGCGGTATAATATACCATTCCGTTGTCGAGAAACCTGGGTTCAGTGTCATCTTGTCTGGAGTACCTGCAGATATAGACTACGAGGAATCAGTAGCTCACAATAATTAACTTTGTTTTGGGCCAACGGCATCCGGGATGAGACGACGGGAATCCTAACGGCGTAAAAAACAGACTCATCCAACCGCGATAGTATATCAAGTATGAAAGGGGGAGAGGAATGTGTATATAACACTCTACTTGGGGAGCGTTTGCGGCTCTCTTCAAGCGTCCTCCTCACAGTCATGGGTCAACCGATTTCTCCCCCGGCAACCTGGCATGTTCCCTACCCGCCCCCAATCGGCACAAACGACCCTTCTTGGTCACGGTCGACTGCTCAATAAATTTCCTTTAGATTGGCTAAGTATGATCGAAGATGTCTTTCGCTCGGCACGGCACGCCCGTGCCATGAGCAAACTTACCCACTTCACCTCTTCCTTCTCCTCGACCTTGCATCGGTCGATCCCCATACACTGCTCCACTCAGCAGCTCTTGGGTAAGCCGTGACATGACACCCTTCCTCCGCGCCTCCCTACAATGCGGAGCATGGCCCGTCGTCGCCCCCAAAGGTACTAATGGCGGACCGTAGACAACAAGCTCGGAGCGAGGGCCCGGGAGGTCCGTGCGACCAAGTGGAAATCGGTCCCCCTAACCTCGCCACACGATCCGTTCCCGAAATCGTTCCCAACGGGATGCGCTGGATCAGCGAGCCTAAGGGTTGAGAGGTTTGGATCTATTGGATACACTGCACGTGGAGGAGGGACACGGTTTCTGTCACCCGCTCGTTCCTACATGTCGTTCGGTCAGTCCAGGACGGCGTCCAAACGAGCACACGACAACTAACCAGCTTTGGTCTGGGCGAGCGCAGGTCTGGGGTACCGGTAAGGACTGAGAAATTCCGGAGGCAGGTGGCAGACAGTCGGTCCGGAATACAGGGGGTGGGATCTCGGGCCAGCCGTTGGCTTTTCAAATGCTCCGGCCATTTATGAGAACCGGGCTTGTGGAAATTGCAGATGAGCACGAGGGCAAACCGTGTCGGTTGATTCAGGAAGAGGCCAGTTGGATCTTCAAGGCTCCGACATCGAATACTTGTTCAACGACTAACGAAAACAGGGAAGAGAAAAACGTCCGGAAGTACAATGCTGTGACCGACGACACGAGGGTACGGTTGCGTCGTGCTTGTGCGTGGTTCGATTTCGTGACGAAAGTTCTCTTGAGGGTGGTGTGGAAATCACCTCGTGTTTAAGATCGCCGCGGTCAGATCGCTGCCATCTTGAGCAGCTCATTCGGTTTTGGACTTGAGGGCGTTGGCTAGATGAGCTGGTTCCCGGGACCAGCGCCTTCCCCGTGGTATTTGGGAGGTCCATAACGCAGACCATCCCATCTTCCGGGCCACTTGGACCACTGTCTACCACGTGTCCAGAATCACCCGTCCCCTCTACCACTCACCCCTGGAGCTCCCCACCAAACTCTGCATCTTCTCTTCACCACTGCTGCTAGCTCTCCTGATCACTCCGAGTCTTCGCTTGCTCTGTGCCTCTGCTATTCGACCCGACAAGGGCAATACACAACACCCCCACTCGGCAGGGTAATCCTCCACCGCCCGGGAGCGGAAAGGAGGGCTGGAAGATGGGTGTGGATATGATGGCGGCGTTCCAGTATCGGGGGATCTCGAGTTCGGGTAAGTTCGCGTTGACTCGATGCCATGGTCCGACGGATTGGAAAACGGAACACTCCAAAACGCGGTGGGATTTTATCCCATGGGAAACGTTGGTCCAAAATTTGAGCCCGAGACGACGACATCACCAATCGCTACGTGAACGTCGAACGGCCCAATGGGTAACTCCTTTTCCACCTGGGGTCTGTTTTGAATCCGGTCTATCTTGCCCTTAGAAAATGGACACGGGTGAGGGCAGCGGCGTTGAGACGGACGCGGACGTACCGTAGATAGAGAACCAGGTAGATGACGTGTGCGAAGGTGTGAAGGTAGTGGCGCTGGATCAAAAGGCGCGCTGAGAGCGCGGGCCAGGCTTCAGCTTACCACCACCATGACATCCGAAAACAGGGAGTCCTATCCTGGCCAAAGTCTCTCTCTATCCCAACTCTTGTATGCCACCAAATCAAAGTTGCGGGATATCATGCTTGGCGGAAGGTATGCCTACCACCTCGTCATAAAGCGTGCGATTTACTTACACGCAAACCTGCTCAGAACCGCGACAGCCCTGATCCAGCCTGAGGTGAGGAGCAAGACGAGTGCTCGACACGGGCATGGTGACTCACGCGTCTTATTGCGTTTAGCTCGATGCTCTCGAACGGGACACATCGGAGGTGCTCAGCCTGGTTCGGTCCATTGAGAACACTTTCGCTTCCATCAACCAAATCCCCTCAGAAATACTCTCCCTCATCCCGGACTGCTTAGACGAGCGTGACACAGGGTTAGTCGCGTTGACCCATGTGTGCCGCGGTTGGCGAGAAATCTTCACGTCGCGGTCGTCGTTGTGGGCCTTCTTGGATTGCATAAATCCCCATAAAACCCTCACCTACATCGAACGCTCGGGGTCCTTCCCTTTGGACATCCACCTCGAGAGATTGGACGATCAATCCTATTGCGACGATGCGTTCCTTCTACTGGCCCCACATGTTGGTCGACTCGGTTCCCTGACCGTCTGTGGAACTGCGGATATCATGCCAGATCTCATAAGGCAATTCTCTCACCCCACCCCGCTCCTTAAGGAGCTGAGAATTGATCTCGCCTTTGACCGCGATGACCCCCCTGCCTTCCCCGCCACACTTTTCAGCGGAGACCTCTCGTCACTGAGCAGGTTAAGCCTATCCGGATTGGCAACAGATCTACCTTGGAGGAACCTCGTCAACCTCACCACTTTACAACTCTCCAACGTCTTCGGAACCGCGGAACCATCCTTAATAACACGACTCCTCGACTTCTTCGAGAGCGCCCCTTTCCTCAGTAATATTGAGATCCGTTCAATTTCGAATCTTCCCAACCTTCATCCAAGGAGGGTGGTGCCCATCCCCCATCTAAAGGAACTCATTCTCTCTTCGCCCTACGTGTACTCCACCCTCGTGAACCACCTCGCTATTCCAACCGGAGCGTCATTGGTTCTTACCTTCCCCTTCGGTGGAGAGAGTTCTCCGATTTTAGACTGCCTCCCTAAGGACTTCCGTCGTCTCGATAATCTCTCTCACATCACCGCGATAAACTTGTTCCTTGATCAGCGGGCGAATTACGTGCGATTTAGCGGACCAAGTGGACAGCTCTACCTATACAGCACGTGGTTGGATCTCGTAGGTCCTTCCTGGAACGTGGCGCAATGTCGAATTCTCCAGTCCCTCGAGAAGTTCAACCTGTCCAACACGCGAAGGCTGACAGTCACGAAGTGCACGTTTTCACCACTGGAAACCCTCGACGGATCGCCCATTTTCAAAACCCTTCTCCTCTTGAACGACCTCCGCACCCTTACGCTGATCAAATGTGAAAACCTACCCGTCATCCACGCCTTGAACCCTGACGAAAATGGCTCAGGCGCTGTTGCATGTCCCAACTTGGAGGAGCTTGTCCTTTACATCAAGAAACTCGATTGGTTCTATATCTCTGAACTGAAGGAGATGGCGTTGGCCCGGGCTGGAAGGTGTGCCAAGCTCCCATCTATCACGATCGTTAGCCTGGGGGAAATGCTACCAAGGGAGGAGGTGTTCATACTCAGGGAGTATTTCCCGTGTGTAGAGTATAAAGTGGACATTGAGTCGCCTAGGTGGGATGCCATTCCTGATGATAAAAGCGCACATTTTGAGGTGGTTTTGGTACTTTAACCTGGGTTACGAAAAACCCAGACCGGTCATTCCCCCCCCCCCATCCCGACCATCATTTCACTTTATTTACTACTACGTGTACCACCTCCTCGTCTATCTGCTCAATCAAACATCCCTTGATTTGGCAAGCAATCCGCGTAGGGGCGGATCGACACCACCACACCTCCGCAGATCTAATTGACCAGGACCCGGGTTGCATGACATTCCCGCCTCGACGCGGTGTACCGCGCAATACGAAAGAGGAAGCGAGTTTCTAGCAAACTCAGACACGCTGGCAAAGTTTGATCACATCCAAGGACGTATTGCTGGAGGTGGATAAGGAAGCAACGGAGATCTTGACCCGTTTTACGGATTGACAAACCTTTTTGATTCACTCACCCCGGTTGGTATCTACAGGATCCCGGTCATCATTTGTCTGTGCTCTCCGTTCCTGTGACTATAGTTGCGTGCCTATATTACCTGCTCTTTGTTCCCCCAACCCCATACTTTGGCACGACGAAAGAAGGGCTCACTTTTTCTTTTTCTTCTGTGGACGTGCTAGAACCACCTCCTCTTCCGGGGGAGCATTCATCTTGCGGGAACGAGTCGCGCCACTGGTATTTGACTTGGTGGTTGAGGACCTGGTTGTGCGAGTGGACTGAGGGGCGGAAAGCGAAGGATCGGTTGATGCCGCTGCGGGAGGGACGGAACGCGAGGCATCGGCGGCTGTCCTGCCACCATGCTTACTCATGTTGAAGAAAGGAGGAGCGAACAGCGGGGGGCACAAAAAATTGTATACGACTTTTATATGTGACGTCAGGTAATTAGGTACTTGGCCTGCAGGATCTGGGGGACTGTCGTCCCAGTGATTAATGTTCTGGCTGGCAGGCTGCAACTTGTGTCAGCGAGATGAATTCAAAGAGTAATATAGAAAACCCACGAGGAGGCTGCGTGCTGGTCACGCCATCGGCGATAGCTGGAACGAGAGTTTCAGGACTTGGGAATGGCCGTCTGACAGGTTGTCTGGTGTGAAGTCCGCGGTTCTGCATCCTCGTGCGGACCTCACCAATGAGGTCCTCGAGGGACACAAGTTTCTGGTCTGCGATTCCGAGCTGAGTCTTCAATGCATGGACTGTTTGCTGAGCTGCCAAGAGTTGGTTCTCGAGCCTGGTGCGGTCCTGGGCGTACGTGTCGCGGACTGAACGGATGTCACGCAACAAACCCTGACGCTCCTCGACTGAGGGCTGGGGGTCACCAGGAACATCATACACCTATGAATCGATCAGCACTGGAACAGCTGGTCTCTGTGAGATACATTACAGGTAGCAACCTATTCATGAGCTCGGTGAAGTATGGGAGATGCTCATTGTCGGTGCGCTGGGACATTGTGGTACGAGGGAGAGATGTGGGCGGGAAGTTGCCGAGAACGCCTTTGATATTTCTAACACGCGCCACCACCATGCCCTCTGTCTGCCCTGGCTGTGAAGTGAAACACGAGTCACGAAGGAG
>Ga0307511_10007235_pt1 | contig 11184 bp, 7 predicted proteins | sample 13_EM_MG_FD_200266 | JGI IMG/M metagenome (GOLD analysis project Ga0307511, IMG submission 200266) | Populus trichocarpa ectomycorrhiza microbial communities from riparian zone in the Pacific Northwest, United States - 13_EM | ecosystem: Host-associated > Plants > Roots > Unclassified | place...
TCGATTGCGTGGGGGCAAGTTGGGGCGGCGTGGGGAGGGGAGGGAGGTTGGCGAGGGGTGAGAGGGTTGGGAACTGCAGCGGAGGCATTGGTGTTTCCGGCGTGGGTGTGGTTGGGTTGTCGAGATTGCTGTTGTTGTGGGTGTCGGGTCCGTGCTGAGGGGGTGACAATGATGGTGGCGGCGGTAATGGCGGTGAGGTGGGGGTAGAGGGGTTCTGCTGGGAGGTGGTTGCTGCTGTTGTTGTTACTGTTGCTGTTGCCGATTGCTGATGGGAGGGTGAGCTTGTGTGTGCAGCAGGGGGGAGAGACGGCAATCTCTCGCCTCTTCTGTGGTCCAGCCTGGTTTTCCTGGCTACCGTTGCTGCATTTCCGTTGCGCTCCGAGCGTTGGGACGGGGCATGGGTGTGGGATTGCGCTCTATTCTGCGTGGGACGCCTGTGGTGCGTGTGTTCCTCTAGTACCGTTTGCCTGTTGGACCTGTTTGCCGTTGGTGCTCTGGACTGGGTGGGAGTTCTGGTGGGAACGATGTTGCCGGGTGCTTTGGGTGGGAGGAGAGCCTGCGTCCAAGCTTCGTCGGTGGGGAAGTACAGCATTTGGTTCTCAGGGGTGTGAATGTCGAGGTCGTGGCATCATTGCATGAATTCTGGACATTGCCGGCTCCAGCTACCGTGAGCCTTGGAGTCGCAGTTGGCGCAGCGGAAGGTCTTGTATGCTGTGCATGCATTCGTTCTGTGGTTCTCGGCGCATGTGCCGCATGTATCGTTGGTTTCCCTGCAGTCCTTGGCCATGTGTCCCCATCGTTGGCATTTCAGGCAGTGCATGGGTTCCTTCTTGTCCTTAACTGGTCGTAGACGTTCCATGTTGTGGTAAAGACCGTCAAGAATCAGTTTGTTGGCCGTTTCTGGGGTCGACATGTGGAACATCGCGTGGGCTACGCGTTGCGCGTTCTCCCTCCTGTGTGGAGGCTTGATCCAGCGTGCTGCCGTTATGCAGCTGAGAGGTAGGTCGTTGTCGTCCTCTATCGCCCTTAGTGTGTCTGGTTCTTCGATGTCGGTGCTTGTTGGAACGAACGGGACGACGATGTTGTACGTTCTGCTTCTGATCGTTAAGTCGCCGCCTGACGCGGTGGCGAGTTTTGCACAGTTTGTTCCGGTCTTTAACCATAGCGCCGCCTCCTTACTGGGTAGCTCCAATAGGATGCCTCCGTTACGGAGGACAGTGAGGGTCTTTAGGCTAAGGTCGGGGGCAGTGTTGTCTTCGATACTGGTGAATAATGTCTGGAATATGGTGATCAGTTCCTTTCTGGTGCATATTTGTTTCGATACCGGATGGTCTTTAGCTAGGTCGATCAGGACTTGTCTTTCTTTCACCGCTACTTGGGCCCTTGCATGGTCGCTTGGGTGGCATGCGTTGCCCATGGGGCCAGTATGATTGAGGAGAGCCTCCTTATAGGATGGGCGTTGAGGGGCAGGGTCTTGGTTCATGATGGCATCCTTGAGGCCAGTGATTGTGGTTTTGATGTCGGATAGTTCACTGGCCATTTGTTGTAGGCGGTCGTGGCTGTCTTCCGTCGCTTGAGGGTTCTGTTGAGAGGCGATGGTTTCGATGGAGTTGTCTAGTTTCAGTCGTGATGTCTCTAGTTCATCTTTGAGATTACCCAGTTTCTCCGATGTCTCCCATACTCTCGCTATCTGTGGTGAGATTGCGCCCACTATGGATAGTTCGATTTGGGGGGTAAGCCTGGATATGAGAGTGTCAGCCTGTGAGGAGATGTCTATTTCGCGGAGGAGGAAAGCGGCTGCTCTTAATGTTGAACATTGAGTAGGTGTAATTCCTCTGATTTGAGATGCGTGGAATAGGACATTCGCGAGATGGGGAGGGGTCATGGGTTCCGAGTGTTCCGTGAGTCCTATTCTGTCGAGGAACCTTCTGCCGGTCTCGGCGTTCCGTACTTCTTGACCCGGGGCTCCGATGATGTCTGGGAGAGGAGTTGGCGCAGATCTAGTGTTCGGGCGGTTGGTTGAGACTGTCGCGTTGGGAGGGGGGGGTAGGGCGGGTGACCCACTTCTGGCTTGACGGCCAGATTGGGTCATGAGGACGGTGAGAGAGGGGCTGGGCTGATGCTACTGGTAGCTAGAGTCTAGTTTCCACTGGTACGCTACTTTTAATGACGAGAAGTGGTGCTCGTCAGGCTCTGCGTTGAGTTGGGGCTCGTTCTCTGGCTTGGATTTTCGGGGTCCTTGCCGGGGTGCCAACTGGAGCGGAGTCAAGAAGCGTCACTCGTCTTACTTGTGAAACACTCCGTCAGTCTCGAGGTACAATGGTTTGCCGACACGCTCCTCTTTAGAGCACCAGTCACGATTCTGGTTGGCTGCCGTCTTGTGCTGTCAATTCGAGAGGCGGCCAGACCGCCAGACTCGAGTACAATTGTTCTAAGTACAGTTGTTTTTGGGGATAGACCATACGGAGGGGAGGATAGTACGCACTGTAGCTGATTTCTGGTTGGTTGTGATGTACTGATTATGACTCGGACGCGTCGCAAACTTTGCAAACGAGCGAGCAATATAGATCCCACTGACGTCGACGACGAATCAATGATTCCCCACTACAAGCGTCAGTCGGTCGGGTCACATACCTAGCCCATGGGTGACTAACCATCCGCGATTCTCATTATGCTTGGCTGTATGTTCAACATTCGCCCAGCTATTCGCCATTTGCCCAGTGACTATCAGATATATTCACCATTTTCCCCGACTATATTGGTCGTTGGCAATGTCCAAGGTCATCGCCCAATGTTCAACTACATAGTGCCCCAATCGTCCAACGCGGTGCGCAGAAGCCGAGAATCTTCTCCAAACCGAGTGGTATGACTTTCCATACTACCTCAGTGCGGTGTTCAATCCAACAGTGTCCGGTATGAGCATCAGGCCTCAGGTCCAGATTGCCTAACAGTACAGGTGATCCAGTAACTTTTCGTTCACGAGAGCATCTTGGTAGTCTCAACATCAAGTTCGTATTTGCGTGCGTATCGACTACTACGTAGTATGTTATTCACTGACCTAGAAGGCATCATATTGTTAACGAGACAATATACTATATGTACATGTACAAGAATCACAGACAATGGCACGAGCAACGCATGAAATCAACTCTCGATGTTCAACGCCAACACTCAACTGTCGGAACTACTCATAGGAGATGGGTTTCCAACCCAACCTAAACGGTGCGGACAACGAACTTGAGATCTGGGAAGGCTCGTCCCTGTGGAACGACTCGACCCACTTAGCAAGGTCCGCCAACTCCGAGTCTCGTGCATCCAATCCTCGGCCTTCTTGGGCATCGATGTAGAGGTCCTTAAGGAGATCTACTTCGTCAATGATCTCCTGCAGTTTCTTACCCCGGACGGCGCTATAAAGCACGTTGGCGGATACGATATAGACCCGTTGGTCCGGAAGATTGGTTGTTTGCAGGTTGGATTTGACGCTCTGCTTCGTCCGTTCAATAAATTGCTTTCGCGCCACTGTGTAACGTCCCCGATTGCGAATATGACAGTCTTCGTTTTCGTTATCGCTGCCGTGCTTCATTTCAACATCTGTGATATTGCGGATATGTTGGTCTGCCTTCGACCGTACGATGTAGGCCGGGATCTTAAATTGTCTGCAGCTGTCAAGGATTGCGACGTCCGTCTCCGTGAAGCGGTCGCTCATCAGGACGATGACGCAGTCGAAGACGTACAGGCCCTGGGTGTGGAAGTACTGCCAACTAGTAACCGAAGGCGTGCCCGCCCCAGGCATGTCATACCAGGCGATGGGCTGAGAGTTTACAGAGGGGTATCTCTTCACCTCCATTGTCGTCTCTGTGACATCGGTGGGAGCAGAGCCGGGGCTGTTGTTGCGCAATCCACGGAGAGCGTTGATCAGGGAGGACTTGCCGCTTCCTGCAACGCCCGCCACAGCGATGTGGAAAAGCTGTTCATCGTATTGAATGCGCTTCTTCATCGCCTCTATTTCATCGAGAGATGGCACGTCTGTGGGTTTCGAATTGCTCACTATCAAGGACCATTCGGCTTCTTCTTTAGCTGCTTCCATCCTTTTGCGAGCCTTCTGCTCTTTTCCAACAGCATCCCTAATAGCGACCTCCATGCGCTTAATCTTTTCGCCTGACTCTCTGGCATTTTTTCCATTTGCAGCGAACTCCTCCCTCAGCTTCCGCAGCTCCGCCATCAAGTTGCGTGCCAGGATGGATGCCTTTTTTGCCTCTTGTTCCGCTGCCCTCGCATGTTCTTCGGCAGCCTTAGCTTGCTTTTCAGCAGCCTTGGTCCGCTCCTGCGTGCGTCGTAATTGTTCTACTGCATCAGGCTCGTTGTTTTTCGGGCCGCTGTTGAACCCAAAAAGTTTGGAGCAAAAGTTGCCCATCGCTGCAACGGTGAGCGAACGTAAACTGTGTAGATAGTAGTGTTATCACGGTTTTTGAGCATCGCATGACGGCGGACGATACCTTCGAGGTCAAAGTTTCAGCCTCAAATGCAACTGGCTGCCTTGAGGGCACTTCAAAGACCGTGGTTAATGTGCTATTGGTACACAGGATCTGGGTGCTGGGGTATTTATGAGAAGTACCAAAGGCATACGCCCACAGGCGCAAAGAAGTTTCCATTTTCTCTTTCTATACTGCAACGATCCATCGTGCATCAGGTGAGGCTGTCGATATGGATATGTTCCAAACATCAATCCAAGCACAATCTAGAAGCGGGATCAAAAGACTGAGCATATAGGAAATGAATGGACATACACCTTTGGCGCCAGTCGTTGGCAGCGATAACAGACCCACCGCACCATTTTTGGTGCACTTCCCTCCTCCTGACCATTTCCTAACCCTCGTCTGGACCTACAGTCCACATCGCGCATGGAAGTGCACATGCACGCACGCACTGCCTCCTGCGGAAAAAAACTGGTGCTAAGGCTTTGAATTTGCTAATGTTAACGTCGTTGAACGTGAAGAGCACCTATGGATGGATGAAGTAATTCAGTTAGTGTTTGTGTTTATTTAGCAGGCCTTTATTTGGTGCACGGCAGTACTTGTGAGCACGCACCTCGACGGTGTTCGTCAGAATATGTCGGGGGAACCTTCACAACGGTCGACTTTGATTGATGTGTATGTACCTCAACTTTGTCAACACTCCTTCTACTGAACTTTTCCTATAGGACATATCAACAACTACATTCTTTGCTTTCCGGTCGACTGGAGGGTGCGTCTCCCGACCAGATTACTCAAATCATAAAGCCTCGCATCGAGCAACTCCGTAATGTCTCCAGACCATATGGGAAACCAAACAGCGTGTCACGCAAGGCCATCGAAAGTGGCACAGTCACGTTCTCGGATGGCGTCAAGGTGCAGGTGGATGATGTTGCCAAGGAGTTCACCATCGCTCTCAGCACGCACTTTGACATCGACGAAATCCAGGCCGTGATACTACTTCGCTCCTTCCTTTATAATGAGGGTCTTTTCTTGAACGGGTCAAGCTCAGACAAAAGCTTGCTGGAGGAACTCATTGCGGCTATCACGCCTTTTTACTATTCAGAGCGACTTTTTGTCCTCCGCACGCTTATCCCACTCTTTCGCGCGCAACAAAACTCCGCGGACCTCATCCACCCTATCGCATCCGAAAATTTGCCTAAGATTATCCCTGATGGTCGTGCGTTCGCGGAGGAACTCATCGATGAATACCTGCGCAAAACTTCAGAGGGCATTCCACATAACTTCAGCGGAGACCCAAGAGCAGCTTCACGTTGGGCAAAGCAAAATTGTAAGGAACAGCTGGTCATGCTTGAAGTGGTCTTTTGGGCCATGTGGGGATATGTCGCTTGTGAGGGTCCACTTGTCGTGAAGCTATACGAAACCGCGTCCGACACGAATCTCGGCTCTTCCCAGCAGAACACTACGTTACTTCTGGATGACGAGGGGGCGCAGATATTGCAGGACAGCGCAGCGCTCTGGATACTCATCACTATGGAGGTCCTGGAGCTGGAGAGAATAGCCGAACCGGACGGGGTGGAAATATCATCCTCACCCAAGGACAAGTCATTCTACATCTCCTCACCTGAGTTCCTGAAACAAATCCATACCCTTGTGATGTCTCATTCCGATTCTCAACACGCGTGTGCATATCTTGCTTGGGCATTTGTGCTCTCTCGCCTCCATTCGAAAGCACAGGAGGTAAAGGATATCCCGGAATCTTACCGCTCGTTTCTGCAGTCTACACTTGCGCACCCCGGACGTGGAAAGGACCGCGAACCTACGCATACGTTGATGGCACGAACAGCGCTCAGCGATGATGTAGGGTTGTTCAAGTTACTCTTGAATCTCCTCACGAGTTCCCCGGTATTCGTGACCGCTGTGGCTTGGAGAACAGGTTCAACGGTAACTGACCCGAATGCCATTGCCTTTCGCTCAGTGATCAAAGGTGGGCGTTCCTAGGTGGCAGATGCCATGATTCACTGAGTTTCCTTTCTTTGAAGGTTTTGTTATGGCCATGGTCGAACTCGTACCTGTTGAACTTATTCCTGACTTCGACTCATTGGTGGAGGTGTGGATAGCGCTATTCGGTCGCAGTGAAAGTCGATCCGTCGCAGGAATCTGCAAACAATTCTGGCAGTATGACTGGCATCAAGGCACAACGAGACGTGCGATCTTCGATGTCGCGCGGTCAAGATTCCCAATCCATTTTCGACCTCTTGTCCGCCTCCTCCGTGCAATGACAGGATGTGGATTCCTAGACACGGACCCACTGTCAACCACAGCCTCCGCAGTGGATTCACGAGTCTCAGACGCAAATGGTGATGCCGCCGACCGGGAGATCTGTAGCCAGCATGTTTTCTATTATATGGACAAGCTCCCGACTTTCTCTCTCGTCATACCACTTTCGTCTTGTTCTGGTCCGAATGCAGTATACGAGAGGGTCCAGTACGGTTCCTCGGCTGCTGGGCCTGGCCTGACATACACCAATATTCGAGCGATCCGTTTACCGGGCGGTTCGATTATTCCCCCCCGGTCTACGGGTAGACTTCTGAGTAGTGACGGAGGAGACTTCGTTGCCGTCTGTTGGGAGCACGAATATAATGGATGGAAAGTCGTGATCGATGTCCTCACCGAATACGTTACGCGACGCAGGATATACTCAGGCACCGCTGACTTATACCAGGACGTAACCTTCGGGAGAATGGGGCCTGGATCTGTACCGTTGACACTGAGGCTAGAGGACGTGGGCATGGAGATCGACGAGGGCAGCGACGAGGCACTGGCAACGGATGCTTTGGATCTCATACGCAGCGTTATCCAGGACAAACCCGCATTGGCCGAGGAGCTTCTCGAATCGCTCGAAACCAATGTCACCTCAAACGACAACGACTCACAACCACCCGACCTGGTGCAGTTGACTACCATGATCCTCGAAGAAGCTCTGAGCCGCTCTCAATCTCGCAACTTTTCGCGCACGCAGCTCGTCACGTCTGCCATGAGTGTACTCTCAGCACTCCTCACTCTTCCTAAGTACTCCCTGCGAGTCTGGCTATATATTCGATCCACATCGGCGCTATTTAGCTCCAGTCAGACATCGGCATTCGCCTCTGTGGCGCTTTCTGCTGAGCGTATATCTGGTCAATACACCATGACACTTGCCCTGCTGCACCTCGTTCAACAACTTTTCCAGGAAGCCTTCGCGTCGGTACTCACTATTTTTGCGGATAACCAGCGTTTGAGACAAGTGAAGGAGGAAGTCTTGTTACGTGCAGCAAGCTTCGTTCACAGCGAGATTTGGGTAGAGCAGCTAGGATGGAAGTATGCACAGTTGGGAGACCGATTTGAAATCGGCAGACGGGTCTCGTCGCTCTATTCGTACATTCTCGTGCAGTCTCCCCCGGCCATCAGCAGCCGCCCGTTTCCTGCCCTGAGCCAGGCCATCATCGACACTCTGCTACACAAAGCCGCGTCCTCCACGATCCATCCCCTCGTGTCGGCTGTCGCTGCAAGTCCGCATGTTCTCAGCCATCTTTATTCCTCGCGGCGTTTCGGAGACGCTAGGCGCTTGATTTTTCTGCTTGAGTCCCATCTGCAGCTTATACGGCTGGTGCTCATTTACAAGCAACAAATGTCACCACAAAATACGAAGCCCTCTCTTCTGGAACAAGCGCTTTGTTCCAGGACCGCTAGTGGGGCTGGCTTTTCTGACTCGACTAGGCCCCGAGTGGATCCGGTGGATGTGTTGGCGAACTTCGTGAAAGAGAGGGACGTTGGCCCCATTGTGCCTCTCGAGGCGATGAAGGTTTTGCATGCACTGTGTGCTTCGCTTTCGATGGCCGTACCTTCTCCTTCGACAATTGTGGGGCACCTAGCTAACCCTGAGGCCACTGTGGCGTTCCTCGTACGCATCATTCAGCATCCGTATGATGAGCTCGCTCTCCGCATTGCTGTATGGAATTTTATCACCCTGGCTGTGGACAAGGAACCGGCGCTGTCTAACCTATTTGTTGCGGGGGATTTCCGTATACCGAGCATCAAGGGCAAGGATAAAGTTCAGCAAGACAACGGGGACAAGAAGAAGCAGACTAGTGCATTGGAAGTTGCGAGCAATACCCTTGCTCACTGGAAGGATCTCTGGGAGTCCAATCCGCAGCTGCTGGCCTCGGTCTTACATTTTCTTCATGTCGTCTGGCAGCATGGTCTTGAACATAAACCTCTGATTGATGTTACTCGTCAGAACGAGGAGTTTTGGAGTCGGATGGCGGCGATTGCGAGGGAAGAGCTTGGTCCAAATCCCGACTATGCGACGAATACGTTCGTGGTCCTTGACGACGAGAGGCACTCTGACCTCCATGAGGCGGTATTCGTGCAAGCATACCGCGGTATGGCGAAGTCATATGCTGTGCGTATCATAGGCCAGGATATGTTCCTCCAGCTGCGGTCAACTTCATCTTGTTCTTCCATACCGAAACCGCTGAGCTACATCAAGTTCGCGCCCATGTTCAAGGCGGAAGATCAATTAAATGAGCTGATACTGGAGGTCGTTTCGAGCTCATATGACCCTTCCCTTTATGACAAGCTCGCTGAACACCTGTCGGAAAACCTACGAAATTTGTCCCTGGAACAAATCCGATCACAAGATGTTCTTGTCAATCGCGAGTTTGGCGATGACTTTGTGTTCTCGCCTCAATTATTGCGAAGCAGGCTACAGCTATATGCGACGGACGAAGAGAGAGCTGATGACGCGCTTGAAATAGAGAAGCAAGTGTCCTCGATTAATCTCAATTTGTCTCTGTCCCATTCTCAAATCGCACTTGCTGAGGCGTGGCAGTTTTTGTTCAAGCAGCTGTTGCCCTTTATACGAGCTGAAACTGGAATCCGACCACACCTTCTCTCCCTGGCATCGACCATTTCTGGCGACCTCGCTCGTGAGAAAAGGCAGGGCAATATGGCGGCGACTATACACGGGACACGGCTAAACGTACTCCTTTCGATTCTCGAGGTGGCATGGTTTTCTACCACAGACACGATGGCTGAAATTGACTCCTTCATTTCTCTCGTGTCCAATATTCATATGCTGCTGTTGAACGAAGCACAGCCACCTTCTCAGTCGTTCCTTGGAGAACATCCCGTGCCTTTCCACCGCACGCTACTGCAGATACTGTATTTTGTCGTACGCCAGAGCCGTAATATGGCCCGAAGACCCAAAGCGCTGAACGCGAGCAAACGCCTAACCGTGTCCGAACTGGTGGATGCCACACTGACACTTGTCATCGATGCGCTTCGTCTTACCTTTGACTCGGCGCGCAGCCGTCTGGATCTCGACCTCGATCGAGACATGGAGCTTCTAGTCGCTGTATTCGAGCAATGTACACGTCCGGATGTCTGTTCCTCGTCCCTCTCATGGCTGACGAAGTGCCATGAGACGGATGCCATTAATTCGAGCTTGGAACTCCTAATCCGCACGGACATCACTGGCCTTTCAGACCTCCCCCTACTTCGTGCTCGCAGACTGCCATTATATGCGCCACACATTCTTCTGTTTCACATGGCGCTCGTGAGTATCCCTTCTGGTGCAGAGAGGTTCGCAAGCGCAGGTGTCATTTCGGCGTTCAGCAACAACGGTCTTACTCCTGCTATCAGCGCCGGCCAAGTCGATGTCATGCTACCCGAGCTCCCCGGCGAACGCAGTCCAGCACACAAGGCCTATTGTTCTATGCTTGCAATCATTGCTGGTGTGATTTCTTCCCTCGATCGTCAGCACCAATACTTTACCGCTGAGGCATGTGGCATTGTTCTGTTGTATGGCAAGCAAATTGCCCGTGCGCTTTCATGGAGTATTGGCGACCCAGTTACTCTACCATTATTGGAGGAGATGGAGCAGGTTGTGAACCTATTCTATGTCATCGCCGAAAGCGCCCCGCCTAGGACTAGTTCGAACCCGGTCATCACCAAAGTGCTCCGCATCTTTGCGACACATGCATTGATACTCCTTCAGCAGCTGAACTACGCCCTTACACATCCCAATCACCTGGCGAGCTTACTGGAGCCTGTCACGGCGGATGAGCGGACTGCGATTGAGAAGGAACCCGTGGCAACGTCGTTATCTTCCGTTGACATGATCGATCCGCGGAAGCATCCATTGACTGCGCGTCTGGTCCACCACGTGTTCAGACTGTCCGGTTTGACGGTATCGACGCTTGTGAGTACTAGTCACGCCTATGGCGTCCTGCTTGGGGAGCAAGAAGATTGGCCAGTCCACGAAGCCCTTATTGTCCCAGTAAGGCTGCCAGTTCTCAAAATCTTGCCTTCGACTAACACTTATTTTGTAGCATTCAAAAGTCGTCCTTGGTGAACCCGCATCGCTTGGCACTCTGCTTGAACTAGCAAACTGCTCGCTCGATGTCCTGCGGAATCTTGTGAACCGGCCTGCGGGACAAGCCATAGTTCCTGCTACCTCACTCAAGGACGTTTCATTGGACGTTCGTCAGGCGACATTCACTGTCCGGCGGAACCTGGAAGCCCTCTTGGTTTATGCAGTCACACAACTTGCCATGTGGCTCTCTAAACCCGACTTCGACCCAGCTGGGACGGACATGGAGACAGACGAGCACAGTGCTCAGGCTTTGGAAGTCAGAGAGTCGACAAATAAAGGCCGAGCGCCAAGACC
>Ga0307511_10007236_pt1 | contig 11183 bp, 10 predicted proteins | sample 13_EM_MG_FD_200266 | JGI IMG/M metagenome (GOLD analysis project Ga0307511, IMG submission 200266) | Populus trichocarpa ectomycorrhiza microbial communities from riparian zone in the Pacific Northwest, United States - 13_EM | ecosystem: Host-associated > Plants > Roots > Unclassified | place...
CCACCTTGTTTGTCCAAAGTTCCAACATTACCAGACTACCCTCCCTCTTATGTCTATCATGTCATTTCTGTTCGAGTGACCAAGTTGTCTGAAAAAATCTCTAAAAATGGACAGGTTTGTTTTGGCCATAGACATCCCATCCGGGGATGGACCTTGTACAAGGCCTGCCTAAATTACGAGTTATATGAGTTAATTTTTTTTTAAATATTAAAAATGATATTGTTTTAAAAAACAAAATTAATTAAATTTTTGATTAGATAAACTAAGTCGTTGTGAGTTAATTTGTTAAGTCGATTATGTTAAATCAAGTTAAATTACACCCGACTTTTAGAGAGAGAGAGAGAGACAGAGAGAGGGCAGTTTTGGAAAGTTAATTGACAGATAGAAAATCAAATGGGGAGTGGGGTTGAAGGAAGCCTATAATGCAACTTGTTATTTCCTCATCGAATCCAGCTCACAACTCATTGTTGGAGTTATTGACATGTTCCCCTCCTAACATGGACACACACACACACACGATATCATTAAATATTTTCTCTATAATCCTCGCTTTCTGATTGGCTAAAATAATATCAAAGTCACCCTCTTAAAATCCTATCCTTCCTTGCACCTACAAAAGCCCTTCACTTCTCCATTCTCCATCGCTCTCCTCTACTCTTTTTCTCTACATTTCCCTTCTTAACATTACCATTGTTAATTATTAATCCAGATGAGAGAAATCCTCCATATTCAAGCTGGTCAATGTGGTAACCAGATTGGTGGCAAGTTCTGGGAGGTTGTGTGTGATGAACATGGGATTGATCCGACGGGGAATTACACTGGCAACTCTCACGTTCAACTTGAGAGGGTCAATGTTTACTACAATGAGGCTAGTGGTGGCCGCTATGTGCCTAGGGCTGTCCTAATGGACCTTGAGCCAGGGACCATGGACAGCTTGAGGACTGGTCCCTATGGGAAAATCTTTAGGCCTGACAATTTTGTTTTCGGCCAAAATGGAGCTGGAAATAACTGGGCCAAGGGACATTACACTGAAGGAGCCGAGCTGATCGATTCTGTTCTTGATGTTGTTCGAAAAGAGGCTGAGAATTGTGATTGCTTACAAGGTATGACTTCCACATCCTCGCATTTGTCGGTAAAATTGTGTTCAGTTTATTCCATGTAATCATTTCTTGGCACATTAACTTTAGTTTCTTGAATTAATTATTGGTGATGTGATTAGGCTTCCAAATCTGTCATTCTTTGGGAGGTGGAACTGGATCAGGAATGGGGACTCTGCTTATATCAAAGATCAGGGAAGAATACCCCGATAGGATGATGTTAACTTTCTCAGTATTTCCCTCTCCTAAGGTTTCTGATACAGTGGTTGAGCCTTACAATGCCACCCTCTCTGTACACCAACTGGTTGAAAATGCTGATGAGTGCATGGTCCTTGACAACGAAGCTCTCTACGATATCTGCTTTCGTACTCTCAAGCTCACCAATCCAAGCTGTAAGTCTACGCCCCAATTGTGCTCTGATATAACATATTGTTGATTCTCTAATATCAATGTATGCGTATGTGTTACAGTTGGTGACCTTAACCATCTTATCTCAACAACCATGAGTGGAGTGACATGTTGCCTTCGATTCCCTGGTCAATTGAACTCCGATCTTCGAAAGCTGGCCGTGAACCTAATCCCCTTCCCGCGTCTCCATTTCTTCATGGTTGGTTTTGCACCATTAACATCCCGTGGCTCGCAACAGTACCGAGCCTTAACCATCCCTGAGCTGACACAACAAATGTGGGATGCTAAAAACATGATGTGTGCAGCTGACCCTCGGCATGGTAGGTACTTAACTGCCTCAGCTATGTTCCGAGGCAAAATGAGTACCAAGGAAGTTGATGAACAAATGATAAATGTGCAAAACAAGAACTCATCATATTTTGTTGAGTGGATTCCTAATAATGTAAAGTCCAGTGTTTGTGACATTCCACCAACTGGGCTAGCAATGTCATCAACATTCATGGGAAATTCTACCTCTATTCAGGAAATGTTTAGACGTGTTTCGGAACAATTTACAGTCATGTTTAGGAGAAAGGCATTTTTGCATTGGTACACTGGGGAAGGAATGGATGAAATGGAGTTTACTGAGGCTGAAAGTAACATGAATGATTTGGTTTCTGAGTATCAACAATATCAAGATGCCGCTGCGGATAATGACGACGAGTATGATGAAGAAGAGATAGTGGAGAACTAAAGGGCTATCTGATCAGGTTGTTGTTTGGCTATGGTTATGGCTGTAATAAGGATGTTTTTTTTTTTCTTTTCTTTTTTAACGGAGTTAATTTATGTTTATTGTTTTGGTGGTCACTCATGAGGTCATGTTTGAATAATTGTGATATTGTGAATATTACTATGTATAATTGTTGAGTACAAAAATTGTATTATTGCTTCTTCTTCTTCTTTAATATGGATTGGTTATCATTTGCTATTAGTAATTTTTATTTATATAATATTAATATTATCGAAATTATCTTTTCAAAAATCTCAACTCTAATTGTAATTTGAGGAGGAATTTTAAATAAAATCATCATTCCTCTCTCTTTAAAATCTAGAAAATACATGAAAATCACTAGTTTTCAAATGAGATAGGTGTTCATATGTAATTTCACACAATACAAAAGGCTTATTTGATGTTGCGATTAAATCGTTTTTGTTATTTTCTGAATTATTTTTTTTAAATAATTTTTTATTAGTATTTTAATATACCTTTTATGAAAAAACAATTTGAGATGCAATCTCTGTCGTAATCTAAACGGACACGAAGGGCCGTTTGCTCTTAAAGGGAAAAATAAAAGCAAATATTGAATTAAAATATTAGTATTAAATTATTGAGATATGATAGCACCTTGGGTCCATAGCTCAGTGGTAGAGCATTTGACTGCAGATCAAGAGGTCACCGGTTCGAACCCGGTTGGGCCCTCTTTTAATATTCCTGCCGTCATCTTTTTCTAAGCTTCCTTTTGCATCGGTTTTATCTCTCTCGAGTCTCAACAGATGAACAATTATTAGACCACTTTAACCCAAATTCACCCCATACACACAGGAGGAGGTGAGCCCGGGAGAAGGTCGGCTCCCGAATCACCAACTTTTCTTATGGCCAATCAGGGTTCCTAGTCTGCTATTCTTTTACGGGCCACGGATAACTAGTCTGGTGTTAACCCGACCGGCCTCTTGCAATGTGATACACCTCCTCCTCCTCCTCCCATGACACAACAAGGAAAACACAGGCGGGGAAGATGATGGCTAATGTTTTCATGGCGCAGAAGTTCTTTCAATATTATTAAAAAGGGAGACACCAGTCTCAAATAACAAAAAATAAAAAATAAAAAAAATGTCGGCATCAAGAGTGACTTTTCGTCGAGCAGCAAAATTAATGTTGAAACCAATAATGTCATATTAGATCAGCTAAGATTTCAAGGGCCGGTGCTGAAATTGAAGGGGACAAGTGGACATATAGAAACCAGGTTAGGTTGTTGAAGAGAATGGTGTTTATCAAGCATTGACGCCTCTTGACGCTGTTGCTTCATGCACATTTGACAGATTTATTTTTTTATTTCTTAAAATTTATTTTTAATATCAATATATCAAATCAATTTATCTAAAAAAACAAGTGAATGATGCTATCCTCTGCTGCTCATTTGACAGATTTTTATTACTGCTCCTGGGAATTTTGCAGGGCTTTGAGACCAATTTAAACACTCTGCCTGCACCACAAATGCAAGCTTGCGCTTGCACTTGCACAACGAAAATCCCACCGACACAATAAAAAGTCATGGCTGAAAAGCAAAAATATTTGATTAAAAAACTTGACATGAATGAACACCAATTCCACCTCTGCTTATGCAGCCACAACCAATGACACTGTACATAAATTACATGGATTGCAATAACATTTTCTATTCACCCTCCAAAAGCAATTTGAAACAGCAGTTGGTTCCCTCTACAAACATGTAATCTGTCTCAAGAATGTCTTAATTATTCCTCAAGATTTCTGTATTGGAAATGGTCAGCAGCAGAAGCAAGAGTATCCCTCATATCTGCATGAGTGACAAATATGGCAAACACCCAGCAAACTGACCAAACCTAACCCAGCAAATAATGTTCCAAAATAATTCTTCAAGATGACAACCAATCAATGCATGCAGAAGATTGAGGCAATTTACAGCCTTTTTTTTTTTTGCTGTGAGGTCAAAACTCAGAAAAGCCCTGGATCATCCTGACTTGAAATTAAGCTTGTGTTCACCATTGGTGGTCGTCTTAAGGAAAAGAAGAGATTTACTTTGACCCTTGTCCTTGTACTATCAGGCATTTGTGCTCCTTTTATTTTCAAGAGTTGATCCCTCTTTTAGAGCTGCTTGTGCTTCGTTCTCCCTTCCCAGCACAAAAAGAGCTACTGCTTGTAAATAAGATGCAATATGCCAAATAGGGGATATTGCCTGGGCTTGCAGTGCATCATTTAGGGCCTCCTGGGGCAAGTTGGTCATGAGGTAGGATAGACTTCGGCGTGCATGAACGGTTGGGGAAACCATGTTTCCAACATCAATGAACTGCAAATTGATAAACTGTGAGCCCAATTTGGAAATTTTGATGATAACCAATAGAACAATTTGGAACATTTGATTGGATACAGAAATACATTAACCCTACAAAAGAATCCTAGCATTAAGATCTCATTGTTCTGTAATGATAGACTTCTTTTCTAATTTACAATTAAATTCGCTGACGCCCCCCTATACTTATATTCTCCACTTTAATAAAATCACTTATTTAATTCACTTCAACCAATCTCAAAGGTTATTAAGAAAAAACAGAAACAAATTAACCTGGGAATAGAGTTCAGTGGCAGCTATAAAATCTTTGTGCTGGAAAGCAACATCTCCCTTCTTCGTATTTAATGTTTCCTGCTTTTGGTTGGTCCACATCTGGAATGAGAGCTACATGACAGTAAGAAAAAAAAAAGCAGATCATAGGAAGCAATGTTACAGCTGAACCAGTCAGGCATATGACATGCATCCAATAAAGGAGATGAAAACACAGGATGAGTACACTCGGTGGGAGTAAAGAATCAAATGAGTTTTCCCTAGCATCACATAAAACCAATAGGGAAAAAGTGGCAAAAACATACAAACATGAGCATACAAGTACATAGACACTAACTAAATAAAAGCTAATGGGGAAACTGTGAGCATCAAGCCAATAACAAGAACCAATCAAGAAATATCAAGACCCAGTACATTCTTGTAATATTGCCATGCTAAAATCAGAAGTAAAGTATTCAAATGTTAAGGTCAAAATGATGCTAGTGTAGCAAAACCTTGAAGCTAGAATGATTTGTCAATTTCTTAGTTTTTAATTCCATGGATTTAGCATAGCAAAAGTGAAAATCAAGATTTTCTTTGGCAGAACTATAGGAAAAACCATGATCTGACACAACAAAAACCAGAATCTTTGAATCTCTAATTAAAGAAACTGATAATAAATGCCCAGATGATTGCATTAATAGCATTCCATTGTTCCATTTTACTATATCAGAAACAAACCTCAGTAGCTGTACCCTCGTCATCTTTATACCCAAGCTTTTCTAAAATCTCATGTATGGCAGTCAAATCCATTCTTAAACAAGCCTCGCCAAGTGGTGAAAGAGGTAATGCTGCAGCACCATCTTGTATCCCCATCAATTCATGAGAAGGAACCTGCAAAACAGTTTACTAAATAATTCCTTTGAAGCATAGAGTGATTCAAACCTTTTAATTCTCACCAGGAAGACAAAAGCATATGGCCTATTATAGTTTGTAAAAGTTCCATGAGATCAGCACCAAAACTCAAAGCAATAGGTCAGAAAACAGACGTTCCAAAAAAAGTGTTAATAGGACCACCAAAGCAAATCTGAAAAGAACTGCTTGTTGCTGGGCCCGACAAGAAGCATTATTTTGACCAAATACCATATTTCCAGATATCAGGTCATGTAATTGAATACTCATTTATGACTAAGAAATTTGCTCATTTTATTTTAATTATAATTGCTTTGAGTAAAATGAAGTTGCTGTATGTGGTAGGATTTGTTTGAGAAACTCAAGGGCTTAAAAAGAATAAATACCCAGATACTTGAGAGTAAGTGAATAGCAACCAACCTCGGTATCCTTCTGAAGAGGAATCAAAGCAGCAACTAAAGACTTTGAATTTGGTCGCTCCCGGGGCTCATATTGTAAACAACGTGAAGCTAACCGCACCAACTCAGTTCCATCATCATTTGTAAATTGGCCTTCCAAGCAAGAATCTGTCAGCATTTGAATATTTCTGTCCCTTATCAAATCCAGTGCCTGAAATAAGTTTTGAACCAAAATATTAGATGCCAATTATGTGATACTCCAAATGTTGTGATGGATAAAGACAACACAGTTAAAATAAATTTTACTTTATTGTTCAAATATTTCAGGAATGTATGGAAATCTATTAAGAAAAAAAATGAATAACAGAATAACTATGTCTGGTCGCTACAGCCACAGCTTTTATCCCAGGCAACGGTCCCAGATTATTTTGTGATTCCAGTGAGAAAATGGAGCTTTTGGGATGCACAGCATAATAAATGAAGAAATTTAAAATAAAACTCACTAGCAGATGCTTGATATTTCAGTATCAAAATAATCCTATTGAGGACGGAACTTACATGGCTGGGAGGAATATGTTTCCCACTAAGAAGGTCCAGCAAAAGGGTGCCAAAGCTATAAATTACACTTTCTGGTATTACCCTTCCTACAGAATGAATGAATAATTTAAGTTATAAAGGAGATAAAATAATCAAGAAACCATGAGCATGATAGCTGATTAGGCAAATATTCGACGAGCATAAATCGTGTTAAGAACTTTAATAGGATTAAATTGAAACAACAATTCCACATGCCATGTGTACAAAGATCAGGGTGAAGATTAGATGCGCAATAACATTTAGCTTGTTTCAGAGAATTAGATACCCGTCCTCAGATACTCAGGAGGAGTAAACGCCAAGTTTGTACTGTAACTCTTTCCATCTCTCCTGTTCTTCATCAGACCAAAGCATGAAAGTCTAGGGTTGCCCTCCTAATAAATAGAATGATAAGATGAACATGAACTCTGTTAAATCCTAACACTGATACGGAACACATTAAAAGATAATGACATACTTACATCATCAAAGACAATTCTATAAGCATTCAGATCATGGTACAGAGCACGTCCCTTGCTGGTACAATATTCTAGAGCTTGCGCAAGATGGAGAGCCACTCTAAGTCGCATTGCCCATTTCATTGGTTTTGTTTCCCCTGAAGAAACCATCGGGCCAGCATTGATTTGTAAGGAAAAAAAAATAGAAATTAAACAACAAGGCTGCTCCCTGGTATTGTTGTTAGGTGTATTAATTCCAAACACACAACCAGGAGCTCAAGCAACAGTAATGGTGACAAAAACAAGAGCGAATCTTTTGCGTTGCAAAATCTGTAACAGTAGAAAAATTACTGTTTGTAACCAGGAATAATGATATAACAGAAAGGTGCTGCATTTCCTCCATAATCTACTACATGCACACACAAAGAGACATAAATTTCCAATAATAGGTATTCTAATTGCTCAATATGAAAGAATACATAATGCGAGCTTGGAAATAGAAGAAAGAAGCTGACAATATCCACTAGATGCTAAAGCAAACGAAAGGGCACCAGAGACAGACTTACAATGGAATAAGTGTTTGGCTAATGTATCATTGGGCATAAACTCTGCAACAAGTAACCTCTCATCCCCTTCACCACAACAGCCAAGTAAATTTGCCAACCTATGGTTCCGGAGCTGACCAACAGCTCTTGCTTCTTCCTAAATTCACAGAACATTGCAGTTAAGGGACAGCATTATCATGCTAGTGGCAGTTGTATACAGTAGATGGAAAAGGCATGACTTCTGTGAACATGGTATTTGGTAAAGAGAAACAATATGCTTCACTTACCAAAAACTGCCTGGCATCAGGCCAAGCTGATCTATTAAACCGTTTCACAGCAACCCTCCTCTGATTCTCAAGCTTCCCCTTATAAACCACATTTGGAGCCTTTTCCCCATGTTCAGAAACTATATTTTCTACAGAAAACCCTGATGTCGCCATCCTTAGGGTTTCGATGTTGTATTCACGAAATGCAGGCAAATCGTCAAGTTCACTCTTCTCTTCATTAACTACAAAGACCGAACAAACCAACGATCAAAATGACACCAAATAAATAAACTAACAAAAACCACCCATTCCACTTACCCTCATTGCGGTCCTCGGGAACTGATCCATTATAGTCAGAGCTCCAACAACACTTAGAAAGCTTCGAACACTCGCAGCCCATCCCAATACCACAATTTGAAAGCAAAGGACTAATTAAATCAAATCTTCAAGGCCCAATTTTTCTCTAGCTCAAACACTCCATTATCTTCAGTAGACTTAGCCTTTCTTCAAATTTTACAATATCTCAATGGCAATCGTGTATATATATATATACTCACTGCAATAAGAATAGAAAAATTTGCCCTCAAATACTTTTTTTTAGAACAACCCAATTAACCAATGGCAATAACAGTACTATTCAAACATTTGATTCTACAACAACCCGAAGCTACAAAAATCAAAATAAGAATCTTGAATTGTCACATCATCAGTTCTCTAAATAAATATATAAAAAGAGCAAATCCTAATACTTACAGAAAAACATCATTTTCTTCAAGTACAAACTCTTCTTTTCCCTATGAATCTAAACTCCCACAAAAGCTATGCAAAAAGGTAAGCAAAAAAGAGCGATTTCTAGATGCTGATTTATTTCTTTTTCCTAAGCTATCTGAACAACCAAACAAGGGAAATCATAAAAAAAAGAGGAAAGAAAAACCCTTTAGTCCACCAACAATCAAGCCAACAAAACTTCACCTCTCACTCACTCTCTCTCTCTATCCCTGCATCAGCTCAAGTGGTTCACTTTATTACAAAAAAATAATAATCAAACCCACAAAACTTCACACAAAAAACAAAAAGAAAGAGAACAAAAGAGAGAGTCTTGAACCTGAATAGAGGGAAGTGAAGAGAAGACTTGAGCTTTAACAAATTTCAAGAGAAAAGAAAACAAGAAGGGGGTCTTTTTATTACAAGGTTTATGTGTGTTTTTTGTAGTTTGTGTTTGGCAATGCAAGAAAATAGATGGAACTTGGCTTTTTGTGAAGTTGGGTTTTAATGTTTTTTTGAGTTTCTGAATCCGAGAGAGATCCTTCAGTTCCTTTCTTTCTTTCTATGCAAGAGAATAAGAATTTTGAGGGCTTTGAGATTTGGATTAATATATCAAATTTTTATTTAAGACTACTATATACTTAGTTTAGTATATATTTATAGAGAGAGGGAGGGGGGGATATAGAGATATGCGTGAGAGCCTGAGAGGTTTCTCTGTCTTTGCTGGGTGTTTTTGGATGTGTTACTGTCTTGTCTTGTTTTTATTATCTATCTATATTTTTTTCTCAATTTCCACCGACATGACACTCACTTTTCTCATTTTTCTACGAGTAAGCTCCCATTATCAATCTGCCCACCTGTACTGTTTACTTAGATCAGCTATAGGAGATCATCTATTCAGATCTTGGAAGTAATAAACTTGTAAGAAATTCACAAGGTTTTGTTGAGAGAAGTCACTTTTAACCATGGTTCCTTGCACACTCTCTAACATGTTGGGTTGTTAAGTTGCTAGGTTACGGAAAAAGAGAGACAGAGAAATACTAGTTTTGGTGGGAATGGTTTCTGCTTTCCAATCAACTGTAAAAGTGGGACTTGTCTCAAAACATCACTAACTAAAAAAACTGGGACCTTGAACAAAAGAGATACGGCCATTCCTTTTTTTGTTATCCTTCTGTTTTTGTTTTTATCGTTTGTTTGATGATTCATTTATGATATGCAATTACAATATGACTATAATTGTTATAACCTTGTTTTGATGGGGGTGGTGTTTGCGACAGTTGTAACATTTGTTTTTTTTTTAGTTATTTTTTAAAAATACATCAAAATAATTATTTTTATTTTTTAAAATTTATTTTTAATTAGCATCAATACATCAAAACAATAAAAAACCACACAAAAAATTAATTTAAAAAAAATTCAAATTTTTTTAAAATTTTAATTGAAACATAGGGCCAAACACCCCCGGATCACATAATAAATTAAATTCAATTGATAATCTATTACATTTTTTATGATTCGAATAGAATATTAAACTATATAATTGAATTTAATTACTCTCTTTAGCATATATGTGAAAATGAATTAAACTAAACAATTTTTATATAAAATATAAGACCCTTATTTTTATTTAAAATGAATAAATTATAAATAAGATATAAATAAATATATCTCATATAATTGTTTATTAAACATTTATTGATAAAAATTAAAAAATATATATATTTGCACCCTTTCACCCATCAATCAACCATCATCCATGCATTACTAAAAAAAAAAAAAAACTCATCATCCACACATAATTGGCTGAACAAAACCATAAAAGAAGGAAAAAAAGGAAAGATTCCAGCAAAAACAAAAGAAAGAAAAGAGGAAAGGAGAGATTAATAACATACTTTATGATAACAATGGATAGATGACAAGTAGAGAAATCAGTAATATTGTACTACCAAGGATTTTCTGAAAGAAAAAAAAGAGATTTATACTACTTATATTTTAGGAGTGTGGTTATAGTTGTTTTTTAAAGTGTTTTTTATTTAAAAATATATCAAAATAATATATTTTTTATTTTTTTAAAATTATTTTTGAAATCAGCACATCAAAATGATCTAAAAACACTAAAAAATATTAATTTAAAATAAAAAAAATAAAAATAATTAATTTTTTTTAAAAACACTTTTAAAACGCAAAAATAAACAGGAAGTATGGTTAATTATACCATGTATCCTGGCTAATGTTGCTAAATTCGGTTTCTGAACTAATTACTAGGTTGCTTGTGCTTGTCAACGAAATGAATTAATCATGGAGAAAAGCTTAATGATCATCATCCCAAATGTGCCATCTCCTCTCTATGAATCCATTGCAAATGGCAAAGCTTTCATAATCACAGCAGCAGAAGATGGGGTACAAATTAATAGATTGCCATG
>Ga0307511_10007238_pt1 | contig 11181 bp, 15 predicted proteins | sample 13_EM_MG_FD_200266 | JGI IMG/M metagenome (GOLD analysis project Ga0307511, IMG submission 200266) | Populus trichocarpa ectomycorrhiza microbial communities from riparian zone in the Pacific Northwest, United States - 13_EM | ecosystem: Host-associated > Plants > Roots > Unclassified | place...
CATTGGATTCTCAACATTTGGACTTCTCTTCTACTTCCTCATTGTTTCTGCTGCCACAATTTCCTATGACTGTCCATTCCAAACCCCCCTCCCTCTCACTGTCCGGTTCTTGGTTCGCTTTGACAGTAAACACAAGGAGTACCTCAAGTGATCCAAGAGGTGGATACAACATACCTTCTCCCAAGTGAAGCAGAGACTGCTGAGACAAAAGTTTGGTCATCCCCATAGTTTGGACAAGCTTGACTTGTCTGATGGGGACAGCATCAGCACTCCAATTGAGTTGCCTGTGGTCAGATTTTTTGATCAAGCATCATACCAACTACCCCCACTCTTCAAGAGGAAGATTGACTGGGAAAGTTGTGTGTTGGACTCAAACTGTATAGCCTGGATGTTTGAGATGTCAATGGACATGGATGTTGCCACAGCCATTTCAAGGTTCATCCCTGAGATTGTTTGGTATGGTGACACTCGTCCTATCCCAATGGAGAGGCTTTATGACACAGTTCTCAAATGCTTTGACCATTTATCTGGACACCCTGCATTGAAACCATCATTCAGAGATACAGCATTTCTTGGTGCAAAAGCCCTCCTCCACCTAAGTATCCAGCGTCTATGCTTAACTGGTGACATTGAATACATTGAATCCATCACAAGGCGAGAACTGGTCTTTGACACTGGGTGCTATAGGGGGGACTCAGACCTGGAATCCACTCTTGGTTTTCTCAGTTGCCTCCATGATGGTGGTGAACCTCTATACTGGGAGGAGTTCTCCTTCACCACTCCACACCATACTTGGTTAGGTCATATCCTCCTTTACCACACCTGGGGCATCTTTAGGCATGGAAAGCATTTTCCTAATTACATCCGAGACTTTGTTCTTCACTCCCTTCAATTGGAGCCTCCCCCTCTGGCACCAATTATAGCAGATTGTTTGTTCATCATTGGTTTGGTCCTTGGGATAAGGTTGCATGTTAATGATCTGTCAGTTATTGATAAGAGGTGAGCTGGTTTTGTATTGTTCCCATGACATGAAGCTAATCCTGTTAAAGTGATGAAATCAACCCCCAGATTACCAGGATCTATGAGAAACTCACTGAGGTCTTCACAAACCCCACCCCTACATCTGATGAGATTGATCATGTGCTGGTGGCCATGAGGCTCATTACTCCCCTCTCTAAGAGCAGTGTTACTCCACCCTCTGAGGGTAGTGTTACTGTACTCTCTGGGGTTGGGATTGGTCAAAGGAGTTATGACCTATTCAACATCGTGATGCAGACTCCTATCTCTCTGACCTACTGTCAGGAGGTTCATTTGGAAGCTTCCCACCTTGCTATGCATGGTGCTTATAAGTGGGGTGGGCCCTTGCCATGGGTTGGAGATCCTCACAACATTCTCACCTTCTTGAATCAGCAATTTGGCTCAATTGCCAATGACAGTCAAAACCAGCATGCATGGGTTCCATACTGCAGGAAGCCAATTCAAAACCAGGATGAACCAATTCAGAATGCCTTGTATACACTGGCCAGTGCTTCTGGACCTGTCACCATCAAGGCTCTAAAGGACTTCAACCCAGTAGAACCCTTATTTGTTTGGGGGATTTACTATGCATTCCAGGTTGACCGGCCACTCCAGCTTCGCAGGGCTGCATTCCTCTTCCTCCCTCTCATTAGTGATAAGTGGTTCAACTCTCCAGACATAATCATGGATCCTAGTGAACTCAAGAGCTTCTGTGTGGGTTGGGCTTCTGTTGTTGATAACATTGACCACACACATGGTGTGCAGAAGGCAGCTCTCACAGTTCTCCTTGGAATGATCAACTCCAGTCATTGGCGTCCTCACATTGTTGCAGAGAAATGGAAATTGCTTGAATGTTCCACTTTACTTCCAGATGACTCTCAGCCTTTGAGGAGGTGTCTCAACAATCCAAAGTTGATGGAGGAAATCAAAACTATGGAGGACCCAGTTGTTCTGCCCCTTTGGTTGGGAACATTGTGGTTGAAGTATAAGGAATTGGTCCCCCAGGTCCAAGAGCAGCTTAAGACAGCTACAAAGGAGATAGCTCAGGGTGAGAGGAAGACAGACCTTGATAAGTGTCTGTCAATGATGGATTCTGAGTTGGGGAGGGCCAAAGATGAATTGGCACAATTGGAGAAGGCCAATGACAATTTGGAGAAGGCCAATAACAATTGGAGAAGGCCAACCCATGATGTTGGCCTGACCACTAAACTCAGGGAAAAGATAAGGAATCTTCAAGAGGCCAGGGATTCCTTTGTTGCTCTCAGCAGTTAGCTTTAACAATGTCTTAATATGATTAGATTTTTCATTCACCTATCTTGTTTACACTATGTACTGAGTGTTTGCTTCCCCTCCATGCATTGAAGATAATTATCTGCCCCCCTCCTAATCTTCACACAATCCAAATCCAGTATGGGGGTAGCATACACATTTCATGCAGAGGATTTCAATGCCTTCTCCTATGGTTGTATGTAGTAACAATGATAGCAGGGATAGTCAGGGCTGTTCCTTTTGGAACAATTAAACTGGGAGTGACTTGAGGGATATGGTAGAAACAGGAACAGGGGGACACATCCAAACAGTGTATATGTCAGAGGTGGGACTGAAGCAAGGGGAGTGCTACATTACTGTCTCACTATCTATTGTCATGATCAAGACCAAGCGTGGTGAAGAATTTTGGGCGTGGCTTGGCTTTTCAACCTTTGAACGGCCAACCCATATCAACGGGGTAGTGAAATACCGGGAACCTACCGCTGGGTGGCGTCCCCCCCTTCACCATCAATTTCTCGTCCTGGACCTTCGCAAATACCTTCATGATCGCCTGACACGTCTCCGTCGCATTCTCCATCCATATCTTCATCATGTAAACTGTTGGTTTCTTCATGATGTGAAGTTGAGTGGATCGTGTGACATCGGCGGATTGAACGTCCTTTCGGAGGGTTGGTGAATGTTCCCCAGGGGGATGAACCAGGCGCAATGAGTCAACCGTATGGAAGTTGGAGGATTTGTAACGGCCAGTAGTGGCCCATCTGGAGCTCGGCCTTTTCGGTCGTTCCATATTCTTCGCCGTACAGGAGTGAACTTCGTCTTTGATGACCACGTCACCTCCAAAGCGGGGAACAACCTGACGGAATTCCAGTTGACCTATTCAGAGAAACATCGCCTGGTAGAAAAGGCCGGCTGAAGAGTTCGCTCCACCTTGAAAAGTTGGCGAATGCGGTGTTTGAAAACTAATCCAGCAGAGATGGCCGTAATTGGGTGTACGGGGGCAGATTGTAGAAGTCCTCCATGAGGTCAACTCGACGGGAGAGGTGTTTCTCCCATACACGTCGCGAGGAGAACCTATCTTGGATCCGTTGCGATTTCTCTCCTTAGAGTGTATGGTGATGATGTAGTGGAAGGTTTCAGAGAATCCTGGTTCCAGGAAGATATGAGGTAGGTTTTCAGACTCTATCTCGTCCACCCGTTATCAGAGCCGGTCTTCGTAGCGGCTGGGACGGGAGCTGTGTATAGCCAAGGCTCTTATAGACGCGCCAAACTGACGGTAAAAATACAAGAGTCATCGTTCTGAGTGGGTTTCCACCGAGGAAAGAGTGACTGCAGAATGTGAGTGTTGTAGATTCCTCTAGTGGTTAGATCAACATACGCTCGAACAACCTCCAAAATGGACCATAGCTTCATGTAGAATCTTTCATCGCCGAGTTTCTTGAGCCACCCGAGGTGCTCGGAACGAAGGGGCGCAATACAACCGGTAAAGAACGACGAGCCGTACCCGAAGATGTCGGAGGGTTCCGAGGTTCGGGTTCAAGTCAATAAGAACCCATACCCGGTGGAGATATTCCTCCGGTGGGAACTGTGACGCGTAGTAGCTGTGGTGGTTATCGAGGTTTGTGAACTGCGAGACGCCGCCTTCGTGGAAAAGGATTGCGTAGGAAGCCTCGATCCGCAATGCTGTGGGGAGCCAAAGTAAAAACGCAGCACAACCGCATCGGTAGGGTTCGTTGACCAACAGAGCCGCCTTCTCAGCTTGTACTCGGACCATATCAATATATTTCGACGCGTATGTTCCAGGCAAGGGATCGGCAGGGGAAGGTTCACGACGGAACGGGTAGCGGGGGGAAGGATGGAAACAACGATGATCGGGTTGTCATCTTTGTCAACTTCCCCCTCCACTAGGAAGGATATCCCGCCATCCCCCCAAAGCTGCTGTCTGAATGTAGTCCAACCAGAACAGGCTTCAGTCTCGGAGTCAAGCAGAGAAGGCTTGGTGACCGCCGCCTCCTGGGCAGAGATGTGTTTGACGAGATTGCGGAGTGGCATGATGGGCAAGGGGGAAGGCGACAGACATTGATCACAACCTGTCTTTTGTACTGTTACCCCATCTCTAGGGGGCCACAATCGGCGAACTTATGCTACATGTGTTTTCCTGATGCTGTTGTACCGTGCATACTTCTACATGTGAATAATCATCAGCATGCAGGGCAGAGAAAGCGAAAAGAGAGAGGGGACTACAGAACGGAACGGGGAGGGTGAATTGGATCGACCGGACCGAATGATAAATGTTAGGCGTGAGACCCATTGAAAGCGATTACTGTGACTTGGTATCAAGGAACTCTTCCAAATCGAACGGCGGAACGACCTGGGTAAGCGATTTGAGTTGAGTTCGTCCTCGTTTTTCATTAGCCCCAAAACCTACTTCTTTCTGTTCGACCGGGTGGTTCCCTTGTGTAGCCAACTTCTCCATGGTCGGGGTCACAACCGTACTTGCGTTCCCTGGGGGGTGCACGCCGTGTGGCCACTTCCTCTGCGGAGGTAGCTCGCACCTCATATCATGCATCCACCCCCATAACGTGGTGGTGTATCGAACTTGGAGCTCGAGCTTAGACACACCGGAATGTTGTGTCCGATCTGTTGGGGTTCTGTTAGAGGGCTGCTGCATTTCCACCGGACAAACGCGACAGCTTACAGAGGACGGCGGCGTTAATTTGATCCGCAACTGCCTCGCGACGCCCCTGACTGAGGTATCTTGCCATGGGACTCTTCTCAGGGATCTTGTACGCCAAAAGCCCACCGACTTGGTCCAACTCATCCCCATACGTCTTCCGGTCACTCTCCTTCGGGAGAGCATTTGCAAGGGCATACAACTTTTGTATCCGAGTGATAAGGTTATTAAGGTGCTGTTGATGGGCAATTGGGTCGGCTGCCTCATCTGGGATCAAGCTCAGGGTGTCCTCGTCCTCATCGTCGATATCGGTGTCGATGTCGGAGGGCGAAGGAGATCCAGTTAGGGAAGAGATGGCGGACGGAGGAGGGTAAGGAAGTGGGGTTGTCCTGCACGCTTCGGTAAAGGCTAGGATACGCAAGTTAAGGTTGAGGTGGTGAGGATCAACAGTTGTAGACGTGAAGAACTGGATCAGGGCCGAGTTTGACCCGGGCGAGGTGTGGGAATCGACTTTCCTCCGTTTTTGGTTAGGAAAGAAGTGGGAGTTGTCGTCCATTTCCGTGTCGAGAGAAGGTCTCGTCAGGACGGTTGGGAAATGGGTATGAAGGAGATCCACCGCTTCATCCACCCTCCCGGACAAAATCTTGTGGCGAATTTCTGATAACGCGCATCAGGCGAAGCGTAACATGAACAAAACCTCCAGGTATCAAGCACATGGGACTCACCTTTCCTCAACTCGATCTGCTTCAAGGTGTCTTCCGATAGTATCAACTCAGCATCCTCCCCACTCACCAAATCGTCCCTTCCATGCCCACCCATGATCTCATCCCCATCAGCATCCACGTCCACATTCCTCACCGTACACTCTCGACTGAACGCCCGAGCCGTGTTCGTATAAGAACTGTGACATAGAAAGTCCAACACGATTGCCCGCTGTTATCGTCCAGGGTGGCCACATGAGAGTTCATAACCCCGCGTGTTTGAAGGTCAATGGAAACGTATCCGGGTGAACGGAATAGAATATAAATTCGGCGTTAGTCGTGCAATCCTCAGCATTACGTGGTTTCGAATCGAGAGGACGTACGAGCGCAGCTGACGCAGAGGTACTTGGGGCTGTCAGTAAAGCCCTCCTCAGCTCGCTACCCATGACTGTGAGACCAGAGTGTTTATTATAGGGGTGGGGGTGAGTGAGGTTGTGAGGGAAGGGATCCCTTGCCGGGAAGCGTGGCACCGTACTGGATCTGGGGGAAATCCAAAGCTGGTCGTCTCAGTGACGCCCGGCGATCAACGAACGGGTCCCGGTTGGTAATCATGAAAGACACTTCTACTTACTCTTGCAGACATGTACATATACGAGCCGTACAGGAGACCGTGATTAGTGAGCTGGTGGAATACGCGACCAAGTAGGGGAATAAGTTAGGTTTACAAATCGGTGACTACACCGCAGAGTCGCAAATGCTATAGAACCAAGAAAGCATCTCATTATCCGAGAAGTCCCTGAAGGTATCGGGAGAGAGAGGGAAGTGGGTAAAAACTTGCAGAACAGTGAGAATGCGGGTAGTTGCAATTTCATAGCCTTTGCGGCTGTCAGGCATTATCATCCGTACCGCCCACGGTCCTCCTCCGGTGTGGGGGAGAAACGCCTTCTTCAGTCCCGGTGGCACCTGTGTTCAATAAACCTTCTTCTTCGGCGGAGGCCCCTCGACTGACACGCCAGTCGCGCTTGGCAGCCTTCTCCTTGTCAGTTAGTTTCCGGTAGAGAAAGGATTGGGAGACGATCGTGACATCGAACATGAGTGTTCCAGCACTCCCCAGGATATAACTGTGGGAAGAGTCAGATGCAGAGCCATAAAAGAATCGGAGTCTCGGATGCTCACGGAATACTCTCCCTGATATATGCTGAAGCTTCGGACCCAGGAGTGTCCAGTTTCGGAGAAGTGAGAATTGATGAAACATAGAACGTGTTTCCGAGGAAAGCGAAGATAAAAAGGTACATGGAGAGGCCCTCGACCGACTTCCTCACGAACTAGGGTGACGCGTAAGTCCAGAGGGAATACGACGTTTATCACCGTGCTTACGTTCTTCCAGATCTGGGGCAGACGGGAGGTGAGGTACAACGTTGTGCAGGCCCATGCCGACATCCGGCCAATTATCCGTTCAAGGGATGCACCTTCCCCCGGCGGTGGTGGATGTGGACGGCCAGTGTTTTCGCCTTCCAGAATCTCCACCAGACTGAAGCCCTCGGGTTCGTAATCGGATTTGATCACTTTCGAAGGATCAAAGGCGCTTGGAACTGGGCCGTCCATGGGAGTAAGGACTCGCCCGATGGATACAGATAAGGGTGATGGCAGGCTACGGCGGCTCCCGACCAACGTTCCAACCCCAAAAAGAGCCCAAAACCCGAGGAGGACGAGGCTTGCACTCCGTCTGCCAGCTCGAGACCCAGATGGTCGCGCAGAGATTGGGGTATTGGGGCCGCCAGATGTCCCCCAACCATCCTCTGTGTCGACTCCCCGCTGCTGCGGTCGGCCTCGTATGTCGGCTTCCCCTTCTCGTGAGTCCGGCATCTGGATGGTGGGTCGAGGAGGACGGCGGGAAGGAAACGTATGTTGGGCTGTCGGGTCTATACTCGCAGAGCGGCGCGCTTGTGAGACATTATTCCAAGACACGTGTTTCCTAGACCTGCTACCCTCAGATTGGATACTATCTGCGAGTCTTGAGAGGACCTCTTCGTCGTATTCCTCGTCATCGGTCCCGTCAACAGGCGATCGTACGGGCTCGGAGATTTCATCGAAGCTGATTCGAGAGAGTCTACGAAGGGTACGGGGGCTTTGGGCCTCCTGGTGAGTAGCTGCGATTGCTGCAGTGGTGGCGATGTTTGCAGCCGCAACGGAGAGGCTTCGGTAGTGGCCTCTGTCTTCTGACATTCTTCTGCTTCTGCCGAACGACGTGGAGCGGGCTCGGAGATATGGCGTAGCTGGTGGGGAGGGTCTCCGGTAGTAGTAATATTGGGCCAATATGCTGAAGTCGACGAAGACGAAATAAGTTGCAAGATAAGTCTTGGATAGATAGTCTGAGGTTTAGTGTGGGGCAGTCGTATGAGCTCGAGGATCTCACTTGGAACGGCAGTTGATGTGTGAGGATACACCCCAAGAGATTCGTAAAGTCGCCTGTATCCCGTTCCACGAATCAATCCGGGTCCGCCCCAGACCGATCCAAACGACACGTACCCAGGAACCAATTAGCCAAGAAGGGGAGAGAAAGGCCCTCTACTGATTTCCTGCGTGCATTTTCGATGACCTGACTATGGAAGAGGTCGTCAGCCGGGGTCAAACGAAAGGTATAAACACAAGTCGGATGTGTCACTGACGGAAACTGGGCACCGAGCCAACAACAAATGGAGATGTAGCCGAGGACGTCGCTCAGCGTCCAAGAGCTCATCGTCGAGGGGAAGGAAGAACCTGGGGTGGTTGCGTTTGGGGTCCGGAGAGAGGTGTCCGTTTCCGTCGGCGTCTTAGTTCCCTCCCCCACGGGTCCTCCGCGCTTCACGATCACCGATGCTATCCTCTACTTGGGTGATAACCACCAACTATGGTCCTCCGCCTCCACGGCTACGGCGCATGGATTGAATCGGACGGCAAACCCCTCGCGGAATACGCCGTCGAAGTCGAAGGCAATATCATCTCGTGTTACGTTTGCAGCGAGGAAGGAAAGGTCAGGGCTCGGCCACCCCAAGCCTCCCGCCATACAACTCCATCCCCTCACTAACAAGATGTGTCCACAAGAATTTCGTTCTTCACTTTGACGACGACGGCTCCCATTACTCCGGACTCGCCGCCCCATTCGATTACTACGGGCGGACGGTCGACATCAAGGTGGATGGATCGCGCGTGGCAAACCGCTGGGGCAGTTTCAGGAGGGAGATAACGTCGGACGGATTGCACGTGGGTGACGTCGTCCGGCCCTACGTCTTCGCTCCCATAGAGACCACAGGTCCGTCGGCGGCCTTGTCTCTATTTGTGACCTGTTTAACCCTTCACGAAATAGATGACGACGATGTCGCGGCCAGCGATGACGCAGCCAATGAACACATAGGAACTATTCAGGCGGACCTCAGAAGGTGCACCGAGCTCGGTCCCGGAGACTTTGGCTCTGCTTTCCACGGTGCTGGACCGAGCACCGGGCCAATTCACGAGAGGTCCAAAAAGGCTGGATCACATCGCGTTGGGTAGGTGTGCCGGTCTCTGAAGCGAACGCAGCTAATCCAGCCACCTAGACTTGGAGAAGCCACCTACAGGCGTTACAATCCCATCAAGGTGCAGTATATCGACCGTACCCCTTGGCTGACCTTCCGCTTCCTATATCGGAAACGAGGTACGCCAATTCATGCGATACTAAGTCGGCGGCCTAAGCCAGGTTCCGTGCTACAGATATCCTTAAAGCGCAAGGGATCCTGCCCCCATCCCCAAGTCCTTCTCCTCCCCCGAACAACCTACCAGGTCCCTCCGCGAGGGTCGAGGGTTGGAAAGACAAAGGGAAAGGGGTCAAACGGGAGAGAGAAGATAGTGGGGACAAGGATGTTATCGAGATCTCCGATGACGACCTTGACTCGCTACAGGTAACGCGCACAATCTTTCGTGGCCTTCAACCTTCTGACAAGATCCAAAGGACGAACTTCGGCGAATTCAAGATCGGATTGCGAGAAAAAAAGCAAGGAAATCCGTGAAGCGGGAGACTGCCCCTCCTGCCGACGACGTCATCGACCTTACGTGACCACTCGCCTCCATGATAGGTGGGGGCGGTCTTTCCTCAAGGTCACTTCGACACCCCGCTTTGTTGTTTTTCCTACTGTATGCACCCCTAGTTGTTCTTTACTGCTGTTCCTGTACTGGTGTTATGTCTCTGCTATTTATCTCGGCCACTGAATGTAGCCCCCATCTGCCGGTGTTCCGCACCGTCCCATCGACAGCGCCAGGTACCATCACTCGCAGCACCGTAAGTACGCCAAACCCCAACCTTGCCAGCACCCCAGAAATGTACCTCGAGTTATGGAAGGAACCCAAGGTCATCGTGGCCAGCGTTCTGTTGCTCACCATCGCCCGAGCGGTGTACAAGAGAAACCGGGTCACAGGACTGCCACCGGTGGTTTCTTACCTTGTCCCTTGGGTTGGGTCTGCAATTGAGCTTGGGAAGAATCCCGACCAGTTTTTCAAGCGCGCTGTGTACGTGGAATAGCTATTTCTCCCTTTGAAGACGAAGCTGGAGATGAGCTCCTCGTTTTAGCGCCGAGTACGGAGATATCTTCACGGTCAAGGCCTTTGGACGGACTATCACCTATATTACTTCGCCACAGGTGAGGAGAACCGGGAACATCCCACCATGGAGTGCTTTGGTTACTCAATCCGTACTAGTTGATCACGGAAGTATACAAGAACCCCCAGGTTCGGATCCATCCCCTGGACCCATCCAATCGACGCTTCAACTGACATGCCCGGCTTTCATTTAGAAGTACGACTTCCAACAAATACGTGAGGATGTGGGCGCGAAGGTCTTCATGATGAGTGACGAGTTCGTGCTCCCTCCTTCGTATTCTCCCCCGGCCGCTGATGGGTAGGTGCACGCACCCTGTTTCACAGACTCGCACACGCCCCATTTATGCAAGAACACTTTTTCCCAATGAGCCACAAGCTTCTCTCCCCGAAATTCGTGCAACCGGTCGTCGACAGGTTCATTGCCCTAACCTATGACCACCTCGAGGAGCGAGCAAACCAGTACAACGGGCTGAACACTGCTTTGAGGGATTTCATCGTCCCTCTGACGTTCCAAGCGTCTGGTCACGCGTTTTTCGGGCAGCACTGCCCCGTTGATGATTTATTCGAACCGTTCAAACTGTTTGATAATAGCTTCCACCTCATTCTGGCGGGTGTTCCAAAGATGTTTCTGAAGGCTCCAGTTGCTGCTCTTGAGAATCTGGCCAAGATAATCGAAGAGAAGTACCTCACAAAGCCCAACGCGCTCGATGATGCCTCCGAGATGGTCAAGGAGTATGACGGGATGATAAGAGAGGCAGGATTCGTAAGTAGTTCCCCAACACACAGTGTTTCTTCGCGTGTTGACGGGCTGCTGGGTAGAATACCACAGACGTCGCCAAACTTACTATCACTTTCCTCTGGGCCCTCCAGGCGAATGCGCCACTCGCGGCGTACTGGATCATCGCGCTTAAC
>Ga0307511_10007239_pt1 | contig 11179 bp, 7 predicted proteins | sample 13_EM_MG_FD_200266 | JGI IMG/M metagenome (GOLD analysis project Ga0307511, IMG submission 200266) | Populus trichocarpa ectomycorrhiza microbial communities from riparian zone in the Pacific Northwest, United States - 13_EM | ecosystem: Host-associated > Plants > Roots > Unclassified | place...
TCCAGATCCACAAGTCGATGGGTGAGGATTTTGAGCGATCGAGGTACACGCGGGTCTTATCGGCGTTTTCGCAATCGAGTTCGGTCCACAAAGAGGGACACGATGTGAAGATGTCTCTCCATGCCTGGCATACATGGGTCAGCGCGATTGTTCCTTGATCTCTGCTGTCGCGTGTATCCAAAAAGGTCGGAATGAGCGTGAGGACCTCGAGAGGGATCCGGTTTATCGAGGCGAGCCCATTCCTCCGGGATCTGGACAGACGGATGATCTCAAAAGCGTCCCGCTCGAGAACGTGGACCTAAAAGGGGCAACCTGTGAGTCACTTCCGTACGTCTCTTTGGTCCGTTGGCCCAACCTCAGGCTCGTCGAGAGTAGTACTTGCAGCGCTACAAACATGAATTTCAGTCATCTGACGTGGGGTATTCTAACCCCTCCAGACGCACTGTGTACCAGGATCTACGCCTTGTAGAATTTCCTTGGCTGAATGTGAGCGTTGGGATATGGAGGGCTCTCTGCTGATGGAGGTACCGGTGGACATGAGGGTTGGCTTAGGAGGTCACTGAATCCGCGATCACCCCCTTTGAATTCAAACCCCGCGTATTCTTTCTTTCTCCTGACCTACGTATACAATGCACTAAGCCGACACGGTAGGGACATCGAGCCCAAGGAGAGCGAATGCGCTGACGAACATTCTGAACGGAGACGCGAAGAAGAATGGGGATTGGAACAGCATGCACAACGGAGCTGGGGATGGTCGTTTTCAAGACAGGATCTCCGAGGACGAGCAGCAGTTTAACCTGACGTGAAGATCTCCCTCCAAGCTTGACATACGTGAGTCAGCGCGATTGTGGCACGGTCTCTGAAGTCCTCGTCGACGAAGTTCGGAATGAGAGCAAGAACCTCGGGAGGGATACGGCTGATTGGTGCGAGGTCGTTCCTCCGGGATCTACCCAGGCGGAGGGCCTCGAAAACGTCCTGCTCAAGAGCGCGGACCTAAAGGTGGGAAAGCGTAAGTGGCTGCCCAGGTGTATGGTTCATTACTTAGCCTCACCTCAGCCCCGCCGAGGGCAGGATTCGCGACGCTGCGAAGTCAAACATAAGTCATCTGACGCAAGGCATTCTGACCATTCCAGACATACTCTGCACCAAGGGTCACCCCTTGCAGATTTTCCTTGGCAACGTGCGAGCGCTGGGGTATAGAAGTGTCTAGGCCGGCGGAGGTGGAAGTCGGCGTTGCAGCGGTTTGCGGGACGGTTGATGGCCTCGACCGCTTTTTAGAAAAAAAGGATAGGTGCTTGTTCCTCATCCTGTGACGTGTAAACAAGGGCGTTCGACAGGGCTGGGGGACTGGGAGCTGGATCGGTTGCCTCCGTTTACATTACTCCACAACAAATTCGAACTCCGCGGTCATCCTCGAGTTGAAAACGAGCCGACAGGGAAGCAACGACACGTGAGTTGAATTGTTGAGGCGAAGCGACTGTAGGGGACCGGTAAACGCGCCTTCCTTAATATCACTGGCGGTAACAAACGAGCGGAAGCGGCAGCAATCAGATAGGAATGTGTTCGAGCTCTTGGGGGAAGAGAGAAGAGTAACATGATCGAGATGCATGCGAGAGGAATTTTGGGATGGAGGTTGAACGACTCGGAAGGACAAATTTACATCCAGTCCCGTTACATCTAAGACCAGTTTGAGATTGCTCGACGGCAGAAGTTATCCCAACGAGCACCTTTACGAGGGGAATGATACATCTCGATACGGAAGGTGGGAACACAACGACGTCGACTGAGTGCAGAGCGCCGATCGCCCGTGCCCAGTCCAGACACAAGGTCAATTGTCTACGGTCAATGACTGTTGGAGGTGGCTAATCACGAGACCCCTTCTGGTCATTGAACCTACAGTACTTGAACACGCCGCGCAAGGAGGTCAGATCCCCCTACGGAGAAGAATCAGCCCTATAAAACTTGAAGTTTGTGTTGTACTTACGAGACCAGGTATGCTAATCCCCGACCACGTATCCAGGACCCTGTTCCCAACCGACCATTCCGAGATACCAAGTGGAATCTCCACCCGTACGTTGTTTACACACTCTCTCAACTCCGCGATCTGCTCTGGGGTGTACAGGCCGGGTTCTGGCCCAATTATGACCGCGTGGAGTGGTAAACCCCGCTGTTTCCTCTCCTGGCACGCCTCTATCAACCCAGGACCTGGCTCGAGAACTGTGAGGCGTTTGAGGTGCGGGAATGGAGGCCAGGGGTTACTTCCACTTCCAGACACGAGTCTGAACATGGTACTCCCCTCGTCGTATTCGCAATGGAAGAACTGGATGGAAGCGAGGTTTGGCATGGCGGCCGATAGGTGGTCAACATTCAACACAGAGGGGATGTAACACTCCGCAATTTGTAGTTCCCTCACGTCATTGAGGTGGGGAGTGAGGGAGAAAAGCACACCGTCATCACCAAAGAGAGTCGACACTTCTCCCATGCACCAGAGTTGGAAGGTTATCTCGAGGGAACCATCCGCCCCCTCGAAACGGACGAGAGACTGCAAATCCCCCCCGAGACGTGGGGCTGCGACCGCGAGGATGACAGTGCAAATGTCGATCGCTCCTAATACATGTCGTGATGAAGCCATGACATCTGATGGAATGTTGCTGCCACTGATATCAGAACCCTCCAGGGATCGGAAACCCACTGCGACCATTGGGGGGAACCGAAGGTGGGTTATCAATCTGGAGTGGATCTCATATACACCCAACTCTATAGTTCGGAGGTTCAGGAGGGAAATAGGGGAGTGATCGAGAGTGGTTTCCTGTGGAGGGGCACCGGTGTGGATAATGAGGATCGTTTCCAAGAGAGGGGAGCCGCGAAGTGTGTCCAAAATTGACTTGATTGTGATTTCCTGCCCTTCCCTCACGTTTTCCAGAACGAGGTGTACGAGGTTCGGGGTGGCGAACTGGCCAATAGGGATAGGGAACCGGCGGATGGGGAAAGGCAGCCGACAAACGAAAAGTTCGCGGAGGGACGAGAGGCCCTGCCAGAAAGCGCCTGCTTCCCGCCCGTCACCTCCTTGTCCCTGCGTCCCACACGAATATATGTGAAGCTGTTTCACGGATGGCATGGGGGAGACGAATAGGCTATTTAGCGGTGGCATCCAATCGGTATCGTGGTTTATAGTCAACGAGATGATCTCGCTCCCGTGGAGTAGGACGTTTTCTAGGGCCTCAACCGACGATTCTGGATCAAATTCTAGCTGGATTGGCATGGATCGGCGTCGTTCGAGTCCGGCGGTCGTCCGGGATAGACAGCGACAGGTGAATCGGGTCCACAGAGATGGGGATGAGATCAGGACACCACGCCAGTGGCGGCAAACCTGGGAGGCCGAAAACACATCCTCTTCGGTGGAGAGATAAGAGCAGACCATGGTGAGGATTTCGGGTAGTATCCGGAGGGTAGCACGGAGTGAGTTCATGAGGTACCTCGCGTGGACAAGCAGGTCGTTGATTCCTTCCTCGTACTCTCGAGCCTGGATATTGATATGGTAAGTGATGAGGCCACAGAGACCAACCAATCACGCACCTCCTGAAGAGTCAGATCAGGGGGGTTCTTTTGGCTAATAGGTTGTCAGTCGTTTTTGTCAGCGCAGGCAAAAAGGATCTAACGGACGCGATAGAGACGACCTGCTCCCGCAAGGCGCGCAGCAGCTGCCTGACGGTCAATTCTTTGCCCGGATAAGTATCGCCGCCCATCAAGAAGCACCGCGGTTTTCGCGAAGGCTGATGCGGAGAACCTTATTAGATCTTTGTCAGAGAGGAAGCGCTGGAGTGGAGGAAGGTCCGAATTTATTCGCCGCTCACGTGACCTAATATGCAAGGGTGAAGAGGCGGTGAGGACCTGGGATTTGTTACCCTCAGCCCACACGCGCCATACCCGCACCTGCGATTCAGTATACCAATGGCGCAGCCATGTCCACTGTGCCGCATATCATACAAACCCTTATTCCAGAAGTCAACAGAAACCAACTTCGGCCGTTTTCTATACGGGTACTGTCAGTGTTTGAAGATTCCGTCCATACAGGGTTGGTTCCGTAGGTTCGAGCTACTGGCCACGTTCTGAGTCCTGATCCCAAACAGACACGAACTTTTGATTTAACTGCATACAGGTGGCGACAATGCATCAGTAAACGTGAGGTCCCCAATTCCCCGCGTGTAATCTAGCACTAGCCTCCAAGTCGCTGCTTCAAGTTATTATGGAGGTTGACGTGGCACCGACCCAATGCCCATTCGCTTGAGCTTTCCATGGAGCGCCAACACAACGACTGTGCGGGGTGCCGAACACCCGGGCCCAGTCCCGATACAGGGCCAATTGTCTGCGGTCAATGACCGGAGAACCGTGATGGAAATAAACATCGGAAGGACCTAGTGGGCTGGGAGTAAACAATGCCTTCCGAGTTATCAGCACTTGGGCGACCGAGTCTGCGTCGCGCTAACGTCGCGCGAGCGTCGTATATGCTGGACCGTTGGTTGTAGGGTGTCACTATACATCAGCCGCCGTATGGAAGAACTGTACATCAAACGCTGGTATTTGGGTCACTCCTATAAAATACAGGCATCGAGACGTTCTGAGAGGTTGTGCCGTACCGCAGGGAGGAACATGAAGACACCTTAGAGTGATATCTGGTGCAAGCGAAAACTTTCTCATCAGCAAACTCGATCCTCCCTTATCACTCCTCACCACTGTCGGGGTCAGATACCCAAGGACCGCGTTCCATGTTGAAAACGTGCGTCTTGAGTTCTAACACACCACCCGGATCAACTTTGTCTTCTCCACCAACAATTTTAACAACCCTAAGTTTTGCCCCGCCCAACGCCCTCACCCTCGCCATATCGATAAGGTCCTTGATGTCAAATACCTCCCCATTGGTACGAAGCACGAGAACGAGTTCCTGCAAATTGGGACAGACAACAGTCCCCGATGAACTCGTGTCGGGGTGCAAAGCACGGAAGAAGAGACGTAGGCTTCGGCATCGATAGAGCGTGAGGGTGTGTAGGTTTTGCATGCGTGAAAATGCTCGCTGAGGAGAGTCTTCAGATGGAAGGTTGCCGCGTTTAATTTCCAGCTGTTTGGTCTCTGAGATGTTGATTTTGGCCATATATTCAAGCGCCGGGGAGGTGAGGTCGCCCTGGGAGGATGGGTAAGTCGCAGAGACTCGTCCGTTTGGCCCAGTAAATTCTATGGTCGGGCGGGATTCAGTTAAGTCCAAACTGATTTCGGTGAGATTGGAGAGGTTCTTGAAGTTATCGAGAGACCTGGGGAGATGGCTCTCGAGCCTGGGGCCAAATGAACCCACCCCTATCGACAACTTCGCGCCAACCGGGATCAGAAGGTGGCGGAGCAAGAGGGAACACGGTCCATTCCCCCGGATACTCATCCAATCTAGATGTGCCAATGACACCAGCCGGCCACCCTGGGCGCCGGAGGTCGGAGTTGAGGATTGGAGTTGAACGTTTTTGAGGTAGGGGGCACTCTCAAAGAAGTCTAGAAGTTGCCCAATGGAGAACTCTCCCAGCGGAATATCATCCAGAGTGAGCCAGGTGAGGTTTATCATGTTTCTCCAAGGTAGCTTGGTGCGGACGTGCTGTAGGCCGAGGGTGTGCAGCGAGGAAAGGTTTCCGTTGAAGAGTGAGGTTGTGAGGACGGGATTACTCGTCGGTTCGGGTCCGTAACCACAATCTATCCGCAGATACTCGAGGAGGGGAGCGGGGTGAGAGAGGTGAGTGGCGATGTGGCCGATGCTTTCTGGAGTTGTTCGGACGCACAGGAATTTGAGGCGGCTGGTGGCGAAGGGGATGACCTGGAAAAGGGGGTCTTGGGGAGACAGGCCGTCTGTCCGGTCTATCTGTAAGCTGATGGGGGAGGATTTCGAGCGTTCAAGGTAGACGCGTGTTTTGTCCATGTCTTGACAGTAAAAAACGGTCCACAAGGAGGAATTCGATGAGAACGCCCTCCTCCAGGCCCGACACACGTGGGTTAATGGTATTATCCGGAAGTTTTTGTACTATTTCCGCCAGTAGTCTGGAATGAGAGTGAGGACTTCGGGAGGGATCCGGTTGATCGGGGCAAGTCCGTTCTTCAAGGACCGAGTCAGCCGGAGGACCTCGAGGGCGGCCTGCTCGAGAACATCGACCTAATGCACGATGCTTGTCAGCCACTATTGACGCGCTGGTTTTCCTTGTTCGTTTCACCTCAGCCTGGTCTAGGGTCGTCGCGATCCTGCAAGGTCAAATTTCAGCCACCTGATGTGACGGATATCGCTACTACAGACGTACTTCGTGTCAAGAATCGTGTCTTGTAGGAGTTCCTGGGTCGCTTGTAGGTTCTGAGATATCCAGGAGACCCGACCAGCGACGGAGTTGGTCATGATGATTGATGTTACATCCGCCGCTGGATAGCGATTGTCCACTTGCGCTGTTGCAAATTCAAACTCCGCGCGGACCGGCAATCCGGCTTTGGCGTCTGTTATGCGTTTGTAGTGTACTGCTAATAGCAGCTGAGCGGCACTCGACGAGACGGGGTGGACGCACAGTCTCTCTGCGTGTAGACACACTATGCGGGTGGCCGCGGCGGCAGAGACCAAGCGGACGGCAGAAATCAAAGGGCTGGTGGCAGGCAGCCGGGCCGGAGGATGCTGATCACCCCCGTTCCACAGAGATGCGACAGACGCCCAGGGAAACTCAACGACACCCATCCACATCTGGCCGGCGCTCCCCGCACTCCACACGCCAGTGTCAGGAACGACCATGACTGTGCCTCAGGCTCTCGGCGAGTTCTCTCTCAGCCAGCTGGTGTCTGCTCTCGAAGTCAAACTCGAGACATGCGTTCAAAACAATTTGTGAGTTCGTCCGTGTCAACTCCTCCAAGTACTCGCGATACTAACAATCATGCACGATAGCACTAATTCGAGCCTTTCTCTCTCAGAAGTACGCCTCTGAAGCCCTCTGTTGTCTCTTCCTGGTCCGACGTTCGGCTTACCGGTCTTATCAGGTCATCAGCGCAGAAGAAAGCCTGGTCAAAGCCGCCCGCGTTCTCCGATCGATGAAAAACGTGTTCGCACCCATCAACAAACTCCCACCCGAGATCCTCGCCCACGTCTGCACATTCACACCCGACATCGTATCCGACTTTACGCACCTGTGTGCTCAAGTCTGTCGTACCTGGCGAAACACTCTCCTCGCCTCCCCTCCGCTCTGGAACGAGATTCATACGGTAAACCCCCTCCATGTCGATGTTCATCTTGCGCGATCCGGGGAAGTCCCACTCGACGTGTACGCATATGGAGCGTCGCCAGCAAGCCGGCTTTCACCGAAACTTGTCCCACACTTGGGTCGGGTCCGGCTTCTCCAACTCTCCCTACCCACGGACGAAGACGGAATCTTGGATTGGCTCAGGGGGCCTGAGATGCTGTTGTTGCGCACCCTTCAAATAGAAAGACCATTTGGCGTATCGAGGTTGTCTGTCTCCATGATGGAGAACATATCTTCGTTGGGACTCAACATCACGGAGCTCTTCTTCTGGAACGTCGACACACATTTGTCCTCCCTCGCGTTTCCGCACCTACTATCTTTTGGGCTTACCACGCAGGACGGGTTCGGGGGACCACGCGTTTCGGATATGGTTGGCTTTCTTAGAGCTCACCCTATGCTTGAGGTGCTCAGGCTTAGCCAGGCCAAATACGTAGACGACGCAGATACTCACATCAAACCCGTCACGCTCCAACATCTGACATGTGCCACACTCGGAGGAAGGCCGTCGTCACCATCCCCCGATTCTCTTCCTCACATCGAGGTCGACCTTCTTCCTTACCTACTCCTCCCTCCACTTGGCCAGTGTGATATCTGGGTCAGCCTGGTAAACACAGGGCTTCCAAGTGGCACCAGCTACCTTCTCACTCTGATCCGTGCCTGGGAAATCATATCAAGCCCTGGAGGTGGTTTTGGTGGAGGTTCCGGGTTCTCACAGGCAATGGTTTCCATCCAGGAGAGTCCCGGCACACTCGTTGGTCAAGCGGAGTTGTGTGTTACTGGATGGGGCAGTCTTTACGTCAGCCCTGAAAATATGGTCGTGGACTGTCGGTCATGGTTAACTCCAGATTGGGAGACGACAACCACGGACGGGGATCCAGGAGCTGGAGAGGCAGGTAATGACGAATTCCAGGCGCAAATCTCGCGGCTTGGCTGTTACCTTAACCCTCTCCGATGGAGCCCCTCACCGTTAGCCACGGTGGAGATCCTCACGCTCTGTGGTTTCGGTTACACTACAAACAAAGGGAAGTATCTACAGTATCTCCGGGAATGCTTCAAGGGGCTGGACCAGGTTCGCGAATTCCACGTCGAAAACACGAACCCTGGGATGGTGGTTCACCTATTACAACCATTCGAAGGCGAATCGGGTGAGATGGTGGTGCTTTTCCCGCTGTTGTGGTTTCTCACGTTTTACGACTGTACACCGATGGAGTTACCTCGGCCCCGATTTCTTGAGGTGGCGAAAAAGAGGGCGGCGCTTGGGAGTGTCCTGCAGGAGGTCTGGGTGGAAGAAGGGTGCGTTGATCTCTCTGAGCTGTCAGACGTGCAGGAAAGGGTGTAGCTATGTGTGTATTGGTTCGAAGAGTAATATACAAAGCCATTCGAACGAGGTCTGGGAAAGATGCGCAAGGGAAGGCCTCTCCTTATTGGCAACCAAAAGTCGCATTCATCACACGAAAGTCGTTCAAGGTTCCTACTTTTCGAGTGAGCGGTTAGTGTACTCCCTTAGCAAAGCGAACGGTGGGAGGGACGAAAGGGTCCCGACGCGGTGTCGCATTCGACGTCGAGAGTTTCGAGGACAAGTTGGGGTATGAAAGCAAAGAGTGATCAACACGGTCTAGTGGACCCCGCGCCCGGTGTGGTAACGGTGACCGGGGAATGTCGAGTGTATCATCCATTGCATTTACGTGACCTCAGCTGAGCTGCCCTCGACGAGATGGGCAACGTACAAGACGCACAATCTCTCCGCATATGCATACTGGTGGCTGACCCGGCAGCCGGGTCGGAAGATGCCGATTATCCCGTTCCTCAGAGAATGTGACAGACGCTCATGGAAACGGAACGACACCCATTCACCTGCACTCCCTCATTATCAGGAGCGTACTCCGGTTTCAACCCACCTCTCGATCCATGGACGGTGTGCGGCTCTGGGACGATGACGGAACACCAGTGACTAGTCCAGCGGTCTAACGTTAACGGGGAATGCCTCTTGCCAGATCGCGCCGTACACGTTTCATTTCGCAGCCCCGGAGGTCAGGGACTTTATAAAAACGGATACCGGTCATGTCGCTACCCTCCATCTCCCCCTCCCCTCCCTCCAACGCCATGTCACACCCAGTCGTTGCAACGATCAGAGTGAAACCCTCCACCAGGTTCGGCCTCCCCCGTCCAGAGCCCGTAAGGATTCACACCCTGGACCTCGTCGTTCCCCTCGTCTGGACCCCTCTCTACTACTTCTTCCCACCGGTCTCCCAGGCGGACCACCCGGTGAAAGAGACCGTCCTCAACCTCATCTCAGCTCTCGCTGACGTACTCGAACACTTCCCCGTTCTCGCCGGTTCTTTCGGACGTGACGACTCCGGAAATCTCGACCTACATTCCGATAACGTTGGCGCCGATTTTATCTATGAGCTGAGGAATGAGAAGTTTCCGGGAGAGCATGTCGAGGGAATCAATCCGAGGGGTCTCGCTTTCGGGCTCCCTATCCCTGGTGATCCGTTAATCGCTGTAAAATTCACCGCGGTGCGTGAATCCATCCTTTATGTTTTGATTTCGAGATTTGACTATTCAACGCAGTTTACGTGCGGGACGTACGTTCTGTGTATCGCCACACACCACGTCGTCGGCGATCTAACCTCAACGATGGACTTTACATACGCCTACGCGCGTCGTTTCGCAAACAAACCATACCTTTCGACGGTCCCGAAATCCTGGTTACGCGAACCCCTCAAGTACTTCGACAGTCCATCCTCCCCTGTGTCCACTCTCCCGCTCATGACCTCGATCCCCGGCATCACAATCCTCCCTCCGAATCAACCCCCTCCTCCTTTCCCTCCCCCAGAACCAACTGATCTCGTCCAAATCCACACCACAACCCATAAACTCACCCAGATAAAAAACGCGATCAATTCTTCTGCATCCTCCCCTGACGTCACCACCTTCCAAGTTCTCACCGCTCTTCTCTGGCAAGCTACGGTCCGCGTCGCGTTGTCTCACCTACCGGAAGATGAGGCTGTCAATCTCGGGTTAGCCGTCAATGGCCGAGAACGCGCCCCTACCCGCGCGATGGCTGAAGATCGCTTTTACGGGAACTTCAACCCTGCTGTATGCGTCTCCCTCCCACGAGGACAGGTCGTCAATTCCGACGTGGCGTTTATTGCGACCGCTGTGAACAAAGCGCTGAGGGAACAGCTCGAACCTGAATTCATCGCTAGGAAGATCAAGACCCTGGAGAGCGTCGATTGTCGGCGGTTCCTGCCCAACACGCGATGTCAGTTTACCTGTTGGCCCAAGGATTTGATACTCGACGAGGTTCTCAACTTTGGGTTCAAGTTTGTCGAGGACGCGGAAGGTTCTTCGCCTTCCAATGGAGGAGGAAAGCGAAAAGTTGTGGTTTCCGCTGGTGACGACGCTCCGCTCCCGGTCGGAGTAATGCAGGCCTTGATGCTCAACGAAGATACCTACAAGATTCTCGTCGCTGTGCCTCGGGGGATGAGGGATGTGATGCTGGAGGAAGTCCACGCTTGGAGTGTCGAGAAACCGCAAGTTGTCTTGACCGTCCCGAAGAAGCTTCCCTCTTCCGAATCCCACCCGAGGTTATAGGCTGGTTTCCTTTATAAACTCGGTGGTTGTACGTTTACGATGATCACCCCTTTTCTCCTTCCCTGTTGTTCGACCCCCCCCCTCCCACTTTCATGACGATTTCCTCTGCCGCTCATTAACGCTCTCCATGTCTCGAGTCGGATGTTCATGTTCATGTTCAGTGCTTTGTACGATCAGTAGATATCTCTGCCTCGTTGTGTTGTCTTGCTGCCTGCGCTTTGCGTGTTAGAATACATCTATGCTCTCACTGTACAGATCGCTTGGGCCCGCTTCCGCGG
>Ga0307511_10007241_pt1 | contig 11178 bp, 5 predicted proteins | sample 13_EM_MG_FD_200266 | JGI IMG/M metagenome (GOLD analysis project Ga0307511, IMG submission 200266) | Populus trichocarpa ectomycorrhiza microbial communities from riparian zone in the Pacific Northwest, United States - 13_EM | ecosystem: Host-associated > Plants > Roots > Unclassified | place...
GAAAGCCACTAAATAAGATTTTAAGAGGGGGGGGCGTCCATGAAAGATTATATAAAAAAAGAATGCTTGCTAATATTATAAAAATAATGCTATAATTTTATTCAAAAATAAATTAATTTTTTTAATAAAATATATCCCAAGTATATTTTTAATTAAAATTAAAGAAAAAAAACCATAGAACAAAATGAGGCTAGGCATTTGGTGGGTGGGATACCGTGACTAGCCATCCTTTTTTTATATTAAAATTCATATTTTTATTTTTTAAAAAATCATTAACTAGTTTTATTTCGGCCAACTAATACAACTTCTTGAACTCAAAAAACTCATTTTTCAATCTTTTTATTTGAAAACATTTAATGTAAACTTAAATAAACCTATATTTAACCTAAAAAATATTTAATTGGTCAAAAATAAAAAATCATCCTTAGTCCAAAAAAAATTCTTGAACATCAATCTATTTATCTACTCTTTTTTTTATGAGATGAGAGATTAAAAACATCTCAGTACTACTTGAGAAAATACAGCCCCTTACTGAACTGCTCGGAAGCATTTTCTTCTTTTTCCCGTTTCTCTTCCTCTTTTAATGGGGTTTCGTGACTCACTCCAGTACCCTTGATTGGAAGATACAACAAGGGAATTCCTGCTACAACTGGTTAAAGGTTGAGCAATCTAGAATCTAAATTTCGTTTTGTTAGGTAAGTACATAATTTGTTTATGACAGAACTTTATCTAGATTTTCTTTGAAATTATCTGATTAGTTTAGTTAATATAAGAAATAAGTTCAGATAAAGAAGAAAAAATTATCAAAAAATAATTTTATCTATATTTTTATAAAACACGTTAGCAATTTATTACCGACGTAACAAACTAGAAAGCTTTAAGATTATTATTATCCTTATCACATAAGATATGTCTATAAAAAAAATTAAATCTGAAAAAAAATTAGTATTTTAGAAGAGAGTTTCAGAACATAAAAGCATCAATTATATTGAAGCAAGTATGCTAACTAGCTAAGGAATCTATACAAAATTATATAGCATATACTCTTAACACACGAGGAGTATACGAAATTTTTGAAGAGATTTGATCTCTATTTTTTTAACTACCAGATGTTCCAGTTAAAATAACAATAATTTAAAAATTATCGAGTATACTAGCAAGCTATTGAGATAAAAAAAAATATAACATGTTTGAATATCTCAGTAAGTAAATGAGTATAGAGACTCCTCTTATAATTTTTCGTACCAGTAAAAAATGAATTTGACTGTTTCGAAGGATTTTTATCTATTAAAGAGTTCTCAAAAGATTTTCCTTTAAACTTTCATAACTAATATATTTTCTATTTATTTGGTTACTAAAAAATATTGGTGAAGTGTTGCAGATCATCATTTGTTACCAAGTAATAAACAGGAGAAGAGACTTTCACAAAACTTCCTCGAATTAGTTGAAGCAATACAAGAATTAAACCCATCAAACCAGAGAGTTAAAAGACGAGCACAGCTTGCATACAAGTATTTAAGAAACCTCATCCAGTAACATGATCTTAAACAAACCGTGTCAGATTCATTCAAGCGGGTGGAAGATCTTAATTCCCCAATTCTACTTGAAAATGACAAGACTTGAAGCCTCACCCTGGATCGTTCAAGACATCTAGCAACAGTTGCGTGCAAGATTGTCTGGTGAACTCACCAGACCACTGCGATCCCCAGCCACCACCCCAGAAGAAGGACAACGGTTTATCAATCCAAAACTACAGAAATTACTAGTTCATCTACTAGAAAGTGCACCAAGTTATTTCAAAATAGAAATGCTAATTACTCAAACATGAAAATGAAATGAATCACGGGGTATTTACGAATCACAAAATGAAATGAAAATGCTGACCAAGCTCAATATTTTAAAATATCAGGATCATCTCACAAGTCACGGGAAGGGTAACAAACAAACCACTATGCTGCCATTCTCCTAACGCTTTCATGACGTTCATAGTATAGTGATAAGAGAAGGTCTCCTATATTAAATTACAATTTACAGTAATATGCAGGATAAACTTGACCATGCACGACACTTTACCCACCGGAAAAAAGTAAGAGCATTACTGCTCAGTGGATGTATAACAGTCACCATAAAATAGTTACTCACATCACAATTAATTTTCATTTGATTTCTGGTTTTACGAGCATCTGCCTTGGTAGTCAAGAGACCCCATGGATGCAATCCCATTGCTCGAGTTTCTAAAATCCTGTCTATTCAAGTAGCCATCGGGATTGCTTGAGTTTCTAAACTCCTGTCTATTCATGTAGCCGTCGCTGGTGCTATTAGAAAGCTTTTGGCTTGGCACAGAAGCTGCAGAAGTGAGACCTTCTTTACCCATTTGTTGCACTTCAAGGGGAGATAGGATCTTGATATACCAGACATTGTTCACAAATTCCCTGGAAAAAGAGGTTCATCAGCAATGAATTGTAAACCAACAAGATTAGACGTATACATGCCAGCAACAAGCAAACAGATTTCTCAAGTAACAAGAAATAATAATGCAAATGCCTCCCAAGAGGTTCAGTCACACTTGTACTCTCATAAATTGATTCCACTGAAGTTGAAAAGGATAAATTTATGTCCTCGTCACAAGTGTGCATGGACTGCTAGGACCAGGAAGTATGTTCCCAAACTTCGTTTTCTCGTTTTTCTTTTAGATAAGATTTATTCTCTGGAGTTATTATCTCTACTTGACCAGTAAGAATAAGCATCCAGGACCACCCCACATTTTTAACACCCAAGTGTATACAACAACTAGATTTTCAAAGAAAAAACAAAAGCATATACAGTTAGTGAACAGTTAAATTGACGATCAATAAAGGAACACCATATGAAATTGAACATATACATGGCTCCCAAACAGAACCTTGTGAATTGGTGTAATCAATAGAGCAATGAAGGGCAATGGAGCCAAGCACTACTAGTCATCAAAGCAACCTAATGGAAAAAGTGATTATAGATTTGCCTCAAGTTTTTTGTCCTAAATTGCCATTTTAGAAAACTATTTATATATATAAAAAAATAAAAGAATGCCAGAAACAATTTAAGGACTTACTGCCAAGGATCATCACCAAGGAGAAGCACATCATTCTCCCGGTCAACAAATACAAGCTGCCAGCCTGATCTCTGTCGGTCCTCTAATTGGCCTTCTAGGCAAAACAAACGAGCAAGCTCACTGCGCAGCTCATCATAGCTGCTGAACTTGGAAATATCTAGTGATCGCCCATAGGACCCTGATTTGTGAACCTGTTACAATTAGAGTAATTTTATTAAGTACCAAAATGATAGCTGCCATGAAACACAGACTACATAGAGGCAAATTACAATTACTTGTTGCAGACTGAAGCACCAAAACCGTGAATACCCTCCTTTCAAAAAAGATTTGTACCAAATACCGATACTTGTACAATATAGCTCATTAAAATTAAAGCACTTTCAGATACAAGGAGATATTCATTTACTGCTTCATAGGTTGTACATATAAACCATGTCAAGATTACCTAAACAGTACAATCAAATGGCAATGAAAAGAAAAGGGAATGGGTGCTTTTATCCGGAAAGGGATGGCAACAGGATTGTTTATGATAATACTTCAGCATGCCTTGAATTATTTACAACAATTTCCATAAGTCAGATTGAATTTTCATACTGTGCATGACCTAATGTTATTAATGGCAGACCTTCTACATATATACCAATTTGTTTGTTATCATAAGATATAGTTGCAAATTGAAGACCTATATAGCCACTTTATGTATGCATACATTTCCATATGTGCACACACATAAGGATAAAAAATTACCTTCACAAAGGTTCTTGTTGAAGGGTTTACTTGATCCACATTTTCAGAGGATTGTAAGAAACCTGATTCATCTACGCAACTTGAAGCTGTCATGTCTGAAGTAAGTGGAATATCACTTCCAGTAGCACTTGTAAAAGTTGAAGCAGTAAATGGCATAGACAACGGATCATTTTCAGTGCCAATGTTTCTCAGGTTTGGTATACCATGCTGAAGCATGAATGTAGAAGAGTCAATGTTAACTCCAAACAGCAGATTGTTTTGCGGATCATTAGCACCTTGATAGGTAGAGTACTCTCTTCCAGAGAATGGAGCTAGCAAGGTAGCAAGATCGGACACAGCTGATTGTGTAGTTCCCGACTGTTCCACCTGGGGTAGCACACCAGGAGCAGCTCCAGAAGAAAGTTGAGGACCAAATGCTGCTTGCTTTGATAACAAGGCAGAAGAGCTGACAGGATTGGATCCATTTGAGTTAAGCAAGTGACCCCTATCCTGGGGTAATGAACCCATGATACTGGGGACTGAAGAAACTCCGGATGCAGCAATCGGGTTCCCAAGTGGTTCTGAAAAGGCCTGCTGCTGGCACTGGGAAGGAATCGCCTGCAAAGATGGAGAGTGGGATGGTGCAACTGATGTAAGATGAGGCAGAGCTGAAATTACATTTGGGATCTGCTGCTGAGCAGACAATTCATTCAGTTGTTTAGGCTGTTGAACTTGCTGATGCTGATGCTGATGCTGATGCTGGGGTTGATGCCGTTGCTGCTGCTGCTGCTGCTGATCAGTATACTGAATGTGCTGCTGCAACTGTTGTTGCAGTAGCTGGGTCTGTGTTGAAGCCTGGTTTTCCTGAAAGTTCTGAAGAAAAGCGTTCTGAAGATTTGACTGCTGCAACATCTGCCTCTGAACCAAAGCAGCAGGCCCAGTAGATAAATTTTGAGATTGCTGGAACTGCAAAAGAGATTGAGATGCTAGTTTGGAAGATTCCACTGTTCGCATTTCTTGAAGTGCAGCAGCTGCCATTGTTTGGTACACATCAGGTTGTAGAGCTGGCATAGAAGCTTCAAACCTCGGCTGGATCCAGGGAGCTGCACCAAAGTTCTGGAAGTTCAGAGAATGAACTCCCAGATCTCCAACCCCTCCTTGAAGCCACATCATTGGTGAATTAATGCTCAAATCATCATCTTTCAGACCTGCTTTTGGAAGATTCAGGAGGGAAAAAAGGATCATTTAAGTGTCAAACTTAACATTTGATTCGTGAAGATAACATCTTACTTCCTAGCACTGAACAGCAACAACACATACCATGGAAAGACGGTAGCCCAGATGGCCATGGCCTTTTCAGTCTCATAGGGAAGGCAGATGGATACATTGGGAATGTAGTTAACGGCTCAATCTCCCACAAAGACACTCTTGGCTGCCTCTCCCCTGCAGTGGATTCATCCCAGCCAACCTAAATTAGCAGTAAAAAAGTTGTTTAAAATTGCACAATAAAGAAAAACTCTGAATAAATCATTAAAAAAAGGGCTTCACAGATACAAGTACAAAAAACAATGAAGTTCCACCAAACCTTGACAGAGCGCCAATGTGAATTTGGCCACCGAGCAGGATCTAAATCACTAATACCAGTTATAGTACCCATGTACCTGGAATCAAACATAATGGAGTCAGTAGACATGACAGGAAAAAAAATGCATCTGGGAAAATGGAAGTGTAAAAATAAGACAAAGGAGACATGTGGCACAAAAAATAAAGAGAGCACTATTAGCTTATGAACCCTATAAAAATAAAGATTCCAAATATCTAACTGCCACACTGCATAAAAATAACTATACTGATAGTTTCAGACAAGACAACAGAAGATCTAACTCGAAACAAACTGATGATGAATTGAGACCCAGGTGCGAGGAATTAGGGGGGGGAAACCAGGTTTAGTTTTAAGAGTTAGAAGAGTGGTATTGTCTCAAATGTTCCCCAACAACTATATCATTGGAGAGACTATAAATGGTATTCCATAACATTTTCAGCAGCTGTCCATCACTATACATGATGCATATTTCATTTTCATCCTTCTTACAGTCTGCATCCATCAATCACCTCGGTTTAACGTGAAAGACAATTTGCATTTCTGTTGGAAAATTTGGTTTTAGCACATCTGCAGCAAAATTTGTTTTAACTGAATACGCTTCCCTTCCTTGGCTGTCAACTCTGGGGCAAAGGCAACAAACCAGGAACGCAATGTTCTGGAAATCCATTTTGTACTTTACACCATAAAATAGCATCCCACATAATTATAATCACATGATTATGAAGCTTTTGTGTTTACGAACTCCAAAAGAGAAGTATTGATCCATCATTAAACTTAAAAGAAGAGGTAAAATGTATAAAAAAGTGAGCGAGTTGAGTGAAGTCAGCTGAGAAAATGAGCCAGCAAATGAAATAGGAGTAAAATTGGAAACGATGATGTACAGGCAATCTGAGCAATTAGTACACAATCAAAACACCAATTTAATCTGGTATAGGTGGTGTAGCAATTAAAAAAAAAAAGAATTGAAATCGCATGGCTATAAGAAAATAGCTCAAACTTATCAAATGACAACTCAACCCAAAACCACAGGCTATTACTTGAAAGCCAAATATAGGCTAAAATAGCTTGCATGCACCTTCAAATGAAATCCCATCAGACTTGAAACGTGGATTAGTTAATAAATTATGGGCGTCAGTACAATATGAACTCCTGCACACAAGGTTAAAGAGGCTCTAACATCTTAAATGGTTACTTGACAGAAAACTTTAAACTACCAGGTGAAGGCCAAAGATAGGTGTCATTTCTTAAAACAATGGAACTGAAAAATGATAGCAATTAGACCAAGGATAGAAATATCTAGAAAAGCACTAGGACTCCTAGGCATCACTCACTAGGAATTCTTAGATGCCACACAAAAGAGAAGGATGCACCACACATCCATTCCACATTGCATCTCATTATACCCGAAGCACTACAGGTCAAAATTTGTGTTATCTCCATCACTTCAACAGAAAAATTGCAGAAACTGTATATAAGAGTGAAAATAAGAGTGCAATTGAGGCACCTCTAAGCCAATGAGTAAGCAACAAGGGTACTTTAAGACTACTCTAAGCACCAGCAGTTTAACACATTAAAGGGGTGGCTGGGTACATAGCTCTTTAAGAATGTAAAAGGTTGTTGAGCATGCAATATTGTAAACAAAATTAAAGAGTCACAACAGCATAACAAATTACCAGTAACAAAATGACAAAGTAAGACATTGTCCTAGAGAATCAATTCCATGTCAAACTGCTAGCAGACTTACCGGCGGACACTTGACTCTTCTGTTTCAAATAGCATCCTAAATCTCATGCCCACCGAAACCCTTGTATGGTATACTGCTTTAATATACTTGACCAGGGGAATGACAAATTCCGAAGGACTAGTCCTACAATCAAACAACATAAATGAGCAATATTTACATTCTAATATTAAAGTATTTTCAATGTTGTACTAGAAGTTATTTTACCTGGGATTATAAAATATTGTAAAACGGCTATTAGTGGCTGCTGCATGCGCTGCAGCAGCAAGAAGACCTATGTGCATGCTATCACTTGATAAAACTGATGAAGGCATAACAGTTTGTGGACGATTAGCTCGCCGAATACCCAAGAGTAATTGATTCTTCTCATTCCTGGCAAAAGAAAAATGTTGATTAGAATGTGATTGCCACTGGATTTGAGGACCATTCAACTTCCAGCCTCAATAGATTTAAGGTCAGCCAAAAGGAAGATTGCCACAAAGCTGCATTGTACATACAGTTGCGAGCAGGGATTGGACACAGCCTGGCTAGTCCCCTCTTACAAAAAAATGGGTACATGTGGAATACTTCTAGTTTAAATCTCTATAGTTCACATCCAAAAATATAGATCAAAGAACACACAGCATTTTGTTGGATATTTTTAAGCTGCCATCAGGATAGATTGAGGCGTATCTTAGGCAGATTGATTCTCCACACACCCATCCATGTTAACATGCTGTAAAAGCAAGTTAAATCATCTAGTCAGGGTTGAGAAATATCCTACCAAATGAAAAGGACAGAATCACCAGCAACAAGCCTCTTTGCACTAACAAACACACTCCATCCTGTTGTAAGAAGATGCCTCTTGGGTTGTCCTGAAAATTCACAGGAAAGAGGTTATGAGAAGCAGGGATTTGCTCTTCGAACATCCTGCCAGTTTCTTCCCATCACTTTGGCAAGAATATCCATTATACTCACATTACTTTTTACCAAAGTGATCATCATTGTCCAGCAGTAAAGATAAGCCAGTAACACATGTAAGCATTCATTTACCAAAGTGCTACTTTATTTTTCGCCAAGCATTCAATTTCATATTTAATTTCCAAATCCAAACAAGAAAAGGATAATATTGCACAAAAGTTCTGAAAGATATAGAAGCTCAATCTTCCATCCCATCTCATCAATACAAGCACCTCCGCAAATGTATTTTTCTTCAATTTCAAGTGAGACTTTTCCCATCTTCATATTCCATAATTATAAAGCTATGAACATAAGAATTACAAAGTACAACTTACAGTCACCAAGTAAACAAGAGTATTTTTGTTTACTTGGTGATTGAGGACAGCCATATGAGCTTGTCATATCTATTAAATTTGTGATGGGGAACAAAGCAAAACTTCAAAGATTAATGCCTGAAAATTTAATTTTATTTAATTAGGCGAGATTTTAGTTGATATTAGGATACTTAGTTTTGTTTTGCCTCTTAGTAAAGAAGTCTTGATTGAGAATCCAATCTATTTTGTCATTCAGTAATATTCACTCTAGTTTCCTATTCAGGAATTTGTTTGTGTTCCTACTTTATCTGAGATTTTATTACAGGTTTGGAGTTCGGTCCTCACAAGAGTGCAATCAACAAAATCAAAGATGTCACTGGTACTGCTTACATATCCAAAGATCCAAAAGTGATTTCTAATTCAAAGAAATATGAAAACGGCCCAGCTAAATCATGATGAGCGAAAGAAAAAAAAAATGCAAACAGGGGACCAGGCAAACAATATTGAAAAATGATTGTTCCAAACATGTCAAAAACACAATCTTGAAAATTTTCATTATACAAAAACTCACCCCGAAATATATGTCTGAATTTCCACTCATTATCATGAAGATCTCTCGCTATTAGTTCCTGAGCTGGAGGTGTCTGGGAGAAATCCTACAAGAGCAACATAATAGAACAAACAAATTAGTTGATAAAGAATGATGGCAATGAGCTCAAAACCTGCAGAAACATCATGCAAACAAAAACAGGTGAATAAGAAAGCGGGACCCACAAGAGGAGGAAAGACTTTTTCAGCTGCTCTTCGAGGAACAGAAAATCCTCCATGAGTGCTAGTATCACTTGCAGTCAATGTCTTACAGAAATAGTTAGACGGTTGTTTGCTGGCAGTACCTAGCTCTGCTGGCAATAGGTAAGCATCTTTTTTATCTTCCTGGAAAAGAAGTACGTCAAGGCAGGAAAAACAGCACAAGACAAGGAAACTCAAAATCCAAGCTAGGAATAAAAAAATACCGGACTTAAGGGCTGCAAGGTCATTTGAGCATAAACTTCGTCTGTCTCAACATCAGCCTGTAGTTAAAACATAAAACATTTGAGTTCAACAGCAGCATTTTATGCCAATCAGAAGCAGATTAAGAACAAATCACTTACATGCATGGTCACATTGTGAAGCTGGCAGATTAGTTGTGCAGGTAAGCTTGGGTAATTAGGGATGTGAGCATCAACTTCCTTGTTGGTGGAAGCAGCAACCTAAACAGAAAATGGAAGACTCTTTTAAAATGCTAGCAGAGTGGTGAAAAACAGAAATTACATGCTTGTGCGTACATGAGATTAGCTAAAGAAGCATTAATATCTCACTATGAAAGTAGGATAAATGCCATCTACGACTTTATACAGAACTTAAAAGACACTTAGTTTACACAGAAAAAAGAGCAAATATGCAACTTAATACAGACAACAAAGAAGAATATATGCAAAGCGATATTAAAAAAAAAAAAAAAGCCCAAACATCTCTTTACCATTTACAAAAGTAAAATTACATATGTAAGCAAGGTGCTAGCCTGCCAAATATAAGATTTTTCCCTTCTACAACAACATACGTGAAATAACCCCTAAAACACTACAAATTATGCTGTACGAGTATCATTTAATGATGAATAAGTTAATATCAATGTCAGGTTGTCAGGCATAGCGTATAATTGTTCTCCTAGTACTAAATTTTGACAGCAAGTTTGAAATCAAACAAAGTTATTTCACTAACCTGTTCACTGTGACCCTGCGGAAAGTACACAGCTCGGCTTCCAACATGAGGCAGAGACACAAGAGGCCCCGCGCATGCATGCCATAGCTCAGAATTCAAACATTTGTTATCCCCTACAGAAGAAACAAACATTCCCGCACAATTGCATGAATTTGCATGGCACATCAACAATTATAGCAAGAAATCAGGATACACACACAAATATGTAGCAATTTTCAATGTTCAATGTAAAAACTTGAAATATTCACATAAAAGCAACATCAAGCTCTATCAAAGCACAACATGCACGGACCCCATGTAAAAATTAGCATGCAAGTGCAAGAAAAGCGGTAAAAAAATGAAGAACACGCCAAAGTTTGAGTCTTTTTTACCTTCTTGAGTCACCTGATTAAACCCAGTTGTAGAAGATGAGGAAGAAGAAAGTCTCATTCTTCAGATAAAAAAAAAATGAACCCGGAAAACAAAATACAGTCTTTAATTAATAGCCTCAAAAACCAAACACTAACAATAATATCTTTCAATTATTATTTAACCGAAGAAGAAAGCCCCACCCACCCACCCTCCCACCGCCAACAGTAAAACCAAGAATACACTTGCTCAACTTGAAAACAACTATCATCCAAAACCACTTCCAGTTCCACTACAACAAAACAAAACACTCCTTGCTAGCTTCATGAACTTCTCAGATCTTCTCCCTTTTTAATCCCCAAGCTCCCACATTTCTCTCCCCTCCACACCAAATAAAAACCCTAACTTTCCTTTCAGATCTCAGAAATAATAATAACTCAGCTCTCTCACTTATGGCATGTAAAGATTTTTGAGAGAGATATGAATGAGACAAGTTAAGTGAACCTTGCTGATGAAAAGGACACTCCTTTTTGTTTCTTGAGGGTTTGTGTTTTTCTTTTTTCTTTTTTCTTTTGACGCGAAGCTGAAGCAGAGAGAGAGAGAGAGAGAGAGAGAGGAATAGGATATAGTAGTGACTAGTGAGAGTTTCGTAAAG
>Ga0307511_10007247_pt1 | contig 11174 bp, 6 predicted proteins | sample 13_EM_MG_FD_200266 | JGI IMG/M metagenome (GOLD analysis project Ga0307511, IMG submission 200266) | Populus trichocarpa ectomycorrhiza microbial communities from riparian zone in the Pacific Northwest, United States - 13_EM | ecosystem: Host-associated > Plants > Roots > Unclassified | place...
GAGTGTGGATGTTTTCTGGTAAAAGAGAGATCGGCAGGACTAAAATAGAATTTTAAGGCAAACAGATACTTCTTTACTCATGCGCTCATGACTAGCTTAAACTAATGACTTCCAAATCCGGTATCGGTATTTTACATATCACTCTATCACAATGGATGAAATTCTTTGCGGTCTCTGGGTCGGTATTTGTGTACTCATGAGGACCACTACATGTACTGTAAGTACTCTCAATTAGCAAGGGTTCCCCCCAGATTTCAGCCAGGTGTCCTCCCTTAGAGCTTTGATTGAGGCTGCTACCTGCAAAAGCACTCGTCTATGCTCAGGATACTCAGAACCTTCGGCAAGTTGACCCCCTTCCAGCTTTCCACCTGACCACAAGCAGGTGACAGCAGGTGCTTGCTACCGAAATAGAAGCCATGGATGTTTGCCATCTACTATACCCTCCTGCATTCGCTCCTAACGGGAATGCACACTGCATGCACTGATGGCATCATCATACCACATACGCAGGAATAAAGTTTACAGTGTTTCGGACTCATGAAACGACGATCCAGGAATGGCGAAACAACTGGAGGTATAATAGTATACGATTGGACAAATGAAAAACAAGCAAATAACCTGAAGCAGCTTTGGGGTTTTTGAAAGCTATGCCGATCAAACGTGGTATGGACATGTACAGTATACGTAGGTCGGAATGGAGATCTTAAGCGACGTGGGTTGAGGTTGCTACCACTTGATGGTTTGGAAATAGAGCACTTGGGTGTTGATCTTGGTAATGGAGCTACCTCGGCGGCTATGGCCGAATCTGGTGGCAGCTATCAGCCGAATTCAAGGTGACACTCCGAATGGCTAATTCACATTGCTTGCTCATGACCACAACACGAGATGAAGTACCACCAGCACGAGAAACTTACGATTGATTATTTGGGCCGCAATTGTACCAACGCAGCTTCACATACTGTACACATGACATAGACATGACATTGTGATTTAATTTATACCACATTTCCCTCAGACTACTAAATTTCATATACCCCATGTATTGAGACTGGAATCACACAAATCTCGATTGCGAGAAGCCTTACCATTGAAGAATACAGAGTAGGGTACTCAATCATGTCGTTATGACAGCAGTTTCGTCATGGTCATGACATCCCGTACCGATGCTATGAGCTTGCGGGCAATTCTACAGATGGGGGAGTGCTGCTTTCGGGCCTGCATTTTACCGTTCAATTGCAAAACCACGATCTAAGCTTATTGGTTGCCCAAATCAGCCACTGAATCATCAGGCGAACTCTGTCATGGGTGCTGCTGCCAGACTATTGGTTCTATAGGGAAACCCTGGAAGGTCAGGAAGTGACAGGACCTGGCTAAAGTCTCAATTTGGCGGCACTGTCAGGGTAAAAGTTCACAGAAGTAGCGAATATGGAATAGATGTGACTGGGGAGGGAAGCTGAGATTGCAAGGATATCTTCCGATATTAAAGGAACTCTTCAGTGAGGAGTTTTTCTACGGCACGGGACTGGCGCCGTACAGTATTTGCTTTGCTGGGCCGTGACTACAGTATGCGTCGGCCTCACAGCGGGCATCCGAGCTAGAGCGGGGGGATCGCGCTGCCTCTGTGCAATGGGAGTTGATTTCATCGCTGCAGCGATGCTATCGATGATGTCCACTGCAGAACGGAGTGCATGCAGGTGTGGACCTGTTGGATATTCGCAGAGCAAAAGCCACTTTTCCCCATGAGGAGTCCTACCTATTGGGATCGGGAATAGGGGGCAGCAGGGCTACAGGAGATGGATGTTGATGCTCTTGCAGTCGCACGGCCGCTCAACACCGCCGTCTGATTGTTCGTTATATGGGGTTTAGCTGGTTTTGTTTAACTCTATGCAGTGGCCAGGGCTGCCGATTTTTTACCGGGCGGAAAGGTCAAGTTGCACTGGCGCTGGAGGGTTATACTTACCCCAACCTCCGACTCAAAGTGTTTCTTCTATTCTCTTCCCACCTTCTCACTTGCCCTCCATCCCCCTCCTCACCCACGTCGCTCTCTTTGGCACCCACGCTCTCTATTGTTTGCTGTCGACACTCGTTTAACGCAGCAAGCACATCCCACCCCAGCCCTTGCCCCCCAGCATTGCGCATCCTCTCGTCTATCTTTCCTTCCCCACGCTCCCTAAGCAACAAGGAACAGAAGAATCCGATACACTCTTTTTTCGAATTCTTCGTGCTCCGCTTTTAGTTTTTTGGAAGGAAACGTGTAGCACTAGTTCTATTCGACACCGTTAATTCTTTTTATATTTACTTCTTTATTCTTCTTTGAGTCGTATATCTCATTTACTTGTGTTCTGTAACGACAACAATCAACGTCCTTTTCCGACAATCTCAACTACACAACGGCAACTCCACCCCAGCTCAGCTCAGCTCAATTCGGGATCCCACCGCTTCTGATACCCGTCGTCGCACCACAAGAGTATTTCGACAAAGGAATTGACAAGGGAACACATGCCCGTGGGAAATTGGAGGACTTGAGTTTGGCCTCAGTTAAATAATAAAGTGTAAGAGATGGGACGAAAGGTTCTTCATGAAAGATCGAACTCGAAGAATAATGAATTACCAGTGTTGCCCATGAGTGGAAGAGTTTCCAAAAAAGACGATAATGATCCCTTCGACGTTTCAAAACCACCCACGATCGCGCCGTCGCGAGATATTACGCCCTCGGGACCCCCGACGAAGCCCTGGTCTTCCAGCAAGCCTACGACCCCAACAAGTATCGCCAATTCCTCACTCAGTTTTGACAGTCTGCCACCTGTTCCACCATTGCACATTAGCAAGATAGCCCCGTTGGCGATCAAGAAGGAGCCTAGCAGAGGGTCTGTGTCGACCACAACCCCACCTGGGACAGCGAGGCTAGCGGGCCTTGAGCAGTTCTACTATGGACCACAGCAGTCGAGGCGACCGTCGATATATGTTGATACAGTCGCCCGAAAGGAATCGAGTTCAAGTTTGCGCAACCAATCGCGTAATGCATCAGCAGGAGCCTTACTGACCGGCGGTCCGCGGCCACTACCAGAAGAGCCAACACCATCATCATCGACTGCGTCTGCGTCTGCGTCACATGCCCGTCAACCATCACAACCATCGCAACCATCGCATTCACGTCAATCATCGCTTCCTCAGAGGGGTAGTTTTGGGCATCAACCAAGGCCTAGCATAACATTACCGAAGCCTATATTAAAACGCACAAATTACGTGCCACCAGGTGCTCAAGGGGACGTATATATTCCACCTCAAACTGCTGAAGAATACCACGAGAGGCGAAATTCATGGGTTGAAAAGACTCTAGAACAGCGATATAATTATTCCCGGATGAATGGACGGTCACTGAGAATAGTACGGACGTCAGAGGAGGAGGAAGCTCGAGATGAGTTGACTGAGATAATACCCCAACCATCTACTAGGCCAGTTGTGACGGATTCTCCACCACTATCGGGTTCCCCAGATTCGACAATAAGTAAACCAGAGGTCCGTAAGAAGCGCTCGTTGCAAAGTATATTAAGTCGAAGGGATTCTGTAACACGGCCTGGAACGGCGTCGGAAATTCCGTCAGGGATTCCGTCATGGGCAAGGTAGGCGCAGATTGGCAATATCCCAAGCAGTGGGACTCTGGGGTGCTAATTTGATTTCCTAGATATTTCTACTCCAAGGATGAAGTCTCATTGCCGGAAGAGGAAGAAAAGCCAGCACCAGGATTTGGTCCAGGTCGGCCAGATGGGCGGTTGCATAGCTTACGCCGCATGGCGTCTGCCCGCCTCTTGCCTTCAAGGAATGGACCAGAGCCAATTCCTAATGATCCCGAAGACGGGGTTAGCCGTTGGTCTTATCCACACCTTGAGCGTTCAAAGTATCCTCTGTCCCCTGTGGAACACTTGGAAAACCGCCAACTCATGCTGTTTTGTCTCGGCTTCCTTTTGCCTTTCTGCTGGATAATAGGTGCGCTTTTACCGCTTCCCGGACCACGACCGATGTGGAAAGCCCCTATCGTCAGCGGAGACGGAAATCGTGACGGATATCGTGTCGATGTTGAGGCAACCCTCAACTGCACATTCAAACAGGAGCGGATATTTTTAAGCCACGAGTACTGGCGTAAAGTCAACCGGGGGATGAGCGCTGTTGGGGTGGTTCTAAGTGGCGCGATAATAGCGTTGACAGTGGTTGCTGTGAAGGTAAAATGACAAGCCAGGGCACTTCTTGTCTTCATTACATTATACCCTCTGTCACGATGGCACATGGCACGTCCACAATATTAAAAGCGCATCTTCGACCTGTGTTTATACTTTCAACGATTTCCCTTGGGTTTTTTTATTTGATTTGATCGACGGTTTTTTCATTTTCACGATTGTCGACGATTCTCCCCTCCGGACTGGTCACCTTCTACCCACTACCACCGAATTACAGACCCTCGGCGGTGAAAGGTGCCACACGAATCCGAATGGTTACGAATCGGCGGTTTTACGTTCACGAAGGCTATATAAAATGATAGTGTGTTTTATTACGCTACGCTAAACATAATATGCCTTAATACCCAAGTAATTTCTGATGTGCGACTTGCTTTTACTGGATACGAATTTTTTTCTTCTTATAACGGTGTTTTTTTTTTTTGAGGTTTTATCTCTCACACTCTCTGGTATTTAGCTGGGGATCTTGGTATTTGGAATGGCTGGGTCGGGTCACTTTCGTTTGGAACTAGGTTTGGATTGGGGGGAATATGGAAGGATATTTGGAAGGAATTGGGTGAGGGCATATCGTTTGCGGAGTTTGGCGCGCCCACAGAGTTGGGCGGCGGTGGCGGTGGTGGTGTATTGCTGTCAGTCGGCCGTGGAGTTTGGGGCGTGATTTCCCTTTTTATCTCTTTTTGGTTATATGGGGCGGGGGTTTTGGGGCGGAACGGCGCTCTGAGTTTTCTGATCTGTTCTATTCCTACTTTATTCCTGTTCTGGATATCCAAAAAGTATAAAGAGAGAATCTTTGAGACCTTTACTACCAAGCTGTGCGTTGTGCTTTCGTTTTATTTTTTATTTCTTAGTATCTGATTAGGAGTTTAGCGGGTCGACTGGTGGCCTTGCGAGGTTTTCCTCTTCTTTTTTGTTTATATACTAGCATCAGGCATATGCATATGCATTCTTTCTTTGAGCGCTGCGCTGTAGATTAGCGGGTAGAAGTTCTTTATACCTTTTGTTTTTTTGTTTTTTCTGGACGAGAAGTTGAGAAGTCGAGTTCTGATTGGAGAGTTGAGAGTAAGCACCGGAGATTGCGTGTTTTTGAACGGGGACATTCGCTATAAATGGATGGATGAAACAGCAAGAAAAGCAAGGCACTGCGTCAAAGTTTTTTTTCCCTATACATACATACATACACATGCATGTCTCAATGGCTTACCTCGGAGACAGCTCGAATCTATTCTCATAGTCATGTTTACTCACTACATACATACTGTAACATACTTGGTACTAAAGAAGGATACAAAACACCTAGAACGATGTTTATTTTTGTTTTGGTGAAAAGAGCCTCTCTCCACAAGGTAGTTTTATAAGTTACAGTAACATTACATACTAAAAGGGGGGGGAATGGTTCTTAGATTGCTTTGTCAAAACAAAATCAGGTGAAGATGGTGGGGGTTTTTTTTTTGGGTGAACTCATTACTCGTGCGCATCAAATAGGAAGATGTATGACGAGCCACCCGGAAACCCGGGTTGGGTGGGTTCAAGGGTTGGTAGGTTAATCTCCCGCCCCGAGTTGTTGATACACCTTAGTGATTGGGTTTCCTTTTTATCGGTAGCCTGATTAGTTTTCGTGGGCTTGGTACTACGATCAATGATTAAGTTGATCGACCTGATTACCTGAGGACAGTTCTAGTTGAGGGTAACACTTTGGTAATTAGAGTACCTACATATGTACATACGTATAGGATGTGCACCGTCAAAAGATATCAGATTGACTTTTATCTTTGCATTTCCAAGGCGCTTACATACATAGGTTGTGGTGTAGAACCTCCTTTAGAGTAGCCTGGGTGGTGCGGAGAGGCAGCCTTAAGATCCTCCCCACTTTTTATCAAAACTCCTTACACCAATCCTCGCAAAATGTAATATCATTATATAGCCCAACCTCTCAGCTATCACCTATCCCACGGGTATCCTGGAGTACATAATCTCATGTGACCCATCCCAATTAACAAACAGCTATAAACCACAGCAGCAAGAGAAACCAAAAAAAAAGAATAAAGAAACCGCTAATTACTAATGAGAAAAGGAAAAAATGGACCCAATATATCTCCCTCGCCGTGCACCTCAAACTTGAAACCCAATCAATTATCCCCAAAGAAACATGATAGTAGAATATAACCCGACAAGCACACACCTATGATAGTAGAATATAACCCGACAAGCACACACCTCATAACCAAGTTCCAAACCCCACATTCTCGGCACAAGAAAAAACAAAAAGGGAAAAAAAGGTATATATAAAACCATAGATGCAAAAAGAGTAAAGGAAATCGCCATGCCAATCAAGCAACCATCGTCTCAACAAACCCCATTCACCTCTAAAATTCCAATTTACTGCTGACTCTGGCCCTGACCCTGATACCCATGATGGCCATGACCATGACTCCCCGCCCTCGATCGATTAAGAAACACCCTCCTCGTATTCCCTGCCTTGCCCATATCCCCAATCGGTGCACCACCTGCGCCACCTGCACTACTTGCACCATAACCACCCGCCGCTGGCCCAGTCGGAACATTCCCTCCCGGGCTACCTCCATTATTATACCCAAACCGGCTTCTATGCATTTGCATTTGCTGCCTGCCGACGCCCTCTTCCTCTTCTTCATCACCCACTGCTGACCCCGCTGCTGGCCCTTGGGGAGGCGCCCTCTGGGCACTAACCTTTCTCATCTGCCCCATCACCCCATCCACCCACTCCTGCTGCTCGGGCGCAATCTCCTTTGCTTTAGCATTCGGCCCTGCGAGACCCAATGGCGTTGAGAGCCCATCTGCGCCAAAAGATAATCGTGAGGCTGGTCTTGTACCGGGTCCTCTTGGAGCGTCCAAGCCTGATGAGGGAGGTCGCGAGCCAGTAGTGCGGTGGGAGGATGGTGGGCGGAGTGGGGGCGGGGTATTTTGGTAGTTACCTTGGGAGGATGGGGGTCGGCTGGGAATGCGTGAAGCTGGGCCGGTAGGGGTGGTTGCTGTTGGCGTCCTTGGACCTGCTGGTGGAGGCCCCCTTGAAAATGGTCCTAATGGAGGCGGCCTGCTCAACGGCGTAGATGGAGGCGCGGATGCGTATTTTGACGCCATGAGACCACTTGCTGCTGGAGCCTTGGGGGGAGGAGGTGCGGCAGGAGTAGGCTCTGTCTCGGGCGGCTTAGAATTCCCGCTAAGAGAAGGTCCTGAAGTTGCAGGCGCCGTAGGGGTAGGCTTTGGTAAAGTATTTCCGGTAGTGGGCCCTGAACTTGCGGGCCCTGTAGGAGTAGGTTTCGGTAAAGTTCCTCCCATAGCTGATCCAGGCCGCGTAGGACCTGAAGGCGTACCTCTGGGGCCAGTTGGGGCCTTGGGAAGAGTTCCGCCGAGGGAAGATCCAGGGCGTGTTGGGCCGGTCGGAGGATTCCCACCAAGAGAAGATCCTGGCCGAGCGGGACCCGCCGGGGGAGCACCGAGCGATGATCCAGGCCGAGGAGGAGGGATTGACTTTGCCATAGCACCTCCCAGAGACGATCCAGGGCGTGCAGGTATATCATTCCGTCGCACATCTAGTGAGGATGTGGGTCTAGGAGGGCCACCATTATGCCCACCTCGCATTGTCTTGGGAGCTATACTACCTCTAGGCCCTGAGGGGGGCTGCAACGATGGAGCTGTACCTTTCGGTCCTGCAGGAATCTCCAGCGGCCAGGATGGAGGGAGTGGAGAAGATGGCCTACTCCCTGCTATACTTGAGCTGGGAGTTCGCTGACCCATGCTGCTGGCACTGCGGGCATTACCTTGATGCGGAGAAACATTCGTTGGTGGCTGCAGTTTTGATGTTGGCACAGCTGCGTTTGTCAAGTCTTGCACTTCAAATGTATGCGACACATTGCGTCTTCCAGACCCATGATGTAGCGCATATTCCTTGAGATACTCTGCCAAATCCGCCCATCCACCACCAATACGCACCATCACCCGCTCTCCACCAGCACCAACAAGACGCACAAAGAGCTTGATCGGAGTTTGTCCCTCGCCACGATGCAAATGATAAAGCTTCGTTTCAGAGTTGTTGAACTGACCAGAATATGTCCTCTCCTTGGTTCCCCTGGCATAAGGAGTGCTTGAACCGCTGGACACATTAGACACGACCGACTTAGGGCCGGGAATATGTGTAGCCGAGTTCGGATCAATTCCCTTTGCAAATGACAAGTTCCTTTTTGCGGATGTTGCATTGAGCTTCTTCAAATTCTGCGCAGTCAACCGCACTTTGGATGGTAGTGACGTCAAAATGTTATTGATTTTCTCATCTAGACGCTCATCAATCGACATTGACGGCAGGTTCAACGTGGGTGTTTGGGGGAGGCGTAGACGCGACGAGTCTTGCGGGGTGCTGAATGCTTCCTCATTTAATCCAGGCCGCGAATGATCTTTGTCAATCCTCAAGCTTCCAATAGGCTCTGGAGATGATGCACGAGAACCTAATTCATTTTCACCATCACTGCTACCAGCATCGCTCTTTGAAGGCTCTTGTAGGGAAGGTGATGCCCCCGGATGGTCGTTGCTGCCGGCTGGTGACCCTTTTTTTATATACATTTCACCAGCCTCGCCTTGCAAGGGAGGCTCTAGCGTAGTTTGTGGTACCAACTGCAGTAAATCAGTGTCCATATCCCATTATATTTTCAAGACATTAAGGTACTTACATCAACCGGAGAGCGAACGATATTGAACCCAGGGTAATCTTGTTCGCTGTTAGGCCCATAAAGAGAGGTTTGCACTGGTGATCTGTCTGGAGACCTTGGCGGAGACCTATTCTTCCGAAGGAGCTGCGGACTCAGCGGGTTGTAAGTTGGCACACGAGAAACCCTCTTGGGGCCAACCCTCTGCTCGAGTCCATGGGGCTCGCCCTCGTTAGCTCTGCCTCTTGAGGTAGCGTCACGGCCTCCAGCTGGGAAGGCATCAAGTGGAGATGGCTCAAGCATTGGCCTCGTTTTTTGGGGAATTCGGATGGTTGAAGGCGCGGAGGGCACTTCTTGAATGTCGTCAAGCGGGGTTGGGTTGCTCGATCGGGGGTTCTTCATCTTCGCGGATGTCTTCCTCATCGCTGCTTGCACGTAATCGCTGTCATCATCGGAGTTCGCACCATACAGGGAGGACGCCGACGAACCGGCATCGGCATCCGGTGTGGCTATGGTCAACCCTCCCATAGACTTGGCTTCCAAGTAGTTGCCCTCGTCCGAGTCGTCTTTGTTGCCGTCAAAGAGGGCGTTGCTATCATTGCCTGTACTGCCAACCACGGAGACTTCAGCATCGGAGTCCTCGCCCCGCGGGTGATGATGGGTGATTGAATCTGCGGGGGTCATCTCTGGCTGATCGAGAGTTGAATACGCAGAGCCATCATCAGGCCCAACCTGGACAATGCTACCATCAGATGATGCGCTCCATTCCAGTTCTTCTGGGGCAGCTTGGAGGTACATCCCCAAGTCCGCCTGTCTCTGTTGAGCATCAAGGTCCTTAACCCTCTCATCCTCAATACGAGCACGTTCTGCAAGGCGAGCAATGCGGGCTTTATCTTCTTTTTGCCTGAGTCTCTCTGCTTCCTCCCAATCGTTTACCTTGTGCTTCTCCGCTTCTTCAGCTAACCTTCGGCGTTCGACTTCCTCTGCAGCCAACTTCCTCTCAGCTTCAATGGAAGCCTCAATGGCAAGTACCCGCTGACGCTCGATCTCTGCAAGCCTTTGTCTCTCTGCTTCTGCCGCCTCTTCTTCTGCCTTTGCCTTCGCAACAGCGGCAAGTCTTGCCTCTTCTGCTAATCGAGCCCTTTCAGCAATTCTGGCCTCTTCTTCCGCCTTGGCTACCGCTGTGAGTAGTTCCCGCTCTTTTTGTGTAGCCTTTCTCTGTCTCTCTGTCTCCGCTGCCTCCTCTTCGGCCTTCTTGATTGCAGCGAGTCTCTCTTCTTCCGCTTTAGCAGCAGCAACAAGCCTCTGCCTCTCTTCCTCCTCTGCCTTGGCTTTGGTGATAGCTGCAAGTCTTTGTTCCTCTGCGAGTCTCCTCTTTTCTGCCTCCTCAGCTAACCTTTGTCGTTCTACCTCTACGAGCCGAGCTTCTTCCGCCAATCTTGCTTCCTCTGCAAGCCTGGCTTCCTCCGCAATCCTTCTCTCTTCTGCCAACCTTGCCTGCTCAGCTAGCCTCAGTCGTTCTGCTTCTGCCTCGGCCGCAAGTCTTTGCTCCTCTGCGATTCTCGCCTCCTCAGCTAACCTGGCTTCCTCTGCAAGCCTTGCCTCTTCTTCCGCTCTAATCCTAGCCAGCCTCCTTTCTTCAGCTACCCTCACTTCTTCAGCTATTCTCCTCTCCTCAGCAAGCCTGGCTTCTTCAGCTTTAGCCTTCGCCTCGGCAGCCAGTCTTGCCTCCTCCGCAAGTCTCCTCTCCTCTGAGAGCCTCTTCTTCTCCGCAATTCGTTTCTCTTCGGCGATTCTCCGCTTTTCTGCAAGTCGAGCTGCTTCTTCTGCCTTCAATCTAGCCTCTTCGGCAACCCGCTTCTCCTCGGCAACCCTCTTCTCTTCTGCGATCCTCTTTTGTTCTGCAATCCTCTTCTCTTCTGCAACCCTCCTCTCCTCGGCAACCCTCCTCTCCTCGGCAACCCTCTTCTCTTTTGCGATCCTCTTTTGTTCTGCAATCCTCTTCTCTTCTGCAATCCTCTTCTCCTCTGTGATTCTCCGCTCCTCTGCAACTCTCTTCTCCTCTGCTAGTCGAGCCTCTTCCGCGCGTCTCTTCTCCTCAGCAACCCTCTTTTCTTCCGCAATTCTCCTCTCTGCAATTCTCCTCTCCTCTGCAATTCTCTTCTCCTCTGCAATTCTCTTCTCCTCTGCAACTCTCCTCTCCTCTGCAATTCTCCTCTCCTCTGCAATTCTCTTCTCCTCTGCAATTCTCTTCTCCTCTGCAAGT
>Ga0307511_10007248_pt1 | contig 11173 bp, 9 predicted proteins | sample 13_EM_MG_FD_200266 | JGI IMG/M metagenome (GOLD analysis project Ga0307511, IMG submission 200266) | Populus trichocarpa ectomycorrhiza microbial communities from riparian zone in the Pacific Northwest, United States - 13_EM | ecosystem: Host-associated > Plants > Roots > Unclassified | place...
GAAGCTGCTCTTCATGGGTGACGAGTTTGGCCAGGCCGCCGAGTGGAACCACGACGTGAGCTTGGATTGGTCGTCGATCGCGGGGCCGTTCCACGCCGGTGTGCAGCGACTGGTCAGCGATCTGAATGGGGTGTATCGCCGCGAGCCAGCGTTACATCAGCGCGATACGGAACCCGGTGGTTTCGAATGGATCGCGGGCAACGACACCGAGCAGAGCGTGTACGCGTTCTTGCGCCTGGGCCACGCGGGCGAGTCGATCGTGGCGGTTTGCAACTTCACGCCCGTGGTGCGCTATGGCTATCGCGTGGGCGTACCGCGCGCCGGGCGCTACGCCGAGCTGCTCAATAGCGACGCGCATGTCTACGGCGGCAGCGATGTCGGCAACGGTGGCAGCGTTCGAGCCGAGGCCATCGCCTGCCACGGCCGCCCGTTTTCGCTCAGCCTGACTCTGCCGCCGTTGGCGGCGCTCATCTTCAAGTGTGTCGAGCCAACGCCGCCCTGATCGCCGGGTTCGTGCGCTTCTGTTCGGCCAGTGTGGCCGTCGGCACGGCCGCGTAGTCGTGGCCCGGGTAGAGCATCACATCTTCGGGCAGCTTCGACAAGGTGCGCAGGCTCTCCTGCATCTGCCGCGCATCGCCACCCGGCAAGTCGACTCGACCACAGCCATCGATGAACAGCGTGTCGCCAGCGACCAAGCGATTGCGAACCAGGAAGCACTGCGAGCCCGGCGTGTGTCCGGGCGTGTGAATGAGTTGAATCGACACGTCGCCCAGTTGGATGAGATCGCCGGCCTCGTGGCGCACCAGGTCGCTTTCGGAGAGCCCTGTCACCGTTTTCAAGCCGTCGGCCTCGTGTTTGTTGACGTGGATGCGCGCAGCCGGTGTTTTGGCGACCAACTCGGCCACGCCGCCCGGCACTCGAAACGGACCCATTGCACCGCCCACGTGGTCCGGGTGGTAGTGGGTGACCAAAGCGCCGCCGACGCGCATGTCGTCCTGTGCGGCCAACTCCAGCAGCGTGTTGGTATCCCAAGCGGGATCGACGATCAGACATTCACGGCTGGCCGTGCTGCCGACGAGATATACGAAGTTCTGCATCGGACCGATGCTCACCTGCCTGAAATACAGATCACTTGCGGCGGTCATGCGTTACCTCCCTGAACTTGCCTCTGCAGCGAGGCCGGGCCGTTGTACCATAGCGCATGCTCTTACGCGGCGCGTACCTGAGTCCACATCGAAACCAAGCCACGCGCTCTGTTCCACGCAGCGTGCTTTCTGAGCTGCTGCACCTCGTTTCAACACGGTGCGCAACGTGAATGACCAAGTAGAAGCGCGGCCTACGCGCGGCCTGCGCGCCGTCTTGCTGCGTAGCTCAGCCTACGAAATGATCGGCTACGGCGCGAGCCAGCTGATCCGCTTCGGCAGCAACCTGGTGTTGAGCCGGCTGCTGTTTCCGGAAGCGTTCGGGCTGGCCGCCCTGGTGAACATTCTGAACCAGGGCTTGATCATGTTATCCGACGTCGGACTGCCGACGGTGATCATCCAGAGCGAGCGCGGCGACGACCCGCGCTTCTTGAACACGGCGTTCACCTGGCAGGCCGCGCGGGCTGGCGGGCTCTGGGTCGCGGCCTGCGCTTGTGCACTGCCGATGGCGCTGTTCTACAAAGAGCCGGAACTCAAGCAGTTGATCCCCATCGGCGCGCTCTCGGTCTTGTTGCTGGGTTTTCGCTCGACGGCTTACTACACGATGCGCCGACGCCTGACGCTCGCGCCGCTGATGGTGATCGAACTGGCGTCGCAGGCCGCAGCCGTCTCGCTGATGATCCCCTGGGCCAAAATCAAGCCTTCGGTCTGGGCATTGGTCGCCGGCACCGTGGTGAGCGCGCTGACGGCCGCCGTCGGCAGCCACATGCTGCGGGTCGGTTATCGCAACCGTTTCGAATGGGATCGCGAGTCGGCGCAATCGATGTTCCATTTCGGCAAATGGATTGCCGGCTCGTCGATGTTGACGTTCGCGAGTGCGCAGGGTGATCGCTTGATCCTCGGCCACTACATGGGCGCCGCGACACTCGGCGTCTACAGCATCGCCGTGTTTCTGAGCGGCTCTCTGGGTGAAGCCATCACGCGCATCACGCACGGCGTGTTCTTTCCAGCGTACAGCCGCGTCCGCAGCGAAGGCAATCAGCGCTTGCAGGAGGTGTTCTATCGCACGCGGTTGGCAGTGGATGGGCTCGTAGTACCCGCACTCGGTGGTCTCACCGCACTCGGGCCGTTCGTCGTGCATCTGCTGTACGATAAGCGCTACGTGGATGCCGGCTGGATGCTACGGGTGCTGGCGATACGTGTTGCGATCGCCTGCCTGGCGTCGCCCGCCCAGTTCTGTTTGTTCGCGCTCGGCCAAAGCCGCTACGGGTTCTTTCTCAACCTTGCTCGCGTGGTGGCGCTGGTCGCTGGCGTGCCGCTGGGTTTCCACCTGGCGGGCATTAACGGCCTGATCTGGGCGGTGACACTGTCTGAGGTGCCCGCTCTGATTGTCGTGTATGTAGGCTTTACGCGCGCGGGGTTGCTGTCGGTCAAGCACGAACTGCGCGTTCCGGCGTTCTACGCCGCGGGCCTGGGCTTGGGCTACGCGTGCCTGCTGGTGCTGCAGCGCCTCGGCTTCGCGTAGGCACTCACGTGCTGGTGGCCGGTGACGCAGCGCGCACGCGCACGAACACGACAACGACAACGACCAAGCACGTAGTGGATAACCTGCTGGCTGCGCTAGGTCTTGTACTCGATGATCGTCGGGTCTTTTCCGCGCCAACGCTCGATGTGATAACTGAGGATGCCGAATGCTTGGGGCACGCTGGCGCCAACACAGTGCAGCGCCCAGAAGCGCGCGTCACTGCGACTCACACCGCGCGCATGCGCATGGCGGGCGATGCGCGCCGCGCGCAATGGATAAGCGGACAGCAGCAGCGACGACATACCGAGCGTTGGCACCGCGAGCGCAGGCACCAACGCGGGCACGACCATGCCCCAAAACAGCGCGCGGCGCGTGTCTTTGACCCAAAAGCGTTCGGCTCGTGAGCCGTGCAGCGCCGACACCTGCGCGTACGCGTAGCCCGAACGTTTGGTGCGCGTCCACCACTGGCCGAAGCGTGTGATGCCAGCGTCGTGCTGCGTCATCTCGGCGTCCAGGCGCAGGATGCGATGGCCCTGGCGATGCAGGCGGTACGCAAACTCAGGATCCTCGCCAGCGATGATGCGCGGGTCGTAACCGCCCAGCGCTCGCACGGCCGCTACGCGCACTAGCACGTCACCGCCAAATACCTGCGTCTCGCCGGGCGGTTCCTGGCCCCACTCCACGTCGCAGACCCGGTTGTAGACCGATTGCTCCGGGTGCAGCTCACGGCGGCGACCCCAAACCGCCACCACGGCGGCCTCAGAATCGAGCTTGGCCGCCGCGATCGCCAACCAGCCTGCGGCCAACGCGCAGTCGCCGTCGATGAACTGGACATATTCGATGTCTGGGCAACATTCGCAAAGCCTACTGAAGCCTGCATTGCGGGCGCGCGCCGCGGTGAACGGACGCGTCATGTCGAGTTCGACCAGCTCGTGGCCGCGCGCTTGCGCCAGCTCGACGCTGCCATCCGTCGAGCCGGAGTCCACGTACACGACCCCGGCTACGTCGCTCGGGATCGAGTCGAAGCAGCGCCGCAGCCGCTCGCCTTCGTTGCGACCGATGGCGACCACGCCCAGCCGTGCCAGACTTTTCGACGGCATGCTCAAGTCGGCAGTTTCCAGCAAGCATGTTGGGTTGTCGAGGGAGTTGCCGAAGTGGATGGGCCGACCTAACCTCTATGAGAAGCCAGCCGATGAGCGAACCAAAGCGACAGCCCAAACCGCCTCCGGATATCGCCATCCTGGGCGGTCCGACAGACGACGGCCAGGGCGCACGCTTGCTGCGTATCCGCGACGGCCAGCTGAGCGCCGGAGAGATTCGTCCAGTCAAAGAGGGCGACCCGATCACCCACACCGAGGTGGTCCGCTTGCGTCCGCTCGATGCCGAGCACCGGGTCTGCGAGGTCGAGGTGCTGCACGCACCCGCCGCACTGCCCAAGCTCGCGACGAGCAGTGGTCCCGCCCGCGTCAGCACGCCGAACTACCGCAAGAACTGGAGCGCGATCTTCGAAACCAAGCGCAAACGTCGTCCCAAGTCCGACTGGTCGGTGAACTAGGGTCCCAGCTCGCGGCGCGTGTTCACGCCTGGCCGCACAACCGAGCACCCGCGCCGAGCCACGCGCGCGATCGTTCAAAACTTGAAACGCGCACCCAAGCTGACACCGCGCTTTTGCACGGATGGATGCAGGCTGAAGTTTCCACGGCCCAAAAGTGGCCGTTCAGTGTCGGAGTCGGACCCGAGCAGCAAGAACGCCGACAAGCCACTCGACAAGACCGCGCCGCCGATGAAGACGAACTGCAACACTTCGAACGTTCGGCCCGTCCCGCAACTCTTCTGGACGCGCTGCAGACTGCGCACGTCGAGCCCATAACCCTGGCCCGAAGCCGCCTCGTCACACACGTCGCGAACGCCCGGGCGCAGCTGACCCACGGCACGTCGATAGCGGTCGAAGGTATCGTTGCTGCCGGCCCGATCGATCTCCACGAACGACAATACTGACAAGCCCGCCGACAGCACCGCGCCTCCCAGTAGGGCGTAACCAGTTAGCGCACGGGGGGAGAGTTTCGGTTTGTTCACGGGTGGCGTGCCCAGTTGGGCGGCTGCATCCAGCTGAGCCGCGTCGTGCGGCTTGAGCTCGCCGCGCGCAAACGGCGAACCCGCCACTTCGAGCTCGAATAGATTGTCGATCAACTCGCGCGCCTTGCGATCGAGCTGCTCGGCGGTCCCGTCGCGCGTCGCTAAGGTGGCCAGCGCCGCGTTGTTCACCGCATGGGTAGCCGCGTCGTAGCGCCGCAGCCGAGCCAGCGTCGCGCCGCTCTCGTTGGTAAGCGTGCCGAATACGAACCCGTCCACGTCGAGCCCCTGCGCGATACGCTCGAGACAGGTCGCCTCGTCCGTGTCGCAGTTTTGCGCCAGACTGAGCTGCTCGAGCGATACGCGCCTGTCGCTCACCTCGTATTGCGAGTGCGTCTTGAGCTGCTTGCGCATGCTCTCGGTGAGATTCCGGGCCAGCGCGTCGTCGACGTCGTCGATGCCGAGTTCGAGAACCGCCACGCGATACGGCGCGGACTCCGCCCGCGCGCCAGACGCGAACGGAGACGCAAACAGCGACAACATCAGACTCGCGCCCAACAGCCAAGCGGCGCTGCGCCGACACGCAGCCGAGCATTCCGCGTGCGGACACGACCACGTCAAGTGCAACCCCATCCTATCGTTCGCTTCATTCGCTTTGCGGTGCCGGGTGTCGCGGGTCCGCTCGCGCAAAGGCCCCTGCCACCAGCGGTGCCACTGCTCGTCGAGGCGCGCATGGCAGCACCACCACCACCGCCGCCGTTGGCAGCGAGAATCGCTCCGCACTCTACTGCCACGCGCAGGGCTTCGATCAGAATCACGCCGCCGCTGCCACCGCCAGCACCCGGACCTGCACCTGCACCCGGCGAAGTGCTCTGAGGATCCGACTGCACATCATAAGTATCGGCAGCTAAGTTCGACGGCAAGAGGCGCGGCTCCAAACATTTTCCCATGCCGACTTCGCAACCGCGCGTGCACTGCGTATTCGTCGTCGTTGGACCATTGGTAGAACGCTGCACCGACGTGTGGCCACGATCGACGGTTAGTTCAGCACGGCACCCCATGCTATTGGCATAGCACACCCCGAGCGAGCCCTGAAACGTTGCCATCCACGCGGTTGAGATTCGCTCGAACGTGACTACGCCGGGTTTGGTGGAAAGCCCGCAAAGCTCGTGAATGCGGCGCGCTCGAGATACGGGCCGGCATGTCGGCAACCAGCGCGTTCGTCCACACATGACGCTGCTGGCGGCGAGGCGCTGCGTTGGTTTTCCGTCGAATCTTGGACTTTCTGGGAGGCGTCGCGGCACTGCATACATACAGCGAAGAGAAGTGCGCGGTGCGCTGGAACGAGGCCTTGCGGATGGCGTTGGCATGTTTTCGGGCCACGATTGTCACGATTGTCATGTTCCTATCGGCGCTGGTCCTGAGCGGTTGCGGAAAAAGCGAATCGGCCACTACGCCCGCCGTGCAAGTGTGCGAGCCAGGCACCGTGTATTCGTGTGTCCGCGGCTCTTGCAACGGACACCAGAGCTGCTCGCAGGACGGAACAGCCTTCACCAGCTGCGTCTGCAACGGCGCCGACGAACCTCAGGCGGGCGGCCCAGCTGACTCGACGGACGCGGCCACGGCAGACGGGGGAGCAACCCGCGATGCGGGTGTCTCGAGAGATGCCGCTGCAGTCAGCGACGCCCACGCCGCGGATGCGCAGTCGGGCGCGCTGCAAGAACGCTGCGACAATGGCGCGGATGACGATGGTGACGGCCTGATCGACTGCGCGGACGACGATTGTGGCTCGATGGCGTGCTTGGCCGAAGCGCCAAAGGGTTGGCACGGCCCGATCGCGCTGCGACTTGCAGCGGCTACCGACAGTGGCTGCGACGCGCCGTTCGCTGCGAAAGCGTTCGAAGCGGGTGCTCAACCCGACACCAGCCCGGCTACCTGTTCGGCATGCAGCTGCAGCAGCAGCAGCGATACCTCGTGCGCCCCCTTCGTGGACTTTGGCACGGGCGGTACGGCCGAGTGCGCAGGAACGACGTGCACGACGTCGATCAACCAAAGCTGCACTGAGATCATGCCGCCCTGCCTGGCCGGGTTGAGCACGGCGTACCTGCAAACGAAGTTGCCCACAGCAGCCGGCGCCTGCACTGCATCCGAACAGAAGCCGACCCAAGCCGTCGCCGCTTGGAAAGTCACGGCACTGGCGTGCGGGCCCGAAGCCGCACAACGCGCGGGCTGTAAAACCGGCCGCGTCTGCTTGCCGCAGACCCCAGGCTCCGAGTTCGAGGCCGGTTATTGTGTTTGGCAGGACGGCCAAGTCGATTGCCCGAGTTCCGCGTACACGGACAAGCGCACGTACTATCGCGAACTCAACGATACGCGCTCTTGTACGGCGTGCTCGTGCAGCGGCCCCAACTGCAGCTACAAGTGGCAAGTCTTCAACGACTCCGACACCAGCTGCAGCTCACCGCTGCTGGAGCTAACAAGCGCCAATCAGTGCGTACAGGTCAATCCGGCGTCAGACAAACTGCGCATTGGCGCGAGCATCACGGGCGACGGCAAATGCACGCCATCCGGCGGCGCGAGCCAGGGCAGCGTGACGGCCGCGAAGCCAGTTACGGTGTGCTGCGCGCGCTAGCGCAGTCACAGCGTGAACGTTGACGTTGTCGTGGGCGTTACGACCACGTCAACGCCCGCGACAACGTCAACGCCCACGTGAATCCCCGGCTGGCTCGGTGCCGCCCTACGATACCAACGCTGCGCGCACGACTTTGCCGCCGGCGTCAGCCACGAAGTCGTCACTCGCCACGCCGTCGGCAATGCCCAAGGCCGCACCCAGCGTGCGGGCCGCAGCCACGTGGCTCTCCGCTGCCGGAATGTCGCCGCCAGCGGCAGCTGCACCACTCGCAGAATCGATGTCGGCGGCCACGTAAGCACCACTCGCGGCCGCCGTAATGCCACCGATGACGCCCGACTTCACGTTCTTGCCGATCATCATCGTCACGCTGTGATTGCCGTAGTGATCGCGGCCGGCGCGCGATTCCACCTTGGCGACGCCATTGAGGTTGCGACCAAACACATTGAGCGTGGCGAACGTGGCTTTGTCGCTGAGCCCGAGCATGGCCAGCGCATCCATGACCGACTGTATGCCCTGCACGCCCGTGACGTGTTGGTTCACTTCGTTCTGCAGATCCTGATCGGAGTGGTTGTCACCGCCGAACGGGATGTGCAGCGTGACCACGGGCGTGACGTTGGCCGCGATCAACGCCGCCGCCGCCAGCGACTGGCCCTTGATGTCGTCCGTGGTGATGGCGTTGAGCGTTGTCGCAAGTTGCTCGGCCAGCTGACGTACTTGGCGCTGGCTGAGTGCCAACGCATCCAAGAAATCGCGCTGCACGCCGCTAGCATCGGTCTTCGCCAACTGGTTGAGTTGGTCGAGTGCGGTATCGCGCAGCGTGCGCAGCTTGACCAATGGATCATTGCGCGAACCGGCCAACAGTTGCTTCAGTTGCGTGGGTGAGATGGCAGGCAGTGTCCGGCCGGAGAAACTCACCAGCTCGCTGGCATTACCGCGTGCGCCCACCGCTATCGGCGCGGTTTGCACCGTTCCAAAGCACGCAGCCAGGTGCTTGGCATACGCCGATACCAACATCTCACCGCGGTTGGTCGCACCCAGTAACTTCATGACTTTTGGCTGATCGCCATGCACCGTCGTGCGCGTCGAGTGATGAAAAAACAGCGTCCGACCCAACACGGCCGAACTGAGTGCCCCGCCAGCCTCGGTGGCAGCCCAGGGTTTGGCCGCCATGTAACTCTTCGCGCCAAGCTGCAGCGCAGTCGCCGCCATCTCGGGCTGCATCGGATGCACGACGTTGGCCGCTTCGTAGGTGCCCGGACAGTTGCAGTTGATCGGATCACCCTGACTCGAAGTGCTGATGACCAAGTACTGCAGCTTGTCTTTGGCATCGATCGCACACTGCAAATCCTGGGCGCTGACCCGCGTCGGGTCGCGCAAGAACGCGAGCGGCAAGCCCGTCGCGAGCGCGCGCAGGCCTAGATAGCCGGCACCAAACAGCGCTGCTTGCAAACTCTGGCGCCGGCTGAGCGTCAACACTGGTGGCGCGGCAGCCGCAGACCCGCGGGACGCGTGCGAGGCGGGCCGATGAAATCGCTTCTTCATCCCACTATCCTCACAAGCCTATGGCCAACGCGCTGGGAGCTTCGCAAGCCAGAACGAACGCCGAGCGCAGCGCTTGCGTGGCATTGTTGCCTTTCTGGGCGCGTACCGCATTGTAATGGTCGGTCAAAATCTGCAACGCCGGAGCGCGAGCTGGATGACTCGGCGGATAGCCCATGATCTTGTCGACCATGTCGGCGAGCGCACCCGAGAAATCGCTGCTCGTATAAACGGTGCCGCTCATGGCGTCGACCACTTGCAGCGCGATGTTCTCGCACAGCATCTCGGTGGCGGCCCGGTGAAACAGCGTGGGCTCGGTCGGCGTGATCGGCGACTCGGCACCGCGACTAAACGCATCCGCCGCGACGCTGCCCGCGATGCGCGCGGTCGCGCTCTGCGCTGCCGAGGGCAACGCCACGGCCAACGCACACAGGTCGGACTTGCCGAGCCGATTGGACAACGCCGCACACAGATGGTCGCGCCGCGATACGCTGACGGGCAGCGTATCCGCAGGGAACGTCGTCGTGGCACTGGCACCCGTCACGAGTGGCGAAGCAAACAGCTCGGTGATCAGCAGCCGCAAGTCAAAGTTGCTCTTCTGAAACGCCAGCACCACGCGCTGAAACTCGGGGTCGTTCGCAAGGCATGCGGTCGAGTTCGCGTAGAAGCAAAGCTTCTGCGTCATGGCCTTGGCAAACCCGTTCAGCGGCTCGCTGGCACCGCCGTTGGTTGCCTTGGCCAGGAGCGGACCCAGGTCGAGCAGGGTCGCACCGTTCGCGTTGACGTCGAGAAACGCGAACACACCACCCAAACTCTTGGGTCGTGGATTCGGCGCAGTCATCATAAAGCCGCGGGTCGGGAAGTCGTTGCGATCGTTGAAATCGTACTGGTTCCCCCAGAACGTGCGCATCGGGTCCAGGCTCTTGTGGCACCCGTAGCACTCCGAACCGCTCACGGCATGCTGCGCGTCGAGGCCCGCCGTGCTTAGCGGCACGATGCCCGCTTCACTGGTGAACGACACACCCAACGCGACCAGCAGCGTTTGATTGGCGGTCACGCGGTGCTGATTGCTGTCGTTGGTATTCCAGAGCGCCAGAAAGGCCGGCGTGGTGTAAAAGCCCATGCGCGGGAGTTTGAGCGCGAGTTCGGTCGCCTTGCGCAATGCCGGTAAATCGTAGGGGCGCAGCGGGGTCTCGCCATCTTTGACCGCGCGCATTGTGACCCATTGCCAATCCGACGTGTCTTGCGCCGTGAAGTACGGCTTCGAGGCGTGCTCCCAGCACGTCGGCGTCATCGCGAACGGAAAGCGCGGGGTGAAGCCGAGCAAACGCTGAAACAGCTGCGACTGGCCTTTGAACGCGCCCGAGCTCACCGCGACGCCCATCGCATCGAGGGCGGTGCCGCCGCGGCAGGTCTGAAAGCCGGCGCCGCCAGCGCGGCCAAAGCCCGCTGCGGCGTTCACCGGCGCTTGGTCGTCGAACACCATGAAGTTAGGACTATTGGCGTCGAGACTGTCTTCCAACGGAATCGGATTGCCGCTGTAGTCGACCTTCCACGCCAGCGGCGCAGTCGCGCCGCCGCGGGTGAATGCGTACGGCTGATCGTTCGGGCCCTCGATCTGCAAATACAGACTCTTGAGCGCGGTGGTCAGCATGAAGCGCTGCGTGCTGAGCGTTTCGATGAACGGACGCCCCTCCAACACCAACTGCCATGCGGTCAACGCGAAGCTGTCTTGTAGGTTTTGCACTAAACGCGCGAACGCGTCGTCGCCGACGGCCGAGGCGCCGAACGGCCCGAAGTCGAAGCCACCGTTCTCGAGCAGCTGCATTTTGAAGTCTTCGGTGGCCTGAAACCCGGTCTGCTGAAATGCGTTGCGCAAGAAAGACAGCAGCTTGTCGCGGAACATGGGTTGCAACGCGGCGTCCGTCGTCCACGTGTGGATGAGTTCCTGCAACGCGGCGGCCCCTGAGCTCTGAAGCTTGGCGACCTCGGCGTCGCTCACTGGCATGCCGGTGAGAAGCGTCTTCACCTTGCGTGCACTGCTCAGTGCGAGCGCGGGTGGAAAAGGCGTCCCGGGTTGCGTGATCATCACAGGCGGCGCGCCGCGACCTGCCGCGGCAGTGCTGCCCGCGCTGGCCCCGAGACCGCTACCCGAAGCACTCGGTTGGCCAGCCGTCGGACGGGGTGCGCTGCGGCCATCGCTGATGGCACCGCGCGATCCACCACAGCCGACGGCGACAATCATCGCTAACGTGGCAACTG
>Ga0307511_10007250_pt1 | contig 11171 bp, 3 predicted proteins | sample 13_EM_MG_FD_200266 | JGI IMG/M metagenome (GOLD analysis project Ga0307511, IMG submission 200266) | Populus trichocarpa ectomycorrhiza microbial communities from riparian zone in the Pacific Northwest, United States - 13_EM | ecosystem: Host-associated > Plants > Roots > Unclassified | place...
TATAAAAAATAATTTTAAAGTAAAAAAAATAATTTTTTTTAATTTAAAAAAACATGATGATTAAAACCGTATTTTCAAATACTCCTTTAAATTGCCACAAAAATCCCTTTAGCTGAGGAGGGTATAATTTTACTTTTACTAATTTGATTCTAATTCATTTTGCAGCCTGGAATCCTAATACCAGAGGCCTTAGGTCTGGGCAACTGGGTGAAAGCTCAAGAGTGGGCTGCAGCCCCAGGTGGCCAAGCTACTTATTTGGGCCAACCAGTTCCATGGGGGACCCTCCCTACCGTCTTGGCCATTGAATTCGTTGCCATCGCCTTTGTGGAGCACCAACGTAGCATGGAGAAAGACCCAGAGAAGAAGAAGTACCCTGGCGGTGCTTTTGATCCTCTGGGCTTCTCCAAGGACCCTAAGAAGTTCGAGGAATACAAAGTCAAAGAAATTAAAAATGGTAATCTAACAATTTTGGTGTATGGTTCCAATTCTTGTTGCTAAGTTACGTGAGTTCTTGAATTATTACTAATCCAATACGCATCTGATCATGTCGTAGGTCGTCTAGCACTGTTGGCATTTGTTGGGTTCTGTGTGCAGCAGTCAGCTTACCCTGGCACTGGACCATTGGAGAACTTGGCAACTCACTTGGCTGACCCATGGCACAACAACATTGGGGACATTATCGTCCCTAGAACGCTTTCGCCTTGAAAAATCAAATATTGCTTCGAGTATCTACTGTAAATTCCATGTAACCATGATGAAATGATGTGAGATTTATTGATCTATAGGCCATGCCTCTATGATCAACAGTGGGATTTGTTTTAGTTGTTGTTCAGAATTCTGTAAATCCTCATCACCGGACAGAACCCCTGATGTGTTGTCGGCCGAGTGATAAATAGGTTTGCTATCAATATTGTTACTATCGCGAGATAGAATAAAAGAAAAGATGAAAAATAATTTTTTTAATAAATGCAATTGATGATGGTCTAGAGACTCTAGACCTCCAATACCCACGTTTAGATATATCTTCCCATGTCGCTATTTTAACATTAATAAGAAATAATTCGATTTCAGGTGATATAATTTTTTTACTCTTTAGATATATCTTCCCATGTCGCTAAAGGAGTTTTTACCCCCCAACAAGGAGTGTGTTTTGAAAATTTCACATCCAATAACATTCTTGTCAAATTTATTTTCTAATATTTGAGAAATTTTATAATGATCTAAAAATAAATAGTTGTATTCTATTAATTACTTTTTCAGTTTATTAAAAAAATAAATATTAAATATTAAAGTTACTAGCAAAATATTATATTCTCTTTTTTCTGTTGGGATGTTGTTATTAATGGGCAACAACATCTGCAGCTCTACTCTAAAAGAGGGTTATCATTGTCAAAGGCTACAATAGTGAGTTGTTGGTGACAGCTGGATATTGTTAAAAGAAGCTGCATCAACTATTGACAAAGAGTGGCAACCATTGTTGACAAAGGAACGAGAGGAGCTGCCATCAAAACCTATAAACAGAGGCATGACTGGAGAGCAAAATGAGAGAGAGAGTTAGAGAGTGTGAGAGAAACACGTGAGAGAGAAAGAGGAGTGGCTGCCAAGAGCAGCAGCTTTGCTGCCTTGTGCAACAATGTGTGTGAGAGCAATGAGAGTAGAGTAGAGTAGTTGTGATCCTCTTCTTTCATGTATCTATGTTGTTTTATTTCTCTATCTCTAATAATATTGACTTTTTTCATAGATATAGACGGTTTGCCGAACCACGTTAAATATTATATTGGTGTGCTTAACCTTCAATGTACAACAATCAGAACATCATCGGTCAGAATTCCCAACATTTTCTTTATGTTTTTTATTTTTTAAGATAAGCTAAGGAATAACTAAAAGAAATCTGTCATCATCAAAAAATTCCTCATGTTAAGCTTGCAAACTTTAAGGCTTTGCCCAAATAAAACTAGCAACATAAAAGCCTAGGGCCCAGAGAAACTGTCCCATTGAACTTACCTGGCAAGGAACCCACACGCGAAACACCTTACACAGTACATGACAGACGATGCTGAAGCCAAGTATTTGATTAAATTACTGAAATGCCAAAAGCCAAGAAGCTTCGTTGGGATTTCTTGGCTTCTGAACTTGATTTTTTCATAAATACTCTAAGAATTTGGTATTTATTGATAATTGATGGCGTGCGATTATATCTGGTTCAGTTAATATATTGAATCATGACTTAATTTTAAAGAATTTCATGATTTTTTAGAATTTAAATCAACAAGAATAATGCCCTGCCCAAGAATAATGCGATAAATAGGCCCATTTGGAAGAGTTTGGTAACTATGCGTGCAAGGCTTTTTTTTGTAAAAATCTGCACAGATATTAGATATTTGGGCCGAACATAAAAGCTAGAGCCCAAGCAGAGATGTCCAAACAAGGGCTTCTCCCTAAATGGTTTAATGATAACAACCCATGCTAATTACATAAGTTTGGTCTCACAAATAGAATAGTTCTAAACATGGGTTGTTATCAGACTGCAGTCTCTGAACATAACATTTTTGCCTCCTGCTGCTGCTGCGCTCATCCTAACCCTTCCCAGGGTATAGAACCACGACCACATGAACGGGTAAATTGTGTAATTAGCATAGAAAAAAGAAAACAAATAGCGAATTAACAGAAGATGAAAATTTCTTTGTGAAATATTGCAGTTTTTATATGTTATTATTGTTAAGGAACCATCTCAATCCAATAGTTTAACCTATTAGGTGAGGTTCTAATATATGATTTATATTATTTTCTAATACACTCTCTCAAGTGAAAGCCCTTTCGACTTGAAACTTGCACAGACCTACATTATCTTGTGCTTATTTTTTATCGAATAAATAGGGATGGTGAGATTCGAACTCGTGACCGCTTGGTTATCAAGACTCTGATACCATGTCAAAGAACCATCTCAACCCAATAACTTAAGCTATTAGGTGAGGTTCTAATATATGATTTATATTATTTTCTAATAATTATTATAAATCGCAACATTAATTATAATTTTATCACGATGATATTATACTCTTTATTTATGAAATGTCGTGTTTTTCAAACGTAACATCTACTTCATTATTTTTCAGAAGCGCAACAATAATAAAATGTGTTATTTAGTTGTTATTTTTTTCGAATGATTCTATTCTATTAAATTTTTATATTTATTGTGCTAATTTTATATATATAAAAAAAAAAACCTCAAGAACGGCCAGGGAGCGGTAGTTGAATAATATTTTCTGACCCAACATTGTAATTTCTTAGTGTGTGATTTTGAGATTGCTGTTTTTATTTTAAAAACTTAATTTTTTAAACATAAAATCTTTTATCCATGTGTCGAGGACATTTTCTCTACTGCCCACCCAAAAAAAAAATCAAAATTTTTGAATTTGAATAGTTACTGCTTAGATGGTCCATTGGCTCTTGAATTCTTCTTCGAGCTTTCATGTTCACGCAGTCGTGGTTAGGCTAGATTTCTAGCCCCCTGTGTCTCTTTCTGGTGGAAAGATGTTTTCTCGTCTTGCAAGAGACTAAAATGTTTCATTGAAATGAACCATCTTCCAGATCCCAATCGTTTTCCTCATGGGGCTACTGATCAATTGACATCTCCTTTTCACCCTTAACCTGTAGCTCGGGGCTAATTTGCCCAATATCATAATATTGAATGCTATCTTGAAATTCAAATTCTGAAATTCACCACAGTATAATTACGAGGGAGTAAAAACACTCAGTCATCAAAGTTCAAATCGTAAGAAGTCGAGATAAGGAGATTGGATTATCATATTCGGTGGTATTAACTAATCTAAAGTTTAATGTTAAATTTATGAATTCTTTTTTTTTTTTGCTGGTTTTTTCTTTCATCTAGGATAGATTATTGAATTCATAATCAATGATATATAATATCGACAAGATGAATTTTCATGTTCCATGGAAAATCTGAAGTTAACTAGTAAATTATTGAGTTCAAAATTAATGTAAGATTATGAATCGAACTCTCATATTTCGATCCAAGCAAAATTCACTAGTTTATACGTGGCCGGGTGGCAGATAAAGAAATTCATCATCTAAACGATTTGCCATATCACATTAACATCTGGGATTTTCACAGTATAATCCCAAATACAGAGCAAAGACAACAGATTTATTTTGCCACGAGATGCGCAAAATGTCGGCCCAGTGACAACAATTTCGTTGTGTAGTGATGATGATGATGCCCCCTTGAACGAGTGACATGTAAGTTTCAAGTGAATTTCATGTACATGTACATGACGTTCCTATGAACTGGGTATATGCTACAGCTTCCTCATTATCATCGATCTGACCCCACCTTCAAGTCTTTCTTTCTTTTCTTTTTTTGGTGTGAATAGTACCTCGTTATAGTAAATTTGGTAGCCCCTTTTTCTTTGAAACCCTAGTAACCACCGAAGTAAAACTAGGGTTTTCACTTTTCAGAACAGCTCAGGCGCCAGAGAGAGAGAGAGAGGGAGGGAGGGAGGGCGTAGGGTTTGATAAAACAGATACAAAATAGCTGACTAAGAGAACCGGCGGGATGTGCAAACAGTCTCAAAAGAAGAGAAGCGAATGCAAAACATGTACGCGGGGATGGTACAACCACAGCAACATGCGTGTTGGTGTTGGGGTTAAGTTCGAGGAAGGAATGAATAAAACCATGTGTTACTGTGTATAATGTTAAGCGATATTAATCTTTCTTGATTTTACGCCACAAATGATCATACGCATACATGTGGAAAGCAAAAGAAAGAATTAATGCTGCAAAGCTAGCACATGACACTCTGCGCCACCCTCATCATCATGATTCTAATACTTGTTTGCTGTGTGGGTGCAGTTCGAGGCGCATAGAAGTAGAGAAGGTTACAGAACTGATCTGTTTTATAAATTAGCACACATACATTGATAAAAAAACCTCGAATCTGGAACATTTTTTCTCGAGAATTCGCGACCGAAAGATTCAGCGACCGGTAGGGTTTATTCAAGTATAGGTATTAGATAGTTAAATAAAATTAGCATTAATTAGGTTAAAATTGTATAGCTGTAGAAGTAGTTAGAGAGAAGGGGTCAGAGAAGAATCTTACCGTGAGAGACATTTGCAAATATACAAATTAACAGATAGGAAAAGGGAGAAGAGATTATCAGACCCATAAATCTCTGACAGGAGAGATTCCCACACTTGTCCCTTCCAACACTATACACGATAAAATGATGAATAACTTTTTCCAATTTTAATAAGGAGTTTCCTCTTCTTTTCTTTCTTTTTTTTTGCCCTTTTGAATCGTTTACCATTTTCTACATAGAAGGGAAGTGGGAAAATTCCCCTCTCTGCAGCCTTTCCTAGACATGGAAGATCGATCGCTCTCTCTCAGACCCACCCCCCCTGCAGTCCCCTTTTTGACTACCATACGTTTTGTTTATAATACTTCTCTTTATCTTTTCTCACTCACTCACATTGTTGTTCCATTCCAAGTGTACAAATAGCTGTTTTTTTAATTTTTTTTTTGGTAATAAAATAGCTGTTTGTTCACCTACTCTTCCTATCTATATCTTTAATTCTCTCATGCCTTATAGCTTCATTTCTCTTGCTCGAGGTTCATATTTCATTTTTTTAGTGTCTTAAATATTGACAGTTCTTGTCATTAACCCTTGTCCATGATGGTTTTAACCTCTGGTTTTATCTACAAAACATGCATGTGTGTGTAGATTATTGTTTCTAGCTAGCTAGCCCTATCTTCGCTGTTTCGCTCCCTTTGAATTTCTTATCCATATCTTTTTGTTCCTGTGTAGTGACAATTATACTGGGCCATGTTGCTGGCTTAAAGTTGACCAGAAACAGAAATCGATCTATATATGTGCTAGGATTTTAACATGCAGCTGTGACTTTAATTATATTATCATTCAGGTTCCAACATGCTAGAGGATTGCACATGTATTGTGCCCATCCGGTATATCAATTGATTAGGCTAGAGACAGATGACAAAATCCTAACAAAGTGGAAAAGCCAAGGCCATCGTAACTCAACTTTTTGGCTCACGCATATCCCACTTGATCTTGTACTATCCACTCAGGTATACATCTCAAGCTACTTGTCTTCTTCAATTGCCCTCCGGGGAAAGTGATGATCAGGTCGAAAAGAAAAGGTTAGGCTTGAACTGGCCTTGCCATTTCAATGCAAAAGGAAAAAATGAAGAGTGGTTTTATGGAAAAAAAAACAAAACTAATTAGCTGCATGAAATTATGTGCTGGATGTTAATTAACCATATCACCTTTATTATTCATTTTCTTTGATAGAAACTCAAGTTCGTACATTGCCTGACATATATAACCTATTCATGTTTTATTATTGCATTGTTGCAAGTTGCAAATTGCAATCAGGTATCTGTCCATACCATTACATAATACACAGGAACAGGGTAAAATATTTTAAATTTTTGTATTTTTAGTGTTTAAATATAAGATAATATAATATATTTTTTTTAAATAGATAAATTTCCTAATAATAAATTATATCTTGAGTTTTGACCCTTCCTATTATATAATTCCAGCACCGCCCTGCACACCAACCATTGCATAATTGTATCTTAAAAGGTAAAATTAAAGAAGATTAAAACTAATCCTAGCAGGGATTATGAATTTAAATTTAGCCAGCATCCCCCCCCCCCTGTATAACCTCAGAAGCTAAACTGTCTATTGATCAAATAAATAAATAAAATGCTGTCTCTGCTTCATCAATTGTCGATCCGCTCCCTTCATTTGTTTTGGGCTAGGAGTACTTTTATGACTTTCCAAAGGACTATATATCCTGTTTAAGCGTGTTATAAAACGCCCTAGGCTCTAGCTTTAATAATTCATATATATAGTCCAAGACATCAGTACTCTCTTCCTCCGTGCATTCATTGGAGACCGAATTATTTGAGGTTGCTTCAAAGAATTGAAGAGGAGTTGTTCAGATGATGAGTGGCTGTAAACCAGAAAAACAAAAAGGCCAAAAATTACAGAAAAAGAAGACCACACGAGCAAATATTTTACAAAATGCAAGGATTAATTACGTGTCTGCCCCAAAAGCAAGTCAACAAAACAAATACATATCGGCGTTCTTGTCACCGTTTTGTATATCCCTTGTGCGTCTGTCTCTTGTACTAATGCAGGCCTACGCTTGGAGCAGTAGATCCTAGAGGTATAATTCAAGCTAGGGACCAAAACTCCTGTTAAGTGAAATATCAGCTTCGTATACCTAATTGCTCGACATTATCTTATATCGTGCGTTTAGCACTGCATCTACTAATTAATACCGTTGTAGTTATTTGTTTTTTTTAAAAAAAAACGTTTTCAGTTCAATTAAAAACCAAAACATATAAAAAACTTTAATCTAAAACGCCTTCAGATAGTAATTCTTGATGCAATAACGATATACACCAACATATGTCATGTAAGAGTATCTTGTGTTTGGAATGTGGCCACTTTATTAGATCTTTGAAAGTCATGGTTCGTATAAAGCAAGATCAAATGTTTCTTCAGCTAAGATTTTGGCAGATCTTACTTTTAGTCACCTCCCAGATCTCACAAACATGTTGATTTTCTTATTTATTTATTACAGAATTGATTTCCTTAATTATATGGACTGACTCTATATATCTCAGTAATTTATAGGGCATGCAAGCTGGTTCAACCTGCCGGACTATGCCCCCTACCGTGTGTCCTCTGTATTCTTTTGCAGGACAGACAAATCGTTTGATCTAATAATTAAAAGAAAAGAATAAACGAATTTTTTACAGTGGAAGTAAAACAAAAAAGGTATTGTGGGAATTTGAAGGTGGAGTTCCATATTTTATAGCTCAAGAAAAAATGAAGAAATAAATCAGATGAATAATTGATGTAGGCGGAAGCACTGTAATAAGGGTAGAAACAAGGATAGAAAAAACAGAGCTTGGTCGAAAGTAGAGTTAGAATATAAGCATTTTAATTTATAGCTAATTTATCACTGAAAAGTATTTTTAAGAGATTTATAACTCTTTAAATTAATAGATTAAAAATCAATCTCTACTAGGGAGTAGCTAGAATCAGAATCTCTAAACAAAACTGAAAATAATAGAAAACCCAAAATTAAACTAGAAATACAAAAAAAATCAAGAAAAATTAACAAAATTAGCTCAAGTAAGTTTTATTATCTAATTTAAGGGTTATCTGGATGGAGCCAATGAAGCCGGTCTGTCCTTTTATAAAACTGGATCTCGAGAACTTTCAAAAAAAAAAAAAAAAGAGCATAATCCAACTGGTTTGAAAGTTATGTTCTTTTATTATCACTGTGTTCATCTTATGCGACCATATTCTCTCCTAGAACTAGCTAGCCCTGTTCTGTTGTTCTGCCAAGGTATCCCTAAGGTATCCGCATAATTTTTTATGACAAATCTTTATCAAACTGTGAAAGATTTTCATGTGACTGCTAAAAAACCTTCAACTTATGCTAGCCCGGCTACATCAATAATTAAGGCACGTGGAGAGGAAACGGTGATTAATAAGAATAAAAAAAAATCTATTTGACTGATTAGAATCATTTCATCTTCACAATCTTAATTTGCCGGTCATTTACCATAAACAAACAATTTAGTCAGTTAACATTTTTATTCACAGTAGTACAGAAATCAATCAACAATTATTCATGCAGACCACGAAAGGCTGAGAATGGACATACAAGCAAACCTGACACCTGTTGTTTTTATGTCAACCCTAAAAATGTATAAGTGGCCTTATACTGACAGAAAAAGATTCTCACAAAGATATTGACTATTCGAGGAACAATCACAGACGTTACTTGCATCATTTGAAAATATTATGGGCTTAGGCGCGCGGTGAAGAACAAATGGGTCTAGCAATTGACCGTATAGAGTTAATAATCACTCATGCCATAATGGACTGTAACCTAAGGAAAGAACAGATTTCCATCAGAATTAAGAGAGAACTTGGACATGGACAGGTCCTTCATAGTATTCTTCAAAAGAAAACACGAGTCTTGCTGATAAAAACCAGGTAAGGTAAGTAGCGAAATGACCGTTTAACATGCATATACTTGATTAAATGATCTAATAGAGAACATAATTAATATCTAATTTGTATATGAAGACAAACATGTACATATATACTCGCACTAAGACATGCCCGTTAGAGGGAATTTAAGTGGGATCGATGGTGGATATGATCCAGACAGATAAAGGGTTTAGCACAGAGAATCTCAGTTGCTTAATTAACAAAGTAGTAATATTACCAAATAGTGGGAGTGGTAATTAAAATGATGGTATAAAAGGAAATGGAAAAGATAAAAAGAAGGAAGTGATGGAGATAAAGAAAAGGATATGAAAGATCGATAGACAGGTACGTAGATAGGGTAAATTATGTGGTATTTCTTTCTTCTTTTTTGAGCACTTTATTTAAATAAAGGTAAAGAAAGTAGAGAGATTGAGAGAATCCATGCGTTTCCAAGCACTCCCAGACAAAATGAGCTTCTGAGAAGAAAAGCAACCTTTGCTTTACGACTCAGAAAAAGGAGATTTCAAACCACCATAAGGGTTAGCTTAGGAAACTGCGTGGTTAGTAACCCAACCACACCATTTCCACTTCTCGTTTTTCTTTCTGTCTGAATATCTCTCTCTCATATGATGGTGCCTGTCTATATTTATTTGCGAGCTGGGGGTGCAACTACAACCCCACCTCTCTCCTTCTTTCCCTCTCAATTCAACCACACATAAACCCTTCCGAATAATAACCTTCTACACACCGGCCCTTTCTTTCTCAAGTCTAGCTAGTTTGCAGTTGGTTTCCCTGAGTTACGCCAATTCAAAAGGGCTAAATTTTTGTGGGGCTTTGAAACCCTTATTTGATTATGACCCAGTTTCTATTTCCCATCAATCTCTCTGTCCTCTCCTCCTTAAATACCACTCTCCCTCCCTCTATCGACCTCCTTCTCCCTCCCTCCCTCTACCCTAATTTTGATGCTTCACTAAATACATTTTCTCGTCAACTTCTTTAGGTATGGTGTTCACGGGGAAGACAACCTATGGTAGAGAATAGATCATCTTCTATATGCATGCACTTGTAGTTCATGCATTTATTCATTCTAAGTAGTGTGCATCCTATGCAATTATGGGTAAGCTCTTATACACACGCATCCATGCTTAGAAATGCGCTATAGTCTATAAGTATAAACCATAATGCACACATATATACATGTTTTCACCACCATGCATCCATATATATTATATGTGCCTGGCTCCCTGTATGCCATTTGCAGAGCCCAACGGATCCTCGATGGCCTCCGTGGATGGCGTATGAGGAGCCATGCATATTCGCATGTATATTATACATGGTTTAATTTTGCTCGCAGAAGGAAAATTTATTCTATCACTTTGTCCAAATTTGAAGCTTAAAAGTCTGCAAGGGCAGCATTGTAATTTTCAATAGAATCAGGTTCTTTCTGATGCAAAGGTATTTGCCTATCCTCTTCTCTTGTATAGTTTTTAGGGTTTTCATGATGTGATGCTAATCTAAAAGCTTTTGCAGGAGAGAATAATAGTTACTTTTCAGCATAATTTGTTCATTACAAATAGTCTCATGTATGTTTCCTTGATAGTGATTTAACATGAATATTAGGTACTGCATCTGTATCGAGAGATCTGATTATAAATCTATCTTCTTAGCTCTCAAAATATTACAGTGGATGAGTTATAATTTTCTGTTCCTGACAACATAGGAGTTGCATATCATCCATCTCATCTTCTTGTAACACATGCTTGTCTCAGGTACATGTCATATGACCTAGAGTCAAGGTATCATGTCCTAGAGCTTTGACCACTAACAAAAAGGGGGAGAAAGACAGTTGATCTTGATCGCAGTTCGTTGATCATGGGAAACAAGACTGGAAACCCTGGTCATGTGTGCTGTACCTAGTGTCCAAGACTCCAAGTTGGTGCTAGGTGGTATAGATAAATATGGAATAATTGATTTGTTTTATATAAAATTTGTTCGTTGTTGTTTAATTTCGTTGTGAAATTGTTTAAACACAGGTGAAATTTTCAATGGTAAATGATAAATATTTTTAGAAAATTTCATGGAATTATTAATTAATTAATTATTTTAAT
>Ga0307511_10007251_pt1 | contig 11170 bp, 10 predicted proteins | sample 13_EM_MG_FD_200266 | JGI IMG/M metagenome (GOLD analysis project Ga0307511, IMG submission 200266) | Populus trichocarpa ectomycorrhiza microbial communities from riparian zone in the Pacific Northwest, United States - 13_EM | ecosystem: Host-associated > Plants > Roots > Unclassified | place...
TATACCGATATAGTTTTTTTTTTTTTTTTTTATGATATAGCGTGTTAATTTAAGATTGTGATAAATATTGTTTTTTAAAATGTTTTTTATTTGAAAATATAATAAAATAATTTTTTTTAATTTTAAAATTTATTTTTAATATTAACAAATTAAAACCATTTAAAAATATCATAACAAACTAAATTAAAACAAAAACAAATTAATTTTTTTAGAAAACGTGGCTGTACCGCAAAATCAAACACAGCAATTTTGACTATATTCTTAATTTCCCAGCAGATATCAAAAGCTGATGTCGAAGTTGATGGAAACATTCATGTCGATGACTAGTTGAGAAGCAAGACGACAATATGGCTATTAGATCCATGGTTAATATCCTACGACTTTAACTATATTCTTCGTGTTCTGCTGCACATGTAACTGATGATTCAACAAAATCAGGTCTGTAATATGTTCATCCCAAATCGAAGACACCATCTGCATCAACTATAGAAAGCACCATTTCTATATAGCAGAATACCCTCGTGATTTCTTGACAAGATTTTGTGACTAACCCATTTCTTGGTCAAATAATTGAGTATTTTTTTGTATCCACCCCACCTACTGGAGCTCATAAGTGTTAGCAAATTAATAAAAAATAAAGAAAAATTAGAGTTTTCCTTCTATATCTGCATGTTTCCAGCTTAATTATCTAATTATAGTCTATTTTTTTCAAGGAATCAACGATCAAATAGCGGCTACTAGGATTATAAATTTAACGTGCAATCTTCAAATATACACAAATTGACTAATGAAGCCCCTCCTCTTGATATAAACATCAAACAAGATAAGGGTATCTTGGTGCTTTTATAGGAGAAATCCCCTGTCCTTCCTCAACGGACAGGTTAGTAAGATTCAAAATTTGGCCAGAAAAAGAAATAGTATTTCTTGGTCAAATAATTGAGTATTTCTTTGTATCCGCCACCCCACTGTCTGGAGCTCAGAAGTGTTAGCATATCAATAAAAAATAAAGAAAAATTAGACTCTCCTCCCTATATCTGTATGTTTCCAGCTTAATGATCTAATTATAGCCCTTTTTTTATTCGAGGAATCAACGATCAACTAGCGGCTACCAGGATTACAAATTCAACGTGCAATCTTTAAATATGTGCAAATTGACTAATGAAGCCCCTCCTCTTGATATAAACATTGAACAAGATAAGGGTATCTTTGTGATTTTATAGGAGAAATCCCCTATCCTTTCTCAATGGACAGGTCAACAAGATTCAAAATTTGGTCAGGAAGAGAAATAGTATTTCTTAGTCAAATAATTGATTATTTCTTTGTATCCACCCTATTGTTTGAAGTTCAGAAGTGTTAGCAGATCAATAAAAAATAAAGAAAAATTAGACTCCTCTTATATCTGTATGTTTCCAGCTTAATGATCTAATTATAGCTCTTTTTTTTTTAGGAATTAACGATCAACTAGTGGCTACCAAGATTACATATTCAACATGCAATCTTCAAATATGCATAAATTGACTAATGAAGATATAAACATCAAACAAGATAAGGATATCTTGTTGCATTTATAGGAGAAATCCCCCTTCCTCCGGGTAAGCAAGATTCAAAATTTAGCCAGGAGAGAAATAGTATCCTGAACCACCAATTGCCAATTTACCATCTTTGGTCTAAGGATCATCTGCTAATTACAGAATCCTCCACCGATATTCTCTCGCGTATCTTCATTATAAATTGTATTTGGAGGCGACCATTTTATTGGAGTTTCCTGTGGCTCGAGGAGAAGGATATTCCGGGAGGCTAAGATTGCTTGAATCAACCAAACGTTTCTGTGACTTTTTGTTGTGTTACGTAAACTAGCTTGATTGCAATTATGCCATCCAATGAGTCACAGAACGATGAAGCAGCAAGAGAAAAGGCCATAAATGATTGGCTTCCAGTCACTTCCTCGAGGAATGCCAAATGGTGGTACTCAACCTTCCACAATGTCACTGCCATGGTTGGTGCTGGTGTTCTTAGTCTCCCCTATGCCATGGCTCAACTTGGATGGTATGTATCTATAAATATATGCTTAATCTTAACTTTATTATATATACATAGATCAATATATGTATGAGCTTAACTACTAATTAATTCTTTGTTCTGCATCCATGAAATTTTAGGGGACCAGGTGTTGCCATACTTTTTTTATCATGGGTGATCACGTTATACACTCTATGGCAAATGGTTGAAATGCATGAGATGGTTCCTGGTAAGCGATTTGATAGATACCATGAGCTAGGGCAACATGCGTTTGGAGAGAAGCTGGGTCTCTGGATTGTTGTGCCACAGCAACTAGTTGTACAAGTTGGAGTAAACATAGTCTATATGGTTACCGGAGGAAAATCATTGAAGAAGTTCCATGATTTGGTTTGCTCCGACTGCAAAGACATCAGGCTAACGTACTTCATCATGATTTTCGCTTCGCTTCAGTTTGTTCTGGCTCATCTTCCCAATCTCAACTCCATTAGTGTTATCTCTCTGGCTGCAGCAGTCATGTCCTTGAGGTACGCACCTAGCTACTCAATTCGCCTCACTATTTGATCAGTTTAATCTATATAGGTATATAATCCAAGACCCTCTTTTTTATACGGATATGGCGGTGATTGCATCATGCAGTTACTCCACAATTGCCTGGGGAGCCACGCTTAATAAGGGTGTTCAGCCTGATGTCGACTACAGCTATAAAGCGAGCACTAAAACCGGAGCTGTCTTTGACTTTTTCTCTGCCTTGGGTGATATAGCTTTTGCATATGCCGGTCACAATGTGATCTTGGAGATCCAAGCAACAATTCCCTCTACTCCAGAGAAGCCTTCCAAGAAACCCATGTGGAGAGGAGCCTTCCTTGCATATGTTGTCGTCGCCATCTGCTACTTCCCAGTTGCCTTGATTGGATACTGGTTTTTTGGAAACAGCGTGGAAGACAACATTCTTATCTCACTCGAGAAACCAGCTTGGCTTATTGCAACCGCTAACATGTTTGTTGTCATTCATGTTATTGGAAGTTATCAGGTGCGTTTTACTTCTTTTTTTTCCTTGGTTAATTCAGTTTCGGTCGATTCCAGCGCCTACTGCATGCACACATAAATGTATATTGACTCATGATGCATGTTTCAATCTGCAGATATATGCTATGGCAGTGTTCGACATGTTGGAAACTGCATTGGTGAAGAAACTCCATTTTTCTCCTTCTTTCATGCTTCGCTTTGTTACTCGCACGGTATATGTTGGTAAGTGCAGCTTCCAGGCCACTCTATTTTTCTTTCAGCTACCTATTCTGAACGCCTCTGCAAGTTGGTACCTGCAGCTTTGGGGTTGGGGGCTCAATCTCTTCTTTGAATATTGTTTGCTGCAGGGTTCACAATGATTGTTGGTATATGTATTCCATTCTTCGGTGGCCTGCTTTCGTTCTTCGGAGGATTTGCTTTTGCCCCAACAACATACTTTGTAAGAACTCATTACTAACCCAGTATATATATATATATATATATCATTTACCACATACCTGCTTCATATTTAAGCTATCATCACTGACAAAAAAATCAACTCTTTACAGCTCCCTTGCATCATGTGGCTTGCCATCTATAAACCCAAGAAGTTCAGCTTCTCTTGGATAGCAAATTGGGTGCGTAAGCTTGACATTGTTTAGAAATCAATTATATTAATTTTGAGGCTTGCATGAGCTGAATAATTCAAAAATATATTTCAGGTCTGCATTGTGCTTGGAATTTTGCTGATGATATTGTCACCCATTGGTGCCCTAAGACATATCATCCTTACAGCCAAAGACTACGAGTTCTTCTCATGAGCATCACACCAAATGCGAGACAAGGGCAGACCAAGTGTAAAGAAAGGGCCGGTGTTGATTGAGTTGCTGGTTATGGCCTTTGAACTTAGCAGGAAACTCAAATTTAATTAACAGTTGTAGAGTTGATGTTGTGTCCTCCTGTTTATACAACGCTTGGGGAACTGGTTTCTTTTATGTCAAGGTTTCTCTGTATAGACAACAATAACAACTTCTCCATCGTTGATAACTTTCATGGGGGTATGCATGAAATTTAATTTAGTTTGGACAGGATTTTTTCCTTCTTTCTTCCATGAAAGTTTCTCAAGCTGTTCAAAAATGTTAATTAGTTGACATCTATATATGGAATATTACACTAATTGTGTTAAAAAAATAATCTTGTATACCAATGTTTTCTTTTTTTTAATGATAGTTTTTTTTTATCAAAATTCAAAACTATATTTTTTTATTAATTTTTAAACAAGTCATCTATATCTAAATTGTTCTAAAAAACTAAAAACAAACATGGAAAAATTAATTAAAAAATTAAAACAAACATGGAATCCAATGCTTTAATTATTAATTAATTATTTATTTATCAAGGATGTATTGATTTTATTTTATTTTTTTATATGAAAATGAATAATTCCTCACCTATAACAATTGAAAAAAAAATAACAATTTGGATTATATATATATATATATATAGAAAGAGGGTATAAATAACAATTTGCCAGGCAAACGGGCTGAATCGGGCCCATTGGACCGGACTTCTTTCAGGGCATTTTCGAAATAAATGTAAAGGAGAGGGGAGTATAAATTAAAAACCCGCGAAGACCACTATTTTATCTACTGAACAACACTATTTTCCCGCCATTTTGCTCAAAGGGAGAGAGAGAATCTGAGAGGGGGAGAGAACGAAACCCTAAGAGAGAGAATCTGAGAGGGGGAGAGAGGTTGCTTGATGGAAGAGGAAATCAAAGAAGAATTTAAGAAGAGCGGGTTCTCTCTAGACGATGAAGAAGAAGTCCTCAAGAAATGTAAGCCCTGCTTTGCACTTTTGTCCCTTAATTTTCTTGCAGTGCCAATAGTTCTGTTCAGATCCTAATCTGCTTTAATTATTAGGTCTTACTTTCTGTATAAATTACAATCTGAAGCCATCAGACCTCGTCTCGAGCTGGGAGGTTTACTATCTCAATAGGTGAGTTTTATTCTCCGTCTAGGTTTCTTTTTTCTTTATTATTTTCATGGTTATTTATTTATTTTTATAGAGTTTTCACCGTAAAAAAGAACAAAATTATTGCCTTTCAAGCTTAACTTTGGTGCAGGCTACTTGATGAATCGACGGTTCGAGATGCTGAAATGGATGGGTTTTTGTTGCACCTGCAGAATGAACAGAAAGAAGCTGTTGTTAAAGAGGAACCCGATTTGTACATCTATTCAAGCAAAGATGTGGACATGTGAGCAGTTTATGTGACTATTCTTTCTCTGTTTTGCTTGTTAATTTGTTTCTATGCTGGATTGAAAATGTTTGGTCTGTTAAATTTGATTGAAATGTATCATGCTGTCTAGGATCTTGAATTACGATGAAGAAGATATGAAAGAAGAAGTTCCCGGGACCCCAACAGACAAATCTTTAAAAATCAACTCAGATCCATTCAATTCAACACCCAAATCGTATGGAAATGGTTATTCTTCTGGTAAACCATCAAAACTTGTGACACCCTTTGGACGGCGGTCTGATAAGTTTGTGGTCAAATTCAACATCAATAGCCTTCCTGTGGTGAATAACAATGATGGTGAGCATGACCATGGGAATCTTGAGGATGAAATTATTAGGAGGGCTCAACCCTGCAAGAGGTGTTCTTTGATGGTCCATAGATTGGGGCCAGAACCTGGTTGCAGGTTCATGTATGACAAGATTGAAGATAGGGTATATGATGCTTCTTATTGCATAAACTATAAAGTGGTTCTTCGTACCTCCAATTTTTCTGTATTTCACTAACATAATTTTCCTACCATTTAGTTTAATGCACTTGAAAATCGCATTAGAAAGCATGCAACTGCACTCTTTGCTTCTGGGCTGTATGAGGAACCAATGGACCCAACAGTTGCTTCACAGGTAACTTGGCTGTTGTCTGCTTTCATGATATTTATCTTCTCGTTAGCATTCTGATAACTGCAATCATGCCAGCATGAAATACCATGGCCATGTGCTTATCTCTGTTAGATGTAAATAACTGTATGGGGACCCTAACATATCAATTGTGTTAGATATCTTGTATCCAAAATTCTCCCTATACTCTTCTGTTATTTGCTTTTTTTTTTCTTGTGAAAAAAAAAGAAGATAATTTTTTAGTTTGCCTTTGATGAATTAATTGCTTTCTAAATTCTCCAGCATGCTTTATGTAAACTTTTACACTGCCATAAAGCTGTTCATCCATGCATCTGATTAGAACTATTGTTTCAGAGAAATATATTTGCTGTCGGAATGATCTGTTGTGATGGAGAAGGGCGTTTAAATGAGAAATCCATCATGTTGCAAAGCAGGTAAGAAGTCACATGATTTTCCTTTATGCTATTCATTTGCATCAATCAACTTGTAAGGGAAATCAATAGGACATCCATGATGAAGTAGATTTATGTGCTGGTATATTTAAGGAGAACAGAAATGATGTCAATTCATGGTCTAAAAATCTGGTCTCATTTTGGAAGAAGCCCGTGCATGAGGCAATGTGATAAAAATAACTGTCTTGGCCAAGTTTGCCCCCAAAGGGTTGTGTCCAGGCTAAAACAGGGCCTAGATTGCCCAGTTCCTAGATTCATAGTCAAAAGATCTGACAATCAGGTTGTTCTTGGATATTTTTTTGTCATATGAACGATGGTCACGGGGAAGAGACTGTTGAATGCTAGTCCTGATTATGTGTGCCATATCTATGCAACAGTGTTGAGCATTCTGGAGGCCGCAATGTTCGTTTAGAATTGCATAACTTGAGCCAGTTCTCCATTTTTCCAGGCCAGGTAAACTGTAAATAAGATCATTGATCTTTGATCCATATATCCCTAAATCAAGCTTAGCCCACAAGGTTGCATTTCTGCAGATTGTAGGTATTGAAGGTCAAAATCCTAGTGGACATTGTTTGATTGCATCAAAACTGGTGGACTCAGTTCCTTTATCCACCACTGTTGCTGTGAATCAGCATCCTACAAAGAAGCAAGCTTTGGATCTGGTGGTTGAGTCAACCGATTCTTCTTATGTACAAAAAGAGATATCAGCTGTATGTAGCCTTGTCTTCTGCTTCAATTGAGGATATTAGAATAACACTGTTTCTTGTGCTTGATCATAAGCCATACATACCATGTTTCATAGCTGTTGCTGAGTGGAAGGGACAGATGATTTGGGGTGCACACATTGGAAGAATCCAATAGTAGAGCATTTAACTGAAAATATGGAATTAAAATAGTTTAAAATGCTCAGGATCAATGATGCACTCGTAGAAGCTAATGAATTAAAGGCTTTCAGATGGGATAGATTTAAAAAGTATCAGCAACAGCGTGTGCATTTCATTTGTTAACTGTAGAGAAACTACTGCAAAGCTGAGAAGGCAGAAGGTTTTAAATTGCTGCTTGAAGTGGTTAAAACTTGCTTACTTGTACAATAAAAGCTCAAACCTCGCCACTTAAGACAATAATTCACTTCTCTGCCAAAGTTTTCATTCATAGGTCACGTGCGATAGCATAATAAATTGAGCAATCATATTTGCTCTCTTGCAATATTTCGATCCTGTAGGAAATAATTTGTTTGTATCTAACAGCTTATTGCTTCGGGCCCTTTCACCACAACAGACAACTTATTCTTTGAGCCTCTGACAGAGCTGCTTGCATATGCAGGCAGAAAGTTACCACAATTACTTGTACTGGTACGATTTTACTATTTTTGAATGCATTATCATGCTCGGGTTATGGGCTCAGGAAATATCAGTCGTAGACTTATTGGCAGTTTTTCTTAGATGGGACCATTTGTCGATTCTGAACATCCAGAGGTTAAGAAAGGGGCTGTAGACAGGAGCTTTGATGAGTTGTTTTGTCAGGAAATTCTGAGAAGGGTAACTAATCAAAACGTTGTGAATTGTTTCATGGAAGCAACTTCATAATTTTATAATCATTTAGCTGTTTATTCTTTCAGTTGCAAGACCATGTGGAATATGCTGGCTCTAATGTGCGTGTGATTCTTGTTCCATCTATACGGGATGCTCAGCATGATTTTGTTTTCCCACAGGTCATGATAGTGATATATTTGAGTAGTAAAAATCATTCCTTTTCTTAATCATAGTAAGCACACACGTGCATGTCTTGTGTATTTGTTTTTTACCTATAGATGTGTATATTTGTTACTGAGATTTATCTGTGGTTGTGCAGCCTGCTTTTGATATTCATCTCCCCAATCTCGAACATCAGGTACATGATATATATGATTCGAGTTATTCATGTTGTAACTAGAAAGAAGCTACTTGTTTGATAAAAAGAAGAAGAAGAAGAAGAACAAACAAACAAAGAAGGTATTTGCAGTACATTTTACCACCACATGCAGGTCATACATTTTATATTTTTTTGTCCTTTTGCCAGATAACCGGTCTCACAAATCCAGGAATTTTTGAAGCAAATCAGGTAAAAAATGGTGCCTGCTTTTTTACACTCAAATTTTCAATTCTTCACGCGTGAAACTCTCAACAATGATTTTTTGGTTTTCGCTGACGGAAAATTGAATTAGAATTTCTATTTTTCAAAATTGTTCTGAAAAACTACTCATCTCACCTGTATTTTTTAGAAGTTCCTGTTGGACAATCAACTTTGAACTGTCTTGTGTTCAATATAAGCTATATTACTCTTCATATTCAAATGTGCTAGGTTTGTAACCAGTAACCACTACTCAATCTTTATAACGAGGCTCTTGTAGACCTTAATCGTATCCAAATACTGATTGCTCACCATTTGGATGATTCACCAAGTACATCAGATTTTTATGGGCAAATGTTCATTGTTTTGGATCAGTAATTAGAGCTCATAATTTCTGGCTATCTGCTCGGGTAGCAAACCAAGAGGTTGAGAACCTAGGGAAAGTTATAACATTCAGGACATAATTTTTCCATCCTATTAAGCAACCCTAAAGGATTATAATTATAAAGGAAGCTCAAATTTTTTGAACCCCTTTCAGGTTCAGTCTAGGTTTAGGTTCCATAGACGAAAAATTTATATATTTTGTGCATGTCAATAGAATGTTCTGCCAGAGTAATTGAATTTACTAGAATTCTAGCTTGGACCAAGCCCAAGCCTCGTTTCTCTAGAGCATGTTAAGCAACTTGGGTGGTCAGTTAAGATCCTGAAATTTCCCAGGATCCATTCTTGAAAATTGAAAATCTTCTTGCCGTGAATTTTTTCAAGATCACATGCCACTTAGGTCTAGTATCCAAGCATCCGACAACTTCAAATTTCAGAGGTGCTATTGATCCTTCTTTTTTTTTCATAAACATGAATCTGCATCAGAGTGTGCAATGCATGTATTCTGTTTAATAGTTTTAGTTTCAGGTCAAAGTAGGCTGCTGCACAGTGGACATTCTAAAACAGATAAGCGGAGAGGAGATGTCACGAAATCCAACAGATGGAACACCCAGTGATCGAATGAGTAGACTTGCAAACCATATTATCAGTCAGCGCAGGTACGTTTGAAAATTCTTATTGAAAACTCCTCCACTTGATATTTTTGTTGGTTCAAGAGATCGGAGGTCTAGAGTATCTGACTTGTTAATTTTTAAATAAATGAAAACAGCTTTTATCCTCTATATCCGCCAGCTGAAGACGTTCCATTGGACTTTTCACTTGCTCCAGAAGCTCTTCACATTACCTCAATTCCAGATATTCTCATCCTGCCTTCAGATATGAAGTACTTTATAAAGGTAAACATAGCACCAAGTACCTGAATCTTTTTGGTTTCAGTCCCGATTTCAAAAAAAAAATAGAAAATAGAAAAAAAGATGTGCAGATAGGCTCAAAATGTAGCCAACCAGTGAAGGATGGTGGGTTCAACTTCTTCAAACCCTTCAAGTGTTTGCTCTCTGGCACAGGTGTTGACCCTTGGTGAAGGGGAAGAGCAAAGGAAGTGCATTTGCATAAACCCAGGAAGACTGGCAAAGGGAGAGGGAGGTGGCACTTTTGCAGAGCTTAACTACCAAGGGAGTCCTGACAAGATGAATGCTTCAATTATAGGCATATAAATCCTGGACCCAAACCCTTTAAGTAATGTACCAAACTTGAATGTTCCTCGAAAAGGCTCAGCAGCTGGTGCACAATATCAGAATTGAAGGTCTAACACAGCTAAGTTTCAATTTGTTGGATCAGCATTGTAATAGAAGTTAAACTAAATGCATCGGTTGAGTGATTTGGAAGGATTTCAGACTTTCAGTCCTGATGCTGCATTAGTGCCAGTGATGACCACCGTAATCGTCTTGCTCTCTCGTAACAATCGAACAGTACATCAGCTGTACAAGTGATTTGGTATAGATACAATATTGTATTCACTCACTTCCTTTCAATGTTCTATGCAGTTATCAATTTGCTCTTACAGAAGAAGCTACTGCAAAGTCATTTAAAATGAGAGTTCAGTTTTCAAGTATAATTTTGTCCAAGATATAGATCACAGAAGTAATAACTGCTTCATCTCTGTAAAACAAAATCATTTCATTGAATGAATGAACAAACAAACAAACAAATGTTCTCTCGTCGCCAAAACTTAACACAAGCTTGCCGCGGCAGGAACACTGGTTTTCAGGATACTGGCAATGCTCCAGACATTCAGACAAGCACTAGTAACTTGGGCAATGTGAGAAGCAGAGGAAGTCCATGTGCTCCATAACAAGTAACTTGGGCAATGTGAGAAGCAGAGGAAGTCCATGTGCTCCATAACAAGTAACTTGGGCAATGTGAGAAGCAGAGGAAGTCCATGTGCTCCATAACAAGCGACAAACACACAGTGTTGCTAAATGGTGAAGTATGAAGAGAGTGTCATTAGGGAAGAATACCATGTAGTGAAGGAGGTCCACCAAGAACAGAAGCCATGCTGGGCTCAAGCATTGTGTTATCGTAAGCTGAGTTTGGAGAGGCAAAGGTAAGTGAGGTTTGGCTGTGTAGCAGTACTGCACGTACAGCCATAATAACCGCAGGACTGCCATGAGCAAGAGACGTGAAGCAGCTCGAAGCTTCTTTTCGCTGTTTTGGTTCCCAGTTTCGAAGAATAACAAAATAAGCTAAAAAATACGTGGAGAGAAACAAAAGAAAGAGTATGAGTAGGGTTG
>Ga0307511_10007252_pt1 | contig 11169 bp, 9 predicted proteins | sample 13_EM_MG_FD_200266 | JGI IMG/M metagenome (GOLD analysis project Ga0307511, IMG submission 200266) | Populus trichocarpa ectomycorrhiza microbial communities from riparian zone in the Pacific Northwest, United States - 13_EM | ecosystem: Host-associated > Plants > Roots > Unclassified | place...
AAAAGGAAGGACACTCAGGAAATCATCAAAAGTGTTAAGAACCATCTTGAAAAGTGTAAAGATTATGGAGTTGATGACTCAAGATATGAAGAAACAAGCGGTGACATCGCAAATAGGCTATTCCATTTAGAAAGAGTCCGAATACCTAGTGTCGTGATAAGAAAAGATAGAAATGGGAATGAACGATGGCTGTTAAAGGACTTAACGAGATGCTTGTCATATATGAAATCTTTTGAGCATTGCTATTCTCTCTACAGAGATGTAAGATATCTGGAAGAATATCTAAAAGAATTGTGCAAACCATACAAATGGGTTATAAAGGATTTAGATGGGAATCTTAAAAACTTAGTTTTTATTGAAAATTTCCATCCTGCAAATAAGTTGAAATATTTAGTGAGCCGGGTTAAAGAACATAAGCCTGATTTTGAATTACCAGAAATTGCAACTGAAAGGCTTGAGATATTAAAAACCGAAAGCATTGATCAGAGCAAAATAGAAATCATTTCAAGAACTAAAAACTAAACAATTTATGGCTTTAAAACAATTAATTCTTGCACTCCCTAAAGGGGACAAACTTACAGTGAATTTGGAAGATTCGATGCAAATCAAAACGCTTATTAGCAACTTAAAAAGCCAAAATGAACTCGATAGTTCAAAATCATACATTTTTAAAACTCATAGCAATGTGATTATTGATGATAATAATACTTTAAAAAATTATAACGAAACTGAATACATTATAGAAGACCAGGCATCTATTGCTACAGCAGTATTCAAACCAGTAGGAATAAAAGTCCCACCCGTATTTCACCAACTCGGACTACTAGTCCTGGATGGCAGCGGATCAATGACAGCGATGGGGCCATTTAACACTTCTAAAGCGAAACATGTAAGCGCTGCTGTCATAGAATTATTCAACAGAATAAATGTTAGCCGGGTGAAGCAAAACTTTTCTTTTGCTTGCATCAAGTTTGACGATAGCCCTATGCTCTCATTAAGTCCGACTTCATTCAATCATTCAGTTTTGATGAATCAGGACTTTGACCCGACTAAAGGGAAAGGTGGGGGAACCCACATTTTTGAAGCGCTGAGCGAGGCACAAAAGGTCGCGGAAACCTTTCTTAGCTCTGCCCCTGTCGGTGGTTTACCACACAAAGTGCTAATTCTTCTCATGTCCGATGGCATGTGCTATCAACCAAAAACCTCTGAAGCTGTGGCCACAAACATCAAAGCAAATCCGAAAATACAAATTGCCTGTGCTTATTTTGGAGAGGTAGGGAAAGTCGACCCGGATGCACAAAACTTATTAAAAGAGATCTGCTCGGATTTAGGAAATGGTCCTGCATTCACAACTGTTTATGATGGTGAAGCATTAAGAGCATTCTTTGAAAGGTCTATGAGTCAATCATCAGGAATTAAATTTGAATAATTAAATGACTAGTTTATACGCTTGCTCAACATCAACATCCAAAAGCACTGTTAACCAGGATTACTGCCTGGATGTAAAAAATGAAAAGGCAAATTTTATCGGTGTAATTGTAGCTGACGGAATCGGCTCACATTTTAAGGCCGAATTATCATCTAAATTTTGCTGCGAAAAGCTAAAGGAGATCTTAGAGAAAGTTGAAAACGTAAATGAGATAGATTTTTACATTTATTTCAAAGCAATAAATAATTCTCTGCTCGAATTCGCAAGGAAATCAAGCGAATTCGATTTTGACAAAATCAACAAAGCACAATCGCTAGGAACAACGTTACTTTGTGCACTGGAATTAGAAAAGGAATATCTATTTGCATATTGCGGTAACGGCTCTATTTGGCATTCAAATGGAAGTTTCAATAAGTTTAGTCCAAGTCGGTATTTGCCCTGGAATTCAATAAATCTACTAAACCCACATAGTAATGAGCAAGATGGCAGAGAAGCACTGTACAGATACCTCTCGATTACGGATGCACAGTGTATTCCAACTATTATTCGGCTCTCAAAAAATCCACTTACTCCTGGAGATATTATTATTATAACAACTGATGGAGTTTACAGCAACGACCAAGTTCAAATTGGGAAAGATGATAATGAAGCGATCTGGATTAGAAGTGAAGAAAGTATGCCTATTCTTTACGGTGTTTTATCGGACTTTTTAAAACAAAATCCCAAAGAAGCAACGAATTTAGACTTGGAATCCTCCATCAATATTTTCTTAGAAGATTTGAAAATAAAGAACTACATGCATGATGATACAACGCTTGGAGTAATTATTTCCGGAAAAACAATTGACTTTCATCAACAATTTTTGGAACAGTAAATTTAAAAAACAATTAAATGCAACAGATTCAGGTGAATAGTTTTTTATCTTCTAACCTTAGATCAGAGTTCAATCAGATAAATTATATCCAGATTGAGGACAACCGATTCTCAGAAGGCGCGTTTGGAGAGGTATTCCATTGCAAAACGGTAAATGGGATAACACCCTCAATCCCCCAGGTAATAAAGCTTTTCAAAGAAAGTTTTCCTGGTTCGCTGGAACACAACTCAAAAACAATTGAACGACTTCAAATAAAACTTGAAAAATACAACACGACGCTTCTTAAACAAAAGAATAAAACACTACTAGAAGATTTCCCTGCTTTTAAAGGAGTTCCTCAATTTAGTTTTAAAGGAATACTAAATGGGAAACCAGTAACAGGTTTTTCAGCAGACAACCTCGTCAGCCTAGGATTCGGTGATTTTGAGAAAATCCTGGAGGATCCTGTCTTATTAAATCAGTATCATTCATTCCCTGTTGAAAGGAAAATGCTTCTAGCTCATCAGCTTGTCTCGGCTTTTAAGGTTTTAGAAGAATTCCTTTTCATTCACGCAGACATGAAACCTGCAGCCATCTTCATTAATCTCTCTACTCATGAATGTGCTATTATTGACTATGATAGTGGAGTAATTACCGAAAATCAGGATGACGAACCAAACACCTGGGGCGCTATAGGTGATTGGGTTGCACCAGAAGTTTTAGATCAAGTAGGTAGAGCACAAAGAGGTGAAAAGATCCAAGTTGACCTATACACTGATCGATGGTCAGTTGCAATTGGCATACATTATTTAATCTCGACTGTTCACCCACTTTTTTACCTTACTGAGCTAAGCCCTCGAATTTCAAAAGAATATTTTGATTCGGCACAATGGCCAAATGTAAATAAAAATTCACCATATTTCTGTAAAGAAAATGAGTTACATTATGACAGTTATATTCACTGGATAAGTACAACCATACCAGGAAAAATCAGAGAAAAAATTGCACAGACAATAAACTTTGGCTATAGAGATCCAGTCAAAAGGACTTCCTATGGCGAGTGGAAAATTTCCTTGCAATCAATTCAAGAGCCACCCAGACAGAAATTCTCAGCAAATAGGCAGGCCATTATTAGTGGAGTTAAAGTAACAATAAGTTGGGAAGTTGAAAATGCGCATACAATTCAACTCATAACTTTTGATATGCAAAGCGGCATAGAAACATCCCGACAAACTCTTGTCGATAGAGGCACATTATTTATAAATCCGACAAAAGACACAAAATATAGATTAATTTCTACCGGACACTTTGGGCAGACACCCCCAGAAGACATTGACATACAAGTTTTCCCTACACCAATTTTAGAGAGATTAATTGTCCCAATCCCCGATTTTAATGAAGGGGTAAATCTAAACCCAATTCAAATTGATTCACCAAACATCAATGTGTCCATAAAAAATAATTTCACGCCCAAGTCTCCAAGTTTTACGAAGCCATCATTTGATTTACTAACAATTAAAGCAACTCATAAGCCGAAAAAAACATTATTAGACCTTTCAGGTTTGTTCGAGGATATTACAAAAAAAATAAGAGGCAAGAAATGAGACAACCATTATCAAAGGAAGAAGATTTGACAAGAAAAAAACCAAATTCGCTACAATTTTTTTTCATCATCTGCTCCGGTGCAGACAGGGATATCATGGGTGAATGCCCTTCCGAGTTCAATAAATACTCTGGAATTGGAGCTACAATTTTCTTGACTGCTTCGCTTGCGGTATTAACTGGCGGTTACGCTCTAAATTTTGTATTCGACAATATTCCAATTTCAATTCTTTTCGGTATTCTTTGGGGCGTTATCATTTTCAATCTTGACCGCTACATCGTTCTTAGTTTGAGAAAAGAAAAAATTCCAACCAAGACAGACATTCTCAAAGCGCCTTCTCAACAAGAAAAAGACGAACTCATTTCTGACAGGCATAGAATGCTATGGAATCAAGCATTGATGGCATCACCAAGATTTCTTATCGCTTTTGTAATTGCTTTAACTATCTCCAAACCACTCGAATTAAAATTATTTAGTACTAAAATCCTGAAAGAGCATGAAAGACATTCAAAAGTAGAAACCGACAAATTTGAAGCAGACGAAAAAGACAGAATAGAGGCTTTCAATCAACAACTTCAAGACCTAAATAGCAAAGAGGAGAATGACAAGAAGGCAGTTTTTTCCAACAACCCCATTTACAAAGAAGCAGTAGAAAAATTACCAGAAATACAATCAGGAATTAGAAGCAAAGAGGCACTGATATCAACCAATAACCAGATAATTGAAAAGAATAAATATTTAGCAACAGGTTACAGGAATCATTTTAACAATAACACAAGAGAGTGGCAACGTGAAGAATATAAATATTGGATTAAAAATGACATTGCAAAAGAAAGGGATAAAGAGAATGGCGATTTAAATAAAGAGAAAAATCAACTTGAAAAAGACAAGATAAATTATGAGACAAAAAAAGATTCAGTTGAAAAACAACTAACTGTTCAGGCAACCTCAATTTCAAAACAATATGAACTGCAACAAGCGCCAACTAAACAAAGCATTGATAATTTAAAAGAAACCTATCAGGAAAGAAAAAATAGATATATTTCAACAATACAGCTCAATCCAGACATCCTTGAGAGGCTGGAATATTTAGGAGACATTTCTTCATGGTTCAGTCCGGTGTGGTGCGCAAGCTTTATAATTACACTTTTGTTTATGCTCCTGGAAACTGCTCCTGTAGTGGTAAAACTTCTAACAAAAAGAGGACCATATGACGATAGACTTGATCGTATCGAATATGAACATTATATAAATGAACAAGAAATTATTTCAAGATGGAATACGAAAATAAATGAGCTGCTTATCAAGGCCAAAGAAGCTGCAAAACTAGAAGGTGAAGTTTTTATCAAAGTTGAGCGTCAACGACTTGATCACGAATTGGAAAACAATGAAGCAATTCTTGCTAATTTAGCTACGAAACAAAAGATACTTGCAGAAATCGAAATTGAAAGATGGTATGAAGCAGAATTGAATAAAGCAAAATCTAAAAACTCAAACCCAGCAAGTAATAATCCAAACAAAATACAACCAATGCTTGAAGGAACTTTCTGGAAATTGAGTAATTCACCAAACAACATTCAATACTTCTTTCGGAATGGCTCGCCGGTAAATAATGAATTGCTTTATCGTGAAAATGACAAAATGACTATAGGAAACTGGTCGTTTGCCAATGGAAAAACAGAAGTTTCGATAGATATATTCAACGAAAAAAGAGTTTATCAAATTAATGAATTAACTCATTCCTCCTTAAAATTAAAAGGAATAGCTGATCTATTTGAATTTAATAAAATATAGCATGGAATGGTCTACCTTGAAAAGTAATCCATGGGCCTATATTCAGGCAGGCGAAAGCCTGTATTTTGTCCGGGAATGGTACTGTTCTCCGGGCCGCAGGATCGTGGATGGAAATGCGGGTTCATTGGGGGAGTTGGGGAAATGCTGTGTTTCCAGGCAAACGGCTGCCTGTTTGCCAATTGGCTTGCCGTCGCTGGTGGTAAATGTGCCATCCAGGTTATTGCCTGAATAGAACTGCATACCCGGCTGGTCGGTAAATACTTCCAGCTTTCTGCCGCTTATGGCATCGGATAAGACGGCGGCTAAGCGCAGTCCCTGATCTTTTTTATTCAACACATAGTTATGGTCGTAGCCAAATGCTGTCTGCGCTATTCTTTCCCCGATCTTTACCGGAGATCTGAAATCAAATGCGGATCCCTCTACCGGCTTTATCTCGCCTGTCGGGATGGTGTTCTCATTGATCGGGGTGTAGTGATCTGCGTCGATCCATGCGGTATGATCGAGGATCGTGTTGTTTACATCACCGGTCAGGTTGAAATAAGAATGGTTGGTTAGATTAACGGGAGTGGGTTGGTCGGTTGCAGCCTGGTATTTAATCTCCAGTTCATTTTCATCGTTGAAGGAGTAACAGACAGTTGCTTTCAGGTTGCCGGGATAACCTTCTTCCCCATCTTTGCTCAGATAGGTTAAAGAGAGAGTCGGTATGGGGCCTTCGATGATTTCTGCCTCCCATACGACCTTATCAAATCCCTTATTGCCTCCATGTAAATGATTGCCGCCTTTGTTGGCAGCCAATGTATATTCAACGCCGTCCAGTATAAACTTCCCATTTGCAATACGGTTGGCATAGCGTCCTATCAATGCCCCGAAGAATGGCGGTTTGGCCAGGTATTCTTTTAAGCTGTCAAAACCGATAACGATGCTGGAGCGATCGCCTTTTCTGTCGGCAGTGATCCAGGCCGTGACGATGCCGCCGTAGTTGGTGATCTTCACCTCGTCGCCCTTTTTGTTGCGAAGGGTGAAGAGGTAGACTGGCTGGTGGTCAGCTTCGCCAAAATATTCTTTTATTATGCCTGCCGATGTTGGTATATTGTTCGGAGATTGAGCCATATTTTTTAGGAATTTGGCAAATATAAAGGATATGGGGGTTATATACCTTACCTCAGACTATCCGGGTAGCAATTAAAAATCACTCCAATGAACACAGCAGCCATCGCCGACAAGCTAATCTCTCTTTGCAAGGAAGGGAAATTCATCCAGGCACAGCAGGAATTATATGATCCTGCAATTGTAAGCATCGATCCTGACGGAAGCCGGACTATCGGAGCAAACAACATGCATCTGAAAGAACAACGGTTTCTTGATAGTCTTGAAAAGATCCATAACATTAGTTTTTCTACCCCTTTGCTGGCTGGCGGTTATTTCACCGTAGTCCTCCGGATGGAAATTGAAATTAAAAATCACGGGTACAAAAAAATGGAGGAAGTATGTGTGTACCAGGTTATGGATGGAAAAATAGTTTTCGAGCAGTTTTTCAGGGACGGGGATCGTTAAGCAATTATGCTCCCCGCCGCCGTCCGACATCAATCAACCTTTACTTTCTTTCCACTTGTTGTATTCGTCCACGGCCTTGTAGATGTCCTCCCGTTTGTACACCTTGTCATTGATCTTCGTTGCCAGCTCGGCATCATCCTTAAAATACTCGCTTGCCCTCTTCCGGTAAAAGGCTTCCCCGGTGGCATACCCCTGCCAGGAGACGATGGAAGCAGCCGTTTCCCCCTGGCGCATGACAAACCAATACCGGTCGTAACCTACAACCATGCCGTTGCCAGTACCCATAGCGCTCTTGACATCACAAAAATACAGGGTGGCGAAACCGCGCCTGGCAACCCGCAGCCAAAAAACCAGGGTCTTGCTCGAGTGTGGACCTTTTTCAGCCATTACCCGTTCATATTCGACGCTATTGCCATCGGATTCGGGAAAGATCAGCCTATGCAACTCTTCGCTCTTATATTTGATTGCCTTTGCATCGTCATTTTCTTTGTACCGGATAGTCTCGTCCGTTGGCTTATCCGGCAAAGTGACCAGGCCTTCCGCTTCGTGGCCATCGGCAAAGACGATCTTTGCGTTATAAAATTTTTCAGCGGAAACCGTTAGTTGTAAGAGAAGTCCCAGTGTAAGGGTAAATAATGCTTTCATGGTGTTGGATTTAAAGTAAAAATATCATTACAAATAAATAAAAACTCTTACTGGCATAATATCTGTTTTTATTCTAACGGTCCTTGTATAAGACGAAATTCGGGTCCCTCATTTCTTTATCAGTTTTCAGAGATCCGTTGTCAGTGTCCTCTCAGTCTGGATTAGAATGCCCGGATAATTTTAGGATCAGAACATCATTTTTTGTGAATAAGCGGCCCGCCCATTGATAAACAGAGATATCACTTTAATACTTCCTGGCTGACCATTTTCTGCAGGAAGCCAGATGGTATTGCTGCCCTTGCCAAGCTGAACTTTTCGTTCCCATAAGGTCTGTCCGTTAAGGCTATATAGGACGATGACGCCCTGGCAATCTTCGTTACTATTAGCTATCAATGTCTTCGTAGTCCCGGGGGAATTGCTTGCCAGGTAGAAGCTTTTCAGTCCGGCTGCGTCTACGGTCACGGTGACAACACCTGAGTAATAAGCCTGTCCGCCTTTGGAAATAGCCTTGATCCGGTACATATTATTGCCTTCAAGGGGATGATCGTCTGTGGTGGAAAAGAGGGTCGTATTGGTCCCGTCCTCATTGAATAGGGTCCCAATCGTAGTGAATTCTTTGTTCGCGGTGTATTTCTCGATCTCATAGGCTTCCACAAGGTTCTGATTACGGTCGCTCCACTGCAAGATGATCGAGTTATTGCCATAACTACCATTTACCACCAGGTTATTGGTCAATAAGACAGTGAAGTCATAAACACTGATATTTTGTGAAGCAGTAGCCGTACAGCCATTTCTTTTTTCCGTCACGGTCAACTGGTAGGTGCCCCATGCCGTATCGGCAGTCCTGGGATTCTGGATAGTGGAAGAAAATCCCTGGGGTCCGCTCCAGTTCCACAACAGGCCCTGCGATCCACCAAAGGGAGTGGGATAATTACTTGCACTGACATTACCTCCATATAACTGCAGGTAGGAAAAATTACCGACCATCGTTATAATAACAGAAGCTTTAGGCGGGAAGGTATCTATCGGGATGACAACGGTATCTGTTCTTGTGGCCGGACAACCTTCGGCAGGAGACGCCGACACGATATACGTTCCTGCTTTGGTAATATTGATCTGTGAACTATCGGTACTGGCGCCTGAAATAGTTCCGTTAACTGTTTGCCAGGTATAATACCCGGCGGTGGTATTGTTGGTGATCTGGATCGTTCCTGTAGTCCGGTTGCAACGCAGGGTATCCGGTTGCAGGGAATAATCCATAACAGGAGGCCGCAGGAAAGTCAGGGGGATGACAAAATCCTGCAAAGCGGAAGTAAAAGATGCGGATGACCGGGACTTGAAGAAAATATTGGAGAACAGGGACTGGCAGGCGCTGGCCCCCAATGCGGTATACAGGGCCGGGTCGACGCCGATCCTGCTCAGGTTCAGTCCAATCTCTATAAATTGCTCGGATTGGAATTGAGTACTCCAACCCGCTGTGCTGTTGGATCCCCATGGCGTGGCATAGGTCGTATCCAGTGCAGAAGGGGTATAGTTCGATATGCCGGCGCCGAATGCCGTTGCGCCCGTCTTGGAAACGATGGACGCATAGCCGAAAGCGGGGGAGACGGAGGCTCCGTCAAAATTTGCGTTGAAATTAAAACGAGCCGGTGTCACGGTACTCCAGGTTGCCTGGCTCACCCAGATCCTCACATCCACTACCGGCGCCGATCCCGGTACGTAAGTAACGGCCAGGATCATATCACCCGTCTGGGTGAGATTACCGCTGGCGTCAAAGATCCATTGCGTATGGCCCCCGTCCGGTCCCGCAGAGGAAAATATGCCGGTCGTGGAATTGTAGGTGAAGCTGTTCTTGTACAATTCGATATCATAATAATGTTGTCCTGAAGTGCCGTAGGTAGTTGCCCCGGCGAAGAGCCATAATGAATCATGCACCGTGATGCCGTCCCTTCGCATATGAGCAAAGACATCCACCAGGTCGTTTTTATTAGGGAAAGAAGAGACCCCGCCCGTCCAGATGGATGGATTATCTCCATTCTTGTCGGAACCGGTGAACGTGGTAGAATCCTTCAAACTGGCTGCGGCAGAAAAATCTCTTCCATAAGCGGCATCCAGCCATAATTTTCCGCCGACTTTGGAATACAGCGGGACTGCCATTCTTTTATTAAAGGATGCATTCGTCCCCGCCTGGAGCAATGACAGGTAATAAGCGGCATTGGACGTATCGATCACGTTATTGCCGGAAAGAGAAGGAGAGAACCAATCATCGCTGGCAACGGCGCCCGTTAACTGGCCATATTTCATATAGTTGCTTCGCGTGTCTGCATCGACGCCGAAATTGGCGTACAGTCCGCCATTATTTAATTGGGCAAACCCTGACAGCGGAAATAAGCCTGCCAGTAACAGGGAGAGGGTAATAGTGAATTTCATAGCCACGGATTTAATTCAGTAACGGATTTAGCTCTTCATAGGAATCAGATCACATCATATCCTTATCATGCTATTGGTAATGACCGGATGAGATACCCCCGACTATATCCACGGCCATGGACATGGTCAGGGGCGTCATCATCATTATCATCGTCTCTGCGCCCGTCACGGCCATCACGGACCATCTGAATTTTAGTGACAGTCTATTTCTTCTGCAATGTCACTGTTCCTGCATCGAACACTACCCCTGTACTTACCGTCACCGCGAAAGTGGTGTCTTTGTACGTAGAGTCCTGTGCATGGAACAACAGGCTCCAGTTGCCGGCGTTCACGCCTCCAAAGAAATAATAGCCGGTTGCCGAATCCGGTAATGCCAGCAAGCTATCAGCGCCCTGCACAGCCCAGACCTGGGGTTTAGAGATGGAAGGCAGAACGTATCCCTTGATACTGCCGCCGATAGCTTCGGTATAAGTCCTGATAACAGGCTTCAGCAGGTATTTACCGCTATTGCCCGCTGACACAATGGAACGGCTGGCGTCAAAATCAATCCAGAGGCGATATACAATGCCGGCTGTCAGCGTCGCATGGATGTTGAACTTTAAGCCGGATTGTTGTGCCGATGGGGTTGTCAAATGATAAGACTGGCCATTTATTACTACGGAATTGTTATCGCCGAGGACGAGACGCATTTGAGAGAGCTTACCCGCCGGCAGAGTAGTTGCGGCCAGTATCGTGTCCATCCCGTTTTTAAAGTTGAGCAGGTTGTAAATACCAGGACGAAGCACATTTACGGTCTGCCATCCTGAACTGGTCCCGGTGTCGGAGGAGACATTGACTTCTACCTTCTGAACATCAATGTAG
>Ga0307511_10007253_pt1 | contig 11169 bp, 13 predicted proteins | sample 13_EM_MG_FD_200266 | JGI IMG/M metagenome (GOLD analysis project Ga0307511, IMG submission 200266) | Populus trichocarpa ectomycorrhiza microbial communities from riparian zone in the Pacific Northwest, United States - 13_EM | ecosystem: Host-associated > Plants > Roots > Unclassified | place...
GGTTTGAAATTGATCATGAACTAATTTTTCAATAAAGTCCACTTCCTGTAAATCATTATCATCTCTAGGTTGCTTGCAAATGTTGAAAATATTCATCTCCAATGTCATTTTTCCAAATGTAGCTTCATCAGTCCATTCCTACAATTAATCAATGCATTAGAAGTTGCAAGAAATGGACGTCCTAAAATGACAGGAATTGAATTACATGCTTCAACAGGTTGTGTATCCAAGACAACAAAATCTACAAGGTAAATGAATTTATCAACTTGTACTAACACATCCTTAACTATTCCTCTATGCACTTTTACAGATCTATCAACAAGTAAAAGAGTTATAGAAGTTGGTTTTAACTCACCTAGATTGAGACTTTGAAAAATCGAATATGGAAGTAAATTCACACTAGCTTCAAGATCAAGTAAAGCTCTTTCAATTTTATGTTCTCCAATAAAGCAAGAAATTGTAGGATAACCAAGGTCTTTATATTTCAAAGCATTATTGTTCTGAAGAATATCATTTACTTGTTCGGCTAAAAATGCTTTCTTTTTCACATTCAGTTTTCTCTTCACAGTGCACAGATCTTTCAAAAATTTAGCATAGGAAGGTACCTGTTTAATAGCATCTAGCAAAGGTATATTGATCGTTACCTGTTTGAAAGTTTCAAAGATTTCAGAGTTGTGATTGACTTTCCTTTGTTTGGTCATGACATGAGGAAATGGAAGTGCTGGCGGGGAATCAGTCTTTTCTTTGCAATGTTCAGATTCAACCCCTTCCTTACCCTCAGAGATTGACTCATCATCTTTCTCATAAGGTTCAAGAGTGGGTTTTTCAATAACCTTATCACTACGAAGAGTAGTGACTGATTTGACTTGATCCATATATTGGCTTCCAGAACTACTTGCATTTGCATTTTATTGCCCCCTAGGATTTTGCTGTGGTTGAGATGGAAACTTACCTTTCTCTTGAAAACTGAGAGCAGATGTGAACTTTACAAGATTATCTTTAAGATCTGTCATGGTTTGAGCATTTTGAGTGTTGATTGTCTCCTGCTTTTCAATGATGAATGCGTGCAATGTTTCCTCAAGATTTCTTCTAAGAGGTGAAGCATAAGAAGGTGCATATCTATGAGAATTTTGGAAAGTGTGGTGTGCTTGAAACGGTGGCTGTGAAGTTTATGCATTATTGTTACCACTCTTCCAACTGAAATTTGGGTGATTTCTCCAACCAGGGTTGTATGTTTGCGAGTATGGGTTATGATTGGGCATTTAAAAACTGCTTAAAGCATGGGCTTGTTCATGAAGGCATTCCTTGAAAGAAGGCAAAGTTGGTCAGTCATTGGTTGCATGTTCATTTGTTTCACAGATTTGACACACAATGTCTTGAACAGATTTTAATTGACCACTCTTTTTACATTCATGTACCTCGACTTTTCTAGCTAAAGATGCAAATTTGGCTTAGAGGTCATGATCTTTCCTTAGGTTGTACATACCTCCACTAGATGTATGAGATTGAGTTTTACCCGGTACCTCATAAGTGCCCGTAGTGTCCTAATTTTGAGCATTTTCAGCTAGCAAATCTTCATCAAGGTCTTTATTTTTAAAAGTTCCATTGCACATCAATTCCACCATTTGTCTATCTTTAGGTGTTAACCCTTCATAAAATTGTGAAACCAATCTTCATGTTTCAAAACCATGATGAGAACAAATATTAAGTAAGTCTCGATACCTATCCCAACATTGGTAAAATGTTTCACCTGGTTTTTAAGTGAAAGTGGTGATTTGTCTTTTGAAAGAGTTTGTTCTGTGAGATGGAAAAAACTTCTTTAAAAATTATTGTTGCATTTCATCCCAAGCACGAATGGATCCCAACCTAAGATTTTGTAGCCATGTTTTAGCTTTATCTTTTAATGAAAAAGGAAAAAGCTTTAATCAATGGTATTCATGCTACAATTTAAGTCATTATAGGTGTTACAAACTTCTTCAAATTCTCTCAAATGCAAGTATGGATTTTCTAGATCTAATCCATGAAAAGAAGGTAAAAGTTGAATAATGTCTGGTTTAAAATTAAAATGAGATGCATCAGGAGGAAAAACTATGCATGAGGGTGCACTTGTTCTTGTGAGATTCATGTGGTCTCTAAGTGTTATAACACGATTATTCTCATTATGAAGTGACTGGTTATCTTCTTCGGCCATATTTTCTGAAAATGATGAGGATACCCTACAAAGTCTACCACTTAATGTACGTGACTAAACTCTAATGCACGTGTAGGAAGAGAATAAAAGGAAGGAGAAAGCAAAAGAAAAAGAAACAAAACAAAAGAAACAAAGTTAGATACATGAAAAGTGAAAAGAGAAAATAAAATAAAAATTATAATTTATACAAGAATTTACCTCCCCGACAACGGCGCCAAAAACTTGACTTGGTAACAATCCTTATCTTCTTGTCTAAATAAAACGTCATTGCTAACGTCATAATTTGAACAGACTTGAATAATGAAAGTTCTAGAAAATTGTCTCAGCTTTCTAGGAATAAAAAATTGAGGTCATTTGGATTTCTAGAACTCGAGATATGGGCTGAACACTGAACAGTGTCTGGGCTGCAGGACAGATTCAGACTTCTCTGTTGTTGCTACAATTTGGACTTGAAAACGGCCTTTTTAAATCTTGTACTCCCATGAAAGTTTTAGGCCTATGTCTTAGCTTTCCATCCATATAAACCGTACCTAAATATAAGATCTACAGCTCCAGATATGACCCGATGACCGAACAGTGTTCTAGTTTGGACTAAACCAACATCTCTTTTCTAAGTTTGGCCCTCTCTTTGTCCTTTCAATTTCAGTACTTAAACTCATCAATCAATCCTTTCATTTATGTGATAAGTCTGCATTTAAGATGAACATTTACCATAAATTAAAGGTATCTTATGGTATCAAACTTGTTATTATAAAACATGCTTTAGTTAAGGAGTTATTGATACTTCAAGTGCAAAATGATGATATAAAACCTTGACAAAAATACACTTTTAAGTACTAATCACTTTTGCTTCAGCCAACTCTCTTTCCAGCATCACATGCTTCTTGTATAGCCTTTCATATTACTCAATCTGGCTTTCTAACTCAGCTTTGGTCATTGAAGACATACCAACCCTTTCTTTATAATCGTTGAAATTAGTTTTCAAAGCCTCTAGCTAAGTACTAGTTTGCATCCAATGTGTTCCCAATTATTCTTGCTCTTCATCAGCTTAGTTTCTAGTTGTCTTTTCTTCTTTTAGTTGCTTCTCTAAGGATATAATGTTTTTTTTCCTTTAGTTGTTGCTTTATAAACTTTCTCAATTTCTCTTCAGTGAGGAGTTGATCCTTGAAAGATAAGAAGCTTTTCCGGTTGTTCTCTTAACTCTTCCTCATTGCTAATCCTATTCTTTTTTAGTTGGTTCAATAGCTTGCGAAGTCTCGGCTTCAAATCCAATAGTCATGGAGATGGTGACTAATGATAGTTTTCTCCACCTTGGATACCTTTCACTAGTAACTGGATCTCTTAAACCATCTAATTCCTTCTTGATCAATACTAAAAGCTTCTAGTCTTGCTTGATGTTCTCTAGAGAATTGGGATAGCCCGACCATCTTTGACATATGTTGTATGCCTCCAAGTTGTTTTACAACCAAAGTAGGGGAGTAGCTGACATATCCAGTCACTCCAATCAGAGGTACCTATCGTCTTTGCTCATAACTCATCAAACAATCTGTTGCTCTCATCCATGAGGCTTCCCATTTCACTTCTCATTGTAGGATTCCTTGCAGTTGTACTTTCCAATTTTCTTCCTTAATTAGATCATTCCACTCCTCTTCTTTAACTATCTCCAATGGTCTTTGACTAAACCACTAGAAGTTGTTAAATATCGGTTTCTTGGTTTTTATATGGCTAATCAGTCATATATAGGACTTTGTCGCGCCTTTGGTGGAAGTAGACTTTGTATTGATTTTAAGGGAATTCAGTCAATAAACCATACTCTTCCAAAGTAAAACACATGTCAATATTCCCAAAAGTAAAGGACCGGTACTTGGGGTTCCAAAAATGCGTCAAGGCTTTAATTGCTGAGTTTTATGAAGCAACAATATTATTCAATAGTTTTACCCATATTTACCTAGTATTTTCCCATGTTTTATATATAAAATGTCTTGTTATTCTTTTGAAGGTATCCTGCATTGTTCTCTACCATAGGTATGTCTTTTGAAATTTCAGGGAAAAATTTTTTGAAGGGGGAAAGAATATAAAACCCCAAAAAAAAAAAACATGAATGCATGATATTAGATAAATAGAGAAGACTCCATTGGTAAAATACAAAAGCTCTAACTTGGAGTATGAAATGCACATAAGTGAATAAGGAGAAAATTAAGACCTAATGTGGGAAAAATAAAAAAGAAGAGGACTAAATTAAAAAGGCATGAATAAGTGAGGGATGAAAACAAAAAAAAAAGATAAGAAGATGAGAAAAACCCGTCAGCCCTAAGAGAAGAGAGGGGTTGATGGCAGAAAGAAAAAGAAGGAAGAAGAAGAGTCATTTACCTTTTCAACACTTTCTCTCAAGAACAAGCAAAGAAAAACCACATGCAATTAAATATATAAGATGAAATAAAAGGTTTGAGTGAATATTTAAACACCAAATACAAAATATATTAAGGGAGAAGAGTAGAAGAGGTTGGTGGCAGCAGGGGGAGAAATGAAGAGAGGCCAAAATATTTGAGGGATAAGGAGTTTCAAAGAACATAAAACACAACTAAGACATACCTAAAACCTTGCTAGAGCAATTTCAAACACGTTGGGTAAGTTTTATAAAAAAAATAATAGCTCTTCGATTATAGTTCCTGAGGGATTTTTCTGGGCAGGTTAAAGGTATGGATGAAGTGTGAAGGAGAGATGAAGAAGGCTAGATAATGTTTTAACTAAATTGAAAAACAAGGTGACTAAGAAAAGGCTTGAAAGCCTTCGGTCAGACATGAACAAAGGATAAGGAAAAACATTTTTGATGCTAAGTTATGCATGCAAGATAAAATAATAAGTGTAGGATCCTACAAGAAACTATGGTGTGCTGAAAACTTAAACATATGAACAAATCCTTATGATGCATGCTCTTGTGAGGCTTAACCTTTAAATGATTGATATTCCATGTATGATTATTGATGTAGAAATGAGATTTTGTAGGTAATAGTGATAAAAGGAAGGAAGGAATGCATGAAAGTAATGGTTTATGTGCTGGACATTCAAAACTAGAAATCTGGACTGTGTTGTTAGCCAACTTGTGACTAGAAATTGACTTAGTTAAAGGAATAGTTGAGAGTGTTGCCCTTCATAAAAGTTGTAGAATATGATGTTAACTTTTGAATGGGACTAGAATTATATAAGATAGTGCTGTAGAACTCTAGATATTGGTAAAAACTCAAAAACGGGTCAGATTTGGAAAACCTGAGCATAATGTGCATTGGACCTTAAATTGAAAATTTAGGTTTATAGTTGAGAAATTTTAGAGTACAAGTCTTCAAGAAAAATGTGTTGCAGTATGTTAAATTTCACCGGGAACAAACCTTACTCCATTTGAAGTTATAGAACTCCAAATATGGATAAAATATTAGGAAGGGGTTAGGCTGTACATTAAAGGACAAACCCGTGTACCATTGTATTTCAACAAATTTAAGTGTATAAATGGTAGAACTGAGTTTAATCCTCTTCATCAAATTTGTGTAATTATGTCTTAGCTTACTAAAGAAATAAATCCTGAATGAAATGAAATTCTACAACTCTAGGGGGGAAAATTAAATAGTATTTTAGTGCACTACTAGTAATTTAAAAAGAAGTAATGCTTGTGTAAAGAATGAGTATGTAAACTTGTTGAAGAATATACTGACAGAAAAATATTCGTATGGTACATGAGAATCACCAGACACAGGATCTTCCATCAGAGGAGCTCGCTCGACTAGAGAAGGAGGTAAGTGAAATCTCGTCTATAATAAATGAAGTTAAATCTAAATTTCTGAATTCATGATGAATACTGAAACATGAAATTAATATGGATGATTTTTTAATATGATGTAAGATGGATGTAATTGAAATGCTTTCATAATGAGCAAAAGACCAATGTATAAATCATCTCCGAGGTCATCGGAAATTAACAAATTTGAATTGCTTTTGACTCATAAAGTTAGGTTTGAAATTTTCAGATTTGTGATGAATAAAGAACATGATAATAATATGGATGATTTATGAATATGATGTGAGTTTAGGAAAAAAATTGAATTGTTTTCGCAATGAGAAAAAGCCAATGTTGGGATCGTTTCCAAAGTCTTAGAAACCAATGAATTTTGAATTGCCTTCGGAGTAAGCGAAAGCCAATGTTGGAATTGTTTATGACGTCTCGAAAACCAATGAGTTTGAATTGCTTTCGCAATGAGCGAAAAACCAATGTTAGGATCATTTTTGAAGTCTCGAAAACCAATGAATTTGAATTACTTTCGCAAGGAGCGAAAGCCAATGTTGGGATTGTTTTCTAAAGTCACGGAAAGCAATGAATTTAAATTGCTTTTGTAATGAGCGAAAGCCAATGTTTCCAAAGTCATGGAGAACAATGAATTTGAATTGCTTTCGCAATGAGCGAAAGCCAATGTTGGGATTGTTTTCCACAGTTTCAGAACCCGATGAAATTAGGTTTGCCTTCACAATGAGCGAAGGCCAACAATGTGATGGTTTTTTAGGGATTCAGAAACACATTGTACTTTGAAGATTTGTATGGTGTAATCGTTGTAAAAGTTTTGGTTGATCTTGCATGTTGGATGATTTATGAGTGTGTGTATATATATATATCGTACGTAATTGTTATGAAAGACATGACTATCATTCATGAGAACTCCTATAATGCTTAATAAGAGAAATGAGCACTCCTATTTTCATTACCTTTAAAAGAAAAAACTATGATTGTAATACAAAATTTTGCTAAATAAATTTTTGTTACAGGACCTTTGCATATTGGTGGACCAAATAATCCCACAATGATTGCGGGTGGACCCCAGTTCGAGTAACCAATCTCATCATGCTGATGATGTTTTAGTGCAAGATTTGTCAGACGAAGATGCTTTTGATGTGGATGAAGTTGATTATTCTGGTATAGATGATGGATTTGACTCTGGTTCAAAATTCCTCTCTTCCCCGATTACGTGCTCTGTCAAGAGACAAGAGGACGGCTCGATGGGAGGATCCTCAGCTACCTTTTTAGACCGGATAGTGGGTGACTCACCCAAAGTTGTTGATGTCGCTCCTCTGCCTGCTGTTGTTGCTCCTACGAGTGTGAATGTTACCCCTCCAATGCCCACCATTGTTGGTGTTCCAACTGCCTCTGCTCCCCCTGAAACAGGTATTTCTTCGACTCATGAACCTGTAGTAGGCAAATGGAGGGATTTGTTTGCTAGTAACCGTAGCTTTGATTGTTATTCTAAGCTTACTCATTTTTCTGGTATAAATTGCTCTGAATCTTGTACTCTATTGTCTGTGGACTTGGGTTCTAATTGTGATGTATGGAAATCTTGTATTGTTGGGTATGTTGCGGGCAAGTCTCTAGGATTTAGAGCCCTAAACAATAGCATTAGTAATACTTGGAACTGTGAAGCCGCGTTATTTGTTCATGACTCAGGGTGGTTGATTTACCGATTCAATAGGGTGGAGGACAAACTTGTTGTCCTTAGTGGAGGCCCCTACTTGGTGTTTGGAAGACCACTTATGCTGAGACCTATGCCTCAATTCTTTAACTTCTCTACTAAGGAAATGTCTAGGGTTCTTGTTTGAGTGAAATTCCCTAACCTTCCCTTGGAATGTTGGACCCCCAATTGTTTATCAAAGCTTGCCAGCATGTTTGGGAAAGCTTTATAGAGTGATAGATTAACCTCAACTATAACACGACTTTCCTATGCTAGTGTCTTGGTATAGGTGAATTTAATGGATGTCCTGCCCTCTTCTATTAAAGTTATATTGTTTAATGGCTCAACTCTGAATCAAGAAGTTGTTTATGAAACTCTACCAAGATTCTGTAAACTATGTCGAGTCCTTAGCCATTCTACTGCAGCATGTCCTTTAGCTGGTAGTAAGTTGGCACCTTAGGGCAATGGTGAAACAGAGAGCAGGAATCGGGGGAGTGCTCTCTAAAGATTGGGTCCTACAGGAGACTAGGTTGTGAGAAACACTAAGACCATATACGTTGAGTAGGCTTATGACCCAATGCAAGCTGAGGTTTCCAATGGGGCTTGAGTAGTAGTCTAGGGCAAAAATCATTCCCGCAAGCATCACAGCAGCACTACAGGGGAGCAGGCTATGGTTTCATCCCAGGTTGTTGTTACCAAGAGCAAGCAACAAAGTTTGAGCTCAATGATGGCGGTTAAGGTTGGCTGTAATAGTAAGGGTTAGGAGAAGGAAGTGGCAGGCACGGTAGATGTTCAGATGGTGCCTTCTTGTGAAGGCCCCCAGCAGGTCATTACTGATGACAAAGCTCATATTACATCTCAGTCTAAAATTGTTTCTGCAAGCTTATTCTACTTATCCATGGATGGTTCTCGGTGATTTCAATTTCGTGCTCTCTCAGGCAGATAAGCATAATGGTGCAGCTGTTTCTACTTACGAAACCTCAGACTTTCGAGAATGTTGTTCTGATCTTGGGCTGCATGATCTCAACAATACTGGTTGCCATTTTAGCTGGACAAATGGTAATGTTTGGAGTAAGCTGGACCAAGTTTTGTTTAACCCTTTTTGTTCCTCTCTGTAGTGCTCAGCTCATGTTCACTTCGACACGCACTGTGCCTTTTCAGATCACTCTCCAGCATTAGTTTGTCTTGATCAGCGAGTGTCGGGTCGCCGCAATTTCAAATTCTTCAATATGTGGGCTTCATATGACCAGTTTATGGAGATTGTCTCTAGAAATTGGTCTATTTCTGTCTATGGCACTCCCATGTATACTCTTTGCAAGAAGCTCAAATCTCTAAAGGGGCTATTAAAGGAACTCAATAAGCTCCACTTCAGCCATATTTCTGAACGTGTATCAAGACTTGAAACTGAGTTAGATCTTCATCAAATTGCACTTCACCATGACAGAGACAACTCTCTTCTATTAGAGCAAGACAGACTCCTTCGATTGAAGTTATTGAGGCTGAAATCTACAGAAAACATGTTCTTTAGCCAGAAAGTTTGTAATTTTCTCAAGGAGAGTGACAAGGGCTCTAGGTTTTTTCATGCCCTCATGAGTCAGAACCACCAGAGAAATTTTATTCCAGCCATTCAGTGTAGTCATGGTAATCTTAGCACCTCTTTGGAAGAAGTGGGAGTTGAATTTGTGTAATACTACCAGCGTTTGATTGGTACTTCAAAAGCTATTATCCCCCAGGATAATGTTGTTATCCAATATGGACCTTGCATAGATCCAAGTTCTCATGATTTTCTCCTTTCTCCAGTTTCCAATGAGGACATTCAGAAGGATGTGTTCAATATTGAGAATGTGAAAGCTCCTGGTCCCGATGACTACTCCTCTCTTTTCTTCAAGCAAGCCTGGGGTGTTGTGGGGAAAGATTTATGTGCTGCTGTGCAAGACTTTTTCATCTCTGACAGACTTCTCAAACAGATTAATCACTCAGTCATTGCTTTGGTCCATAAATCGGCAAATGTATCTTCTATAAGTGACTTCAGGCCAATCTCATGCTGTAATGTGATCTATAAGGTTATTGCTAAAATTCTTGCTGGTCGCCTTGCTCATGTTCCGTCCGGCATCATCATCCCCGTGCATAATGCTTTCTTGGGTGGCACATTAATGAGTGATAATATTAACTTAGTTCAAGAACTTCTTCGACAGTATAACAGGAAACGGTCCTCCCCCCGCTGTCTAATGAAAGTTGATTTTTGGAAGGCTTTTGACTAAGTCCTGTGGAACTTTATAAGGGATCTATTACGGCAGTTTGGCTTACCTTAGAGATTTGCTCACCTTATCATGCAATGTGTTTCCACAACCTCCTTCTCTATTGCTGTAAATGGTGATTTGTATAGGTTCTTCCTTGGGAAAAGTGGGGTACGGCAAGGAGACCCTCTGTCCCCCTATCTGTTTATCTGTTGCATGGAATACTTATTTAGGATGCTCATACTTGCTTGCAGGCAGCCTGGCTTTCGGTTCCATCCAAAATATGGTATCCACGACATTAGTCACCTCGCTTTTACAAATGATGTCTTGCTACTTTCTCATGGGGATTGCTCTTCAGTTAATGGTATTTTCCAGCAACTCACAATCTTTGGCAAGACTGCAAGGTTGGATATTAATCCGAAGAAGTCTTCAATTTTCTTTGGAGGTGTTAATCCTAGACTGAATTTAAGTATTCTTCATACTACAGGCTTTCGTGAAGGATGCTTTCCTTTCACTTATCTTGGAGTCTCCCGGAGCCCTCATAGGCTTCTTGCTAGTCAGTTTTCCCCTCTCCTACATTCCTTGCAATTTTCTATTCAAGGCTGGATTGGCAAGCACCTCACTTTTGCTGGAAGGCTAGATGTAAATCCCGAGAAAGTCAAGGCTGGATTAAATTAAAGAAAATAAACTAAACTAAAAAGAAGTAGGGGCAAAATGAATACACTTAAAGAAAATAGGGCCTAAATGCAAATAAGAATAATTATAGAGCACAAATACTACTCTTCTTACCAAAAACAAATCTGCAACAATCGTGAAGAAGAAGAGAGGGAGTTTTGGTATCTATTTTTACAGATCAAGAGAGAAACACAAAATTTCAAGAACCCATCCAAGATTAAGGGTTATAGGTAAAATAAACACTGGTGAGCAAGCGATTAACAAGAAAAATTAAACAAGAAGAGAAGAAGGGAGGGCCGACTGTCATTAGAAAGAAAAGGAGGGATCGAGACCTTGATTCATACCGGGTAAGATATTCTAAACATGGTCTTATGAGTTGTTTTAAAGTCAATTATGAATTGATGCCTAGATGTTAAATTATAGATTTGAGTTCTAAAACTCCAAATATAGTTAAGAATCTGGAAAGTGCTTGGGGGTTGATAGAGTCTTCAGGAGATTTCAAATCTTATTCGACACAATATTCCACTTCCATGCCATGGACCACTCCCGACTGGATGTTGGCTGAGTTTATTTTGCTTTT
>Ga0307511_10007254_pt1 | contig 11168 bp, 12 predicted proteins | sample 13_EM_MG_FD_200266 | JGI IMG/M metagenome (GOLD analysis project Ga0307511, IMG submission 200266) | Populus trichocarpa ectomycorrhiza microbial communities from riparian zone in the Pacific Northwest, United States - 13_EM | ecosystem: Host-associated > Plants > Roots > Unclassified | place...
GTTGCGGCCTGCGGGTCTCGAAGGTCTTGCGTGTTGCGCGTGCCCCGGCACAGTGCCAATAAGCATTGTCCGGCAATCGCAGATTATATAACTCACACTGCCCGGCAAGTTTGCGAGTGGCAAGCTATCCCATACAATGTAGGGAATGAATTAGTACGTTCCCACGTTATCCCTTCTATCCCAAAAAGGAAGACTTCTCGAGGAGGATCGGCCCTAGCCAAATATCTACAAACACGCATATTGTTGCGGGTAGGTTAATCACATCGGCCTGCCACGAGCGTCCGTGGATATATAAACCGCGGCCACTCGGGGGGAGGGGCTCTGCCTCCCACCCTTCCAGCCTTGTCCAGCAAACATGCCTTGGGAAGTAGCCGCTTCTGGTACACCCACTCTCCCTCATCATCCACGGATAGGCCACCGCTCATCGAACCGTTAGACACACAGTTCTGGACCAACATCCACTCGACCGAGGTTACTTCGAACGAATGCCTCGCGAAAGTTCGGACACTCTTGAGTTGTCGATCCAACATGAATGTCGCTAGGAGCCTGCAGGGAAATGATGCACGGGCGTTTATCGATTTTCTTGACCAAGTGAGTCGTAAATTATCTACCCCACATTTCAACAATTTAGGGCGCTAAATACAGGTCCTTGCTCGATCGTGTCTCGAGGACAAACTACGCCAGCGGAGTTTACTGCTTCTATCCAAGATCTGCAATGCCCATAGGATCATACCCACCTCATACATTCTTCAACAAAAGTTCATACGAGTTGGAAGGGTTTTCCACCACGGAGTTTTCACGGAAGTTAGCAGTGGAGAATATTTGAGATTCCCCGTGGCAATCAAACGGTTCAAGATGAACGAGGGGGATGCCGACAGGATTTTCAAGGTATCTCTAGTCAACTTCATGCACCATCACTACTCAGGTTTCACTCAGCGACTATGTCGAGAGGTCGTTGGTTGGAAACATTTGTCCCATCCAAACATCTTTCCTTTGTTGGGGATCTCTATGTCCGTGGATCCGTCCACTTTCCTCATTCTCTCCGAGTGGGTGCCCAACGGGAACGTGATGCAGTATGCAAGATCCAATCCAGAGGCGAACCGTTTACGAATGGTGGGCCCGCTTGCTGTTTCCCCGTGACCGTCGCCTCCATTCATCAATCACCTTTAGCTTTCTGAGGTAATGTCTGGTGTGGCCTACCTCCACAGACTCAGGATCGTCCATGGGGATTTGAAAGGGGTAAATCCAGCATTCTTGGCGCCCCTTATACCCCGCTGATAGGTGAAGCAGGCGAATATCCTCATCAACGACGCGGCTACCGCTCGTGTTGCGGATTTCGGTCTGATGATCATGGCTGATCTGAGCACGATCCTCCTATCCGAAACCGCTGTTTCCTCTGGGGGGACGCTTTGTTGGATGAGCCCAGAGCTGCTGGATCCAGAGCGCTTCGGTTCCAGCGGCCGTCCAACTTGCGAATCAGACTGTTATGCGCTTGGAATGGTTATATACGAGGTGGGCCGGTTGCACTCGTCACAATAGCCCCCCATTCACCCATCTCAGGTTCTGACTGGCCTCCGACCGTTCCACCGTCTGCACGGCTATACGCCCGTACCCGCTATACTGAGGGGTGAACGTCCAGAAAAACCTCTCGACTCCGGATCCCTAGGTTTCTCCCACGAGCTTTGGAGGCTGGTGCAATTGTGCTGGAACGAGTCGAGTTCAACCAGACCGACCGCATGGCAGCTGTTGGACTGCCTCTCTTCCGCCTCTCTTGATTGGATCCCCGCTCCAGCGTACCCCGCAGGGGGGGCAGACGTCTCCGGTATGACCGATTCAGATTCATTCAGTTCTCTTGGAGCATCCTTGGCGAGCTGGACGGGCGATGTGTAGGACCCCGGAACCCGACAGAGTACTGGTTGTCCCCATCTTTCTACTCTTTTCCTCCTATCTGTTTAAGTAAATCGCTTCTGTTGCGTTTTGTTGCGTTCCCCCGTATTAGGTATCCTTAGGTTAGCTCGTTGTTATCCTCAACCATTCCCCGACGCATGATGATAATCTCACCCGACACCCGGTACGGGTGGGGGACAAACAATACCAAACAATTGACCCGTTTTGGAAAAGTCGAAACGGCTCGCCTCTCTTCCGTGAGGCCTGGTGGGCGGGCGCGGGTGAGAGATAGGGTTCGCAGATCTCGTTTGGAGAGCACGGGGGGCGGTAGAGTCCAGAGCGGGAGGAGGGGGACGGGGGGTCGTTGCCGACACGTGTAGGTCGAGTGGATTTGAAACAGGACCGGGTCATGACGACGCTATCAAAGGCGTTACCACTCCCCATCCAACCTTTTCTGGCCACAGCGCGCAGCTTATCCCGCACCCCAACATGTACGTAAGTGCGCTCCAGGCTGGGAACTATCCCCTCACCTTCTCCCTCTAGAAGTTTTGGATTCCGAAGCGAGCAATCGGAGGCATCATTGTGGAGCGAGGGCAACGTTCGACATTCACCACCCACCCACCTGCGCGTGCTCCCGCGAGACGCGAGCGCGTCGAGACTCTCACAGCGATAAACACATTACATTCGCGTCGAGGAATTAAAATCGCAAGACCCCCTCCCTTACGGTCGTGGGGGATGATGTTTATTGGTGGTGGGGATTGGGGGGTGGAGCTCGTTTAGGCCGTTCGGGAGCGGGACTTCTCTCCGTTCCGACGTCCAGCCTGGCCTCTAACTCTTCGTCTTCCTGTGTTCCTGTTCCAGACGATGCTTCTGGACCCTGGTCGCGAGGAGTTGGTGATCGGAGGTTGGTTTGTGGACGGCGGTGCCTCCGGTAGCCATGATCGCAGGGGTGGGGGCAATGGACAACGGAGGGTGGTTTGGAGGGTGGGAATGGTTAGTCCTGCTAAGTTATCGATCAGTACGACTTCTGGCACCTTCAAACACATCACGTACCTCCTGCACATTCATCTGTGAGAACTTTTCCTCAAGATCGCCAGGTTAGTCGTAAAACGGTTCAACGGGTAGCGAAGTTTTGGTCCTATGCGACCGGGGTCGAACCCATTATTCTCGAGGATCCAAACTGAGGAGACTGGGCTAAAACGTTGGCCATGGTGAGCGGAGTCTTGACCGTACGCTGTTTGGTCTTCCTAGATCGCCAAGTCGTGGTGTGCAGTGCGCGATGGAATGTAGTCAAAAGCCAAAGACGCGCACACCCCTGCCCTAAACTCTCATGATCAACCGCGTCTCGTGATTTGTTCGCCACCCTCCGAGTCTCCCTCTTTTCTCTTTGCGAGTTCAAGGTGTATGGACTCTGGGAGCGCCTTCATCGATGAAGAGACAAAGAAAGATGACGAAGGGGAAGATGAAATGCTGCTTCCAGACATTGATGGCGACAATCCTGGACCGGCCCGGATCAATTACCGGTTAGCCCTACCTGAAATCGAGCCTGCTTTACGATCGGCGCTCGTGGCGCTTCACTCTGCTTACTCCGGTTTTTCCAAGCAGAAAGAGCAAATTTGCGTGCTCGGTTGACGGTTTCGCGCCGTGCTAAGTTACTTTAGCACTTAACACGAGAATGAGGGTGTAGGGATCACTGTTGAGGTCGGCAGTGGTAGTCATTCCGTCCGATCTCTCGGAAGCACCGAGGACAGTGGGATCGTTGTGTTAGCACGGCGGGTTTAGCGGGGTGTCGGAACGAGAAGCCACGCTATCCCGGTCAACTGCAAGTGCCTGGATTCAAACACCCGAGTGGTTTTCGACGGGTCTCATGGTGCGAGTGACGTGCGGTGGTATGGATGACTGGCAGATGGGAGAAAACGTGGGCGACGACGCCACTGATCGTGCGTCAGCTCCTTTGCCTTCCCCTCCAAACCCACGACTGCGTCCGTGATCATGGCCACACCTCACGAGACGGCGCCTGCTGTGGCGTTGAAACGCTTAGAGGATTTGCTCAAGATGAAAGTCTTCCCGGCCCTTCCCAACTACTTGGAACATTCCGAACTCGTGATGTGTTGGCACTCCAAGGTCAGCACATGGTTCACGGAACTCAAGACCTGCGGTCCTGCGGGTTTCAAGACAATCTGTTCTCGTCTCAAAGGGGAGTTAAAGGTGCGGGTTTGACTTACTGCGTGCTCAGGTCTGCTAATTGAGATTGGACGTAGGATAGCTACGACGAGATCATTGGCGAGGAGGGCGATTGCAAGTTCCCTAAGTTTGAGACTTTTTTGGAGGTCCTAGAGTTCGAGGAGTATATCCTGGACCACGTAAGCTACCCTTCCAGTTGTTCATGGATCCATGACATGGGTGTTCACAGAAATCCTGTGCACGCTGTGAGAACGCCGGGGTCTTCTGTGAGCCACGAGAAACCCGCAATAACGCCAAGGCGAAGTGCTCTCGGTGCGTCAGGAGGCACCTGCCGTTGGATGGCTCCCGAATTGCTGAAGAGCGATGATGCAGGTGGGACCTCTCCGAAACCGTCCAAGGAATCCGATGTCTATGCGTTCGGAATGATGGCCTATGAGGTGAACACCATCACCATCACCACCCAACGACTCGGGACTGACAATCTGTCAGATTTTCGCACACTGCCTACCGTCCAAGCACCTCAATTCGGACTACTTGGTCATCATGGACGTCACCGCTGGGAAGCGGCCAGTGCGACCGCCCCATCGATAAGCACTAGGACTCAGGGACTCAGTGTGGGACATAGTCCAAGGGTGCTGGGACTCGACTCGCAAGCCCGACCCACTATCAAAGGTGTACGAGTCTTTCTCAAAGGTGGACCCCTCCTCCCCCTGAAATCGTAGACGACTTTGATTTCGATTCATCGGCGGAGATCAATATTGACAGCACCACAGGAATCTTCACATGTAAAATTCCAATGTCAAACACCGCAACGTCCGTTAACAACTTTTGTATTTTCAGCGTCAGAAGGTTGTCTCGAGTCGACAGGTTCAAGAACCAATATCTCCAACACCGCACCTCCCGGCAGTGATGACAATTACGTCGATCTTACATCCTACAGCGACGGCACTGACCCCCACCACCCCCACTCTGGCACCGAGCGGTCCATTAGTACCCCTTCCGGGACACTACTCAGTTCGGCGGCGGCATCTCTGAGGAACGCATTTCGCCGCGAAAGGGTGGGGACGTTCCTCAGGATGCGGGAGTGGGTTTGGGCTCAGCGGTTTGGTTCACCACCAAAAACTCCCCCTCGTCGTCCTGGCGTGACCTTCGAAGAGACCCCGATCGTACACCTTGTCTCCCCCCCTTCCGGAAGAGTTGACGGATGAGTCCTACGAGATTCAAGTGGACATCGTCCCCCCGTCCCCTTCGATAGTGTGTAGTAAGGATGAGTTTGATGAAATTCCGGCCATAGAAATTGTCCCCCGTCCCCTCCGGAAGCGCGTACGGCTCCGCATAACGATCATTTCGAAATCCACACCTAGTGAGGCCCCAGTAATAGCCAGCTTGAGTGATGATCAAGGATCTGATACAAACTCTTTTTTTCTAGCCCGGCTCGCTACACCCATAGCGATCGGTTGAGCGAGTGCTATCATGTAGGATATGGAATTTACGCCCCGAGGATCGATCCGATTCCACTTCCCCCAGTCTGCTCCTTCGAACATCGTTTCGTTCCTTCGATCGCTGCGAGACGAGGGGGTATCCGAGGCTCCGACGTGACTTCGCCTTCCCTTTCTGTAGCGCTTGCAACCTAATTTGGTCTGCACCCCTGGCCAGGGCACACTTATCGCTAGATACGCCATCACCTTCCCCATCCTGATCACACGCACGATTCACAGCCTCCGCATCACCATGCACGAGAGGCTGGACAAGTCCTTACATAGCATGTGTATTTTCCCCATCTGTTCAGTAGCCAAGCGCAGCGCGTTTGTATCTGAAATAGCCGCACAGAGGCAGTTGTCTGCCAAGATGATTGGCACCACTGTATAACTGACGAAGTTATTATCCTTGGCCGCAGGATCCAGTCATCCAACCACAAGGAGGCGGTCGCTTACCGTCGAAACGATCCCATCCGCAGAATCGGTGATGGTGGACCTTCGATGGAGTGGTGCCTCCGGTGAGTGGGGGTTCCCCAAAACTTCAAAACCAAATGTGTTACTCAAACATCAATGGGTTCGCGATGGCGGTCGGGGATCTACCATGTCACGAGACCCCTTTGTCGTTTTACGAACGATACAACAGGACTATCGACTTACCATATGAGACCCTTATTCTAGTCATCTCAGGTAGTACAAGGAGGGACACGTCAAACAAGCTCCCAAACGTGCACGACACTGCCCAAAGTGGAGTGATTATCCTTATCTCGGTATGAGCATTCCACCACTTTCCCAGCGGCGGGAACGACTTACCAGATACATGAACTGACCCTCTCTGAGTGGGTGGAATCGATATTCGGCCATCTCATCGTTTTCTTGAAGTGAGATTTCCCGCCGATTTTCAAACGATACCCTCCGCTCAGTCCCATCGCCTTCATCCCGAAACGGCAGGATGCTCCAACCCCGCCGGCTGAGGTCGTAGCTGTATAAAATGGGAAGGTAGAGGTCGTCAGCGACAAGGGTAGCATTCACCCAAGTCACATGGACTCCTTGGATGAACAGGAATGGGCCTTTGTAAGCACCGGCACATCGGGGAATTTCCACAACTGCAGCACCCCTCCCCCACTCCTCCCATGGTACACAAGTGTCTGGGTTCATCGAATGCACGCACAAGTCGATCAAAGTTTGAATCCGCACGACGAGCAAAACTCGCGACCCGTCCGGGCTGATTAGCTTTATGACGAGGATAGCCTGGGCCGGGTCTGTGGTGAGCGGTCTATCGAGGGTCCCCAAACACCTGTCACCGTCGAGATACAGGGCAGGGAGCCAACCGCGATATCTCGCCGGCACGCAGAATCGTCGTGAACGAGCTTGGTGGTTGCGCGGGACAAGCGTGTCGAAGACGGTGAATTCAGGAACCGGAGGGGTATCGGGAGTCAAAAAAACTATTCGAAATTCGTCGAGGAAGGTGACGGTCATATCTGCTCCACCCAACGAACGCCCGATTATTGATGAGAGGTGGTTGAGCACCTGAAGAGGCAAAGTGAGCGAAGCGTATCTACTCGGTGCCCGAACCCCAGGAACCTTACCAAATATCCGGTTTTCCGGTCCCACATAACTACCCTTCTGGTGTCTTGCTGGCCCTTCCAGCAACGAAGGCGCATCATGATTCTGGAACCAGTGATGGTCAATTCTTCAATAGAAGTTTCGTTGGTCGGCTCTTGGGGGAGCTCCCACATGATGTTTGGAGGAGGTGGAGTGCGGGGGGAACCGTCCGAGAGGTTGAAAAAGTGGATGCGAATGAGTCTATGTAGGATTAGACACTGGCACTTGTTACCACGGGGCGAGGGAACTCACTGCTCCCTTTCTTCAGCAACGGCAAGAATACCATCGGCCGGGTACACTCCAAACGCCTCGATAAGAAAAGGGAATGGGATGCACCACCACACGATCGGCTTTACACTTGTAGCCGGCGGGATACGGAGGAAATGAAGTTCATTCTCCCAGGGTTCGTGAGACGCAATGAGGTTCCCGCAGTGAATGGTGGTGCAATATCGTTGGGTGTATATTTCCTCGGGCAACGCGTGAGTCATCTTCACTATACCCCCAGCACCGGACCATCTGCGTTCATGCTCTTCGTATAGTCTTCGACGTTCAGAAAAATCGCGGGGGCTCCAAGGATTCTCGACCAGGCCGACGGAAAAGAGGTCACGTTTGTGCAGAAGCGTTGGTGAACTGCGAGTCAATGCCTGAAATTGCCTGCTAACCTATATCGCAATGGAAAGTTAAGGCCGAATTATGTGGGATAGCAACGACGTGCCGTACTGCTTCCATCTTAAAGACATCCTGGCCAGGCAAGTGTAGAAGTATTTGTTCCAGAATTTCGATGGGAAGCTCGGTCAAGCGGAGCATCGACATTGTGTTGGAATTATGAGCGAGACCCGTACTCGTGACGGGTCTTTCAAGCGCCGAGGATTGGCGCCGCGAATCTGCTGCCCGCCGCCGGTCGCGTATAATCTCTCTTTTTCTTGTTTTTGTTTTGGTGTAACGGTCAACAACGCACCAATTCACCGGGCGACAATCCCAACGCGAGAGAGCATCTATAACATGGAGATAGAGAAGGAAACAAATAAAAGGCTCTCGAGGGACGTTTGGAGAACCGAAAAGAACATCGATTCCGCCGGTCAACCAAATTCTGTCTAATGTTTGTGGTGACTCTCCGCATCGCTTCCATCTTGGCAACACCCTCAACGGGTTGGTAAAGGAGGATTTGCCCTTGGATCTCGACGGACGGTCAATCGATTTGGGTAACGACACAGACATGATCTTGGAATCGTGGAGACCCGGTCTGTGATGGTCAAACGCGAATATCAATAGAGGTCCCACCCTCGCCGTCTAGGAAAACAGGTTTCGAGGAACACCAGGACGCAAGACATTGGCCCTCGGAAGCTTCGAAACCAAAGCCGTCACTCGAACGTCAATAGACTTGCGACAACGGTTGGATTTCATTGCGCCACAGGTTCCCATTGTCGGACATTGTGTGAACGATACATGAGGGCTATCGACTTGGTGTACGAGACCCTGATCCTGGTCGTCTAGGGTAGTGTGGGAGGGGTGTCTCAAACCAGCTCCCAAATGTGCAACATACATTCCGAACCGGAGTAATCGTCCTATGTCCCGGCATCAGCGTCCCGCGACCCCTACAACGGCAGGAACGGCTCACCAAATGCATAAACCTCCCACCCCCCAGTGATTCAAATCCCCACTCATCCATCTCCTGGTACCCCTGAAGTACGAACTGCCGCCCCTCTTCAAATGAGGCCTTCCGCTCAGTCCCAGAACCTTGATCCAAAAGTGGTAGGGTACTCCAACCCCGTCGGCTGAAGTCAAATGTACGGATGAGGTACTCTTTCAAGCCAGGGGTAGAATACATCGTCGCCCAAATCGCGCGGACTCCCTGAATCAACGGGTATGAACTGTCACCGGTTCTAGGAGACCCAGGGACCTCCATAACTGCGACGCCCCTCCCCCACTCCTCCCAGGGCACGAGAGCGTCTGGGCTCATCGAATACGCGCGTTCAATCAAAGTTTGTATTCGCACGATGAGCAAAACTCGCGGCCCGTGGGGGTTGGCCAGCTTTATGACAAGGATCGCCTGGGCTGGGTCGGTGGTGAGGGGGCTATCGAGTCGGTCTCGAGTCCCAAGATACCTGTCGTCGTCGATATGCAAGGTAGGAGACCAACCGTAGTATAGCTGCGGCACAGAGAACTGTCGTAAGCCAGCTTGGTGGTTACATGGGACGAGTGTGTCGAATAAGGCGAACTCTGGATCCGGGGCGTTATTGGGAGTCAAAACCATTACCCGAAATTCATCGAGGAAGGTGACGGTGGTATCCCGTCCGCCCAATATATGCCCACTCGTGGATGAAAGGTCGAGCACCTGAGGTGAAGTGAGAAAAACATAACTACTCAAACGACAACAGCCTTACCAAGTCTCCAGTTTTCCAGTCCCACACAACTACTACCCACGCACTTATACTGCCCCACTGTACCGCCTCCCGGCAATAAAGGTGCATCATGACTCTGGAGCCAGTTATGAACAGGTCTTCAACGGATACCTCACCTGCCTTTTGGGGGAGTTCCCACACGAGAGTTGAAGGAGGTGCAGAGCAGGGAGAACCGTCCGAGAGGTTGAAGAAGTGGATATAAATGAACCTATTCGCAATCAGTCGCCAAGCACTCGCTACAGGGCAAGGAAGCTCACCGTTCCTTTTCGTCAGCGGCAGCGAGGATACTTTCTGGCAGGTATACTACGAACTGCACAGGAAGAAAAGGGAACGGAGGGACACTCCACTGCTCGATCGGCTTTTGACTGGCGGTCGGAGGGAGACGGAGGAAATTATGGCTGTTATAATCCAGATAGTCGCAGTAAGCGATAAGGTTCCCGCCGTGAATGGTGGTGGTATATCGTTCGTGGAGTAGCGCCTTGGGCAACTCGTGAGTTGCGTTCACTGCCCTCCCCGCATTGGACCATTTACGTTCATGGTCTTCGTATAGTCTTCTGCGTCGAGAAAAATCGGTGGGGCTACAAGAGGTTTCGACCAAGCCGGCGGAGAAGAGATCACGTTTGTGCCGAAGTATCGGCGAATTGCGAGTCAGGTCCTGAAGTTGTCGGCTAACCTACACCGCGCAGGGGAGAGTCAACGTCGAATCATCTGAGATGTTCACAGCAGCACAGCATACCGCTTCAATCTTGACGATATCCTGGCCAGGCAGGTGCAGGAACACTTGCTCCAAGATTTCGGTAGGAAGGTCAGTTAAGCGGGATATCGGCGCAGACATCGTTTTGGGGAAGAGTGAGGCCAGCGCCAATGACGTGAGCTTTCCGGGCGGCAAGGATTGGCGCCAGAGGACACGGAAGTCCGGTCACCCAGTACGTTACAGTGTTTCCTCTGAACGGTTCCAACGATATTCACGGGTGAAAATCTCAACGCGACAGTGCATCTGCTATGTCGTCGTCTGAACGTTCGCTGTCGGGATAGTCCTCTTCGCAGAGCCAATAAAAGAACTCCAGTATATATGGCCGCGTGTAAGCCTCCCAGCTGCCCGCGTCAACTGAACTCAACCAGCCACTAGTGCACCTTACACTAAGCCGGCGGAAATGCCACCCCGCACACGCAAGTCCAAGGCCTCGCTCCTGGACGACCGAATCGATATCTTGAACAGGGATACAGTGGAAGCCGAGTCCTCCGCAAAGCAAGTCTTTAGTACCGTTAGCGCTACCCTAGCGTTAGTTCGGGTTTGTGCCCCCACTCTGCTTCCGCCCGTGGACTCGCTGATAAATCCGAACCAGGATAAGCTGATCGATGACAAAGATTCCGTGCAACTGTCCGAATACTGTTTCAATGTATGCGATGTGCTGAAGAGGGCAACCCAGGGGAGGAATGCAGACAATGAATCCGCGAGGCTGGCACTCAAGGATTTGGAGAGGTGCGCCGATTGGTCTTATTCTATCTGCTCCCTCACCAAACAAACTCCAGGATCACTGAAGAAATCGAGCGGACCCTCAGGAGGGGGGCGAATACGCCACGTATCAAACACAACAAGGGCAAGGTTGAGGGG
>Ga0307511_10007255_pt1 | contig 11167 bp, 7 predicted proteins | sample 13_EM_MG_FD_200266 | JGI IMG/M metagenome (GOLD analysis project Ga0307511, IMG submission 200266) | Populus trichocarpa ectomycorrhiza microbial communities from riparian zone in the Pacific Northwest, United States - 13_EM | ecosystem: Host-associated > Plants > Roots > Unclassified | place...
CCACAAAAGAATACCAGAAGAGAGTATGAAACCTGATCCAAGCAACTACGGGTAAGTAGATTTTTACTCAATCAAATACTGCATGGAAGTATTACAGTTGTTGAAAAGATATTTAGGAAAGCAAATAGAATTTTTGTGAAAGACCTGTTGATTTACCTTCTCTAGGCAAGGCCCTGCATCTTTGAAATCAAGAATCACAAAAATGAGGGCTGTTGTGAGTGCAGTCCAAGACATGTCCAAACCCATTAGAAAAGCAACCAGCATTCCAATAGTACCAAGGTAAATACACAACTTCCATGACAATCTCTTCCATCTATTCAGCTGGCCTTTACTTTCTTCGGTGGACTGTTGCGGCCCGGACTCTAAATCAGTCGTCATCTCCATTGTCCCTTGTACTCCACCCCTTGCAAATCTTTCCTCCTTTTGCTCTCCTATTTCAGAAAGCATATTATCAGTTGCCTCCTTCTTTGAAAGGACTGGTTTCTTCAGCTCAATTTCACCACAGGAATCACTGCACATATCCAATTCACTCAACCTGTTTTTAAGATTCTTGGAATGACCTCCATCCCTGTTTATAACAGGGGAACTCTGGGAGGTCACATGTTCTGTAATGGGATCACATTCGTGAGATTCCAAAGATTTGGGAGATGACATGGTAGCAAGCGAAATCTGATGGACATCTGAATCTTTCTCAACATCAGATAACAACCTCCAAAACATGCATAAAAGAATTAAAGCATTTACAAAGACGCCCAAAAGCACCGCGGGAAGAAGTCCCAATACGAATTCCCCAAAAGAGATGCCACTTTGAATAGCAATTATCAAGTTTTGAGGGTTGCCGATTGGAGTTGCAGAGGATCCAATATTCGAACTTGAAGCCAGCCCAAGCAAGAAAGGTTCGGGTCGAATATTGTTTTCTCTAGCAATCTTTAATATGAATTCAGTGAGAATGACACAGGTGGTGTCATTAGTGAACAGAGCACTTGAAATAGCAGAAACAATGCAGATCCGGCAGAGCATGTCCTTCGCACCCCAACTCTTCCATGAGAGCAAGACTCTCAAGTGCTTGAACATGTCTGCTCTTTCAAGATAGATGCTTACAACCATGGTTCCAAAGAGAAGGCCCAGTACAGGGAGGTTGATGGCAGAATATGCTTCCTTAGGGGTGATGACTTTGAAGATAACCATAAGCATTGCCCCGAGGATGGAACCTGCTGTCCTTCCAATGGGTAAGAAAGGAACTGCTGGGAAAACTGCCAAAATCCAAAAGACAGCGAAGGCAAGTGAACCTAAGACAACCTTCTTAATCGGACCCAGAGCCATTTCTGTAACTTACAAGATTAAGCTTGTTTGTGAGCTACCACTTAGCAGACCTCCACCTTTGCAACTTCAGATAAATTGCTGGCTCTGAAAGAAGAAGATTTCACCCTGTAGCTCAACCATTATTTGCAACTAACTGAGAAAACAGTAGAACTAAAAATTTATTAAGAGCTAGTGAGATGGAAGTTATTAAAAGTTTTTAAAAAAAAAAATTCCAAAAAGGATTGTGGAACCAGAAAGATAAATGAGTTCATATGAATATTTCCATGTTACGTTTAAAAGACGCATCAGAATGTGAGGCTAAGAAATTGATTGAAGATGCCGGATATTTTCTCTACTAAAGTAGTCAAAGCAGCCGCAGACATTTCAAAGCTGAAATTCCATGCTGAAAATTCTAGTAAATGCGTGGTCCTAGAGCACAGATCTTTTTGCTAGTTGATATGGAAATTGGATCATGCGCAACCAGCAGGAAATATGCTGCTGAGACATCATATATATAACAACGTTAACAGTTCATGACTTGTGTGTGCAGGTGAACCTGTGGGGTGGGACCGTTTTCAGATATTTAAACATTGTATCTGGAAATTAATAGCATGCAAGACAGTAGTGAAGTTGACATATTCTCCAGCTCAGAAATACTGCCTCAAGAGACTCTACATACCTGATCGTTGCATGAACGCACACTCTTGAGCAATCTCTTTGGAGCAATTATGTAAGCTCACAGTTACTCTGTCAACCTAATTGAACACTGGAGTTCTGTCTTGCTCAAAAGAAACTCAAAATGGAACAAAGTGAGACAAGCAAGCAAATTAAATCCTTGGATAAAACACAGTGAGAGGTTCGGGATGTGCTCTCTACACTTCCAATGCCGGTAAGCCCAGTGCGGATTTATATACAGGGAAAAGCAAGAGAGTAAATAAATTTATGTCATAAGAGGAAGACTGTAACAGGAGAATACGCCGAGAAGAAACACATACAGTTACTAATAAGACTAATTAGGTAGACTTTGCTACCGTCACAATTATTACTTTTAAAAGTTCTTTTTATTTATAAATATATTAAAATAAATTTATAAATATATACAGGGAAAAGCAAGAGAGTAAATAAATTTATGTCATAAGAGGAAGACTATAACAGGAGAATACGCCAAGAAGAAACACATACAGTTTCTAATAAGACTAATTAGGTAGAATTTGCTACCGTCACAATTATTACTTTTTAAAGTTTTTTTTATTTATAAATATATTAAAATATTTTATATATATTTTTAAAAATTTATTTTTGATATTAACATTTCAAAACAATCTAAAAATATAAAAATTAATTTAATTTAAAATTAAAAACTTTTAAAACCTCAATTGAACCACGAGAACAAACACTACAAGAATTTCTGGTTGTTTGATTGGTCGTGATTGCGTTTTGTTTCAGCCACGTTCTTCTACCCATTCGGGTACCTGCAATGTGCTGGGATTTTGTGTGGACCTGCAACAAACGACGGTCCAAATGAGAAAACTATTGCTGCAAATCCACTACTAGTTTGCTAAAATAACATCCTTGTGTTTAGCAAAAACAATATCCCTCTACGAGCAATCTTTTGCTTTTCAATTATTTTATTTTCGACATTAATTTTTAACCAAATATTTATAAAGTAGTTTTTATTTAAAAACAATATTAAGAGGTGTAAAAGAGAGAGAGATGAAGAGAAAAAATGTTATCCCAGAAGAAAATAGACAAAAAGTTGTATGGTTGTCTAATATATAGAAGGCGTTTGTTTACGCGGCTGCGGTTGTGTTTTAATTAAAACGCAGTTGGCAGCCGTTTGGTAATGAAAGAAATTGATTTACTGTGCATGGGTCTCACATGATTTTTGCAGCTGAAACGTTGAAAATAAAAAGCAGGAAAATCCTGCTTTCCATTCACTGTGCATGCTAATTGCACTGTTCACTGAACAGTGCAATTAGCATGTACAGTGTGCACGGTACACTGTTCAAGTGAACAGTACAGGAGAATTGCACTGTTAAAACATATTTATTTTTTTATTTTTTTTAGTGTATTAATTTTATTAATATTTAAAAAAAAAACTAATTTAGAGTAAATTAAATTTATTTGCATTGTGATATGAAAAATATATTTTTACCGAAAAACTAGTATAGAGTGAATTAAATTCACTCGCACTGTAATATCAATTTTATACCTGATAATATTTTATTTAATTGTATTATTAAATAGTTTAATGGAATAATAAAAAGTATTTTATATAAACTATTATTTATTTTATAATGTAATATGAGTAATTAATTCTATAATATTTAAATTTAAAACCATCAATATTAATATATATTTTTTAAAATTATTTTATAACCTCAATTTCAAAAGCATTTTTACCCAAACACATTAAACTATTTTTTTTCAACCTCAATTTCAACCACAGTTTTAACCAAATACTTATTTTTTTAAATCAACCTCCATTAAAAGTACTTTTTATAAAACAACTTTTTTTAAATTACAACCACTACCACAATACCAAACACATTCATAATCAGACATCAATGGAGGCATCAATGGAGTAAACGTGATGCATATGTTTCTAATTGGATGGCTAAAAGCAGAGAAAGGCCAAACTATATATTATACAATAAACCTAAAAAGATGACGTTATTTCATTGCCGGTTAATGCGCTTCTCTCACAGTGCACTACCCTGAAAACGACTTGGGTGTATTTTATGAGATAAAAATCAAAAGGTGATACTATTTTAAAAAAATTAAATGTTTTGTTGAAAAAAATATATCATTATATAAAAGTATTGAAAAGTTTATAAGGGCAAAGAGTACATTTACAGACATATTTCCAGGTTTTATGAAGATAAAGAAATTGAGAGACAGCTCCTTGTTGGTTCGACGGCCTAATAAAATGAAGTTTTAAAGAGGAAGAATCGAATTGTTGGTTAGACGGCCATTTAAATCTTATTATAGCAAAAGAAATTAAGTCAACCATAAATCACTTAAAGGTATTTAATTATAATTTTATAAGACATTAAATTTGCAGTTTTTTTTTTTTTGTAATAATTGTTCAAAAATCCCCAATGCCAGAAGAGTTTCAAGCTCTTTTTTATCGATTCCAATGAGAAAACATAGGTCCTAATTTATGTCGAAAAAAAATCCATTGCAGGTAATTAATCTGAGAAGTCAATCGTGTCTATGATCTTGTGTTAGAAAATGTTTTCGAGAGCATGAGTAATATGTATGTCATTGAGCCACAAATCCATCATTATGCTTGTCTTGTGGATCTTTTGGGAAGAGCTGGGAGGATAGAGGAAGCAAAGAAGGTGAAGAGAGAGATGACCCTACATCCATATTCATATATCTTGGGCGGCGCATGCATGGTGATGTCCAGTTGGGTGAAGAAATGGTTGATTGCTTGGTGCAGCGGTGTCTTCACCATGGTGGCGTACGTGTTCTTCTTTCAAACATGTATGCCTCTGCTGACAAATGGGAGGGTGTCTCAAAGATAAGGAAGGAAACGAAAGATAAAAACATACGAAAGTACTTTCCAGGTTGTGGTTGAAGTGAAGTGAATGGTTACTGTTTGTGAATTTGTCACCGGAGATAGGTCCTCCGCACTTAGGGAAGATATCATTCATGTTCTTGCTGTTTGGAATTGACAAGCACTTAAAAGTCTCTCATGTTGGGATCTGATTACATAAATTTACTGGTCCTATTAACTATTCATCCTAAAGACTTGTCAAAGTTTTCATGTAGCCGGGAGAGAAGAATAACAGTTTTATTAAAGAAAAGCAAGAATGTCCAAGTAATGCTGAATATAAAAATAAAATAAGATTTTTAAGCTAAAAAAGAAAATATAAGATTAATTAAAGAAACCAAAGAGTTTCTGCATCAAGTTGCAAGTCACATTTTATGAATCAACGGGTCAACGTGCAGACAACACAGAGAAAGAAGCAGTGGCATTGGATGAGGAGGAGGCAGTAGAAGTTGACTTGTCTCCGTGGAACCTTTCAGCAGATTCAACAAAGGGAGGTCTAGTTGGTTGCGTGTGCTCCAGTGAACCCCTACTTTTGAACAAAACAGCTACCTCGGACATTGTTGGCCTTGAAGTTGGTGATGATTGGGTGCACATCAAGGCAATCTCTATGATTTTCTTTGCATGCTCCGCTTCATATTCACTGGGATCTAAGCTTTCATCCACCAATTCAAGGTGCGTGCCATCCTCATATAGCTTCCATGCCTGTTGAACATGATGCAGACAGAGATACAAGACTGAAATGACAGCATAATAAACAATGTCTTAGTAAGGTTCTAGCCTTCCGGGACTCACCTTTTTGAGGAGGTATTCAGCACCAGGATCAGCTATCATCTCACTGCTCTTCGTGCCACTTACGATTTCAAGGACAACGATGCCAAAGCTGTATGTGTCAACTTTTTCCGATAGCTGTCCATGGAGAGCATACTCAGGTGCTGTGTATCCCCTGAATTCATGGGCATTGATTCAAATTTTGATGTCAGATATAGAGGCATTTGAGAAGTATTTGTGTTCTTTAACAAGATTTGGAAGTATGAAAAAACAAACTGTTATGACTAAATGTGAAACACCTTAACTGATTCATGTTCCATTAGCATGGATTATAGTTATGTTCACATCCACCATCATGTTTGCTATATAGTTTCACCATACAAGGAAATATAACAGGAATCTAGTAGAAAAATGGTGGAAAGCTGTTCTGAGACTTAAAACTCTTCTATATAGTGCTGCAACTGCATTCATCTTTTCTGAAGGTAATGTTTCTTGTACTTACAGATGAAAGTTTTACTTCCCAAGACATAAGGGATAGGGACAGATACCGAAGAGATAGAAATTTGTTTGGTTGAAGAGACATAGAAGAAGATATAAAATAAATTTGTATCACAACAATTGCATGGACCATTCTAATTTCAACAGTACATTGTAACTTACAATGTTCCGGCAAATTTTGTGCTAAGGTGGCTCTGATTTTCAGGTAGAAGCCTTGCCAACCCAAAATCTGCTATCTTGGGTTGGAAATCGTCATCCAGGAGAATGTTGCTGGATTTTATATCTCGATGAATGATGCACACATGGAATTGCTCGTGCAGATAGGCGAGCCCTTGAGCTGTGCCGAGGATTATATCAAATCGTTGCTTCCATCTGAGGGATCCTCGTTTTTCACCTGCTCCCAAGTAAAGATTCAGCTGAAATTTCAGTCTTCAAAAAAATTGTAACTATTTTGAAGTGGCATCATAGCCTATTTACGTTACCAAATAAGAATCTATCAAGGCTGCTGTTTGCCATGTATTCATATACAAGAAGTAGCTCTGGTCCTTTGGTACAACGGCCGAGTAGACGGATAAGATTCCGGTGATGAACATTGCTTATCAGTGTGACTTCACTTGCAAAATCTGCTTTGACCCTGCTGGACTGGCCTAGAGCTAGTTTCTTTACTGCAACTACTTTCCCATTCTTCAAAGTACCCTGTGAAATTGACAAAGGATTTATTAACAATAGAACAGTGAGGCAGAGGGTAGAACTGTTATGAGCGTTTTCCATAAAGGAAAAAAGCTTCCATGCAAGATGTGATGGCTATATGTTGCAGAATATTTGCAGTCTCTTCTATTTCACCTTGTATACATCACCAAAACCTCCTTCTCCTAGCTTGTTTTCTTCTTTAAAATTTTTTGTTGCCGATTTCAAGTCCTTATAACTGTATATGATGGCGCCTCGCAGCTCGGTTGCATCTACTATATTACCTGCAATAATATTAGGAGTTAGGATTTCACTTCGCAATAGATCATGAAAAGTGAAGATTGTGACCATGCCGTTCACTTTACCTCTAGGAGCTGCCTTCCGCTTCTTAGATAGTTTAAAACAAACAAACAATCCAACAATAAGCAAAACAAGGGCTCCCCCTCCAGCTGCACCCCCGATAATCGCGCCTTTTTTGGAGCTTGATGAACTTTCTGCAAGAAAAACAGAATGTTTGATTAGCATACAGGACTGGACATAGCCAGTCAAAAACATCACTTTTTTGTTTCAGTATCATATGCTGGCTTCAGACGTCTATCTGCACGAAATGTGCTCTGATGAACATAAGTCCGTAGATGATCTAGATTGCACAGTTGCTTCAATTTGCAAATGTCCATAGCATTTTTATAAATCACAGAAAACATAACTTAATTGGCTCAAAGACCTCATGAAATAGACAAGAAAACAGATGGAGACTTGGTGTTGGTAGAGAGGAAATCTCACTAGTTTTCAAGAAAGGCAGGAGATCGATAGTCTGGTTATCAGCAAAGAAGGGTTTGTCCGAGTATCTCATAAAACATCCTGAATCAAGTGCCCTACCATCCGCATTTGGAGGACACCTCTGTATGTTTTTATAGGCAACTTCCATACAAGCTTGGCAACCAGCCGAATCAATAGTTTGCGCACATTGTGCAATGCCATACACCGATACATTTGAACCTGCCACTTCCCTCTTGCTAGCAGCAAAGAAACCATCTATCCTTGGTGTCGCCACTTGAAGATCGCCTAATAGGCCTGCCACAGTTGTGTTAAAAGTAGTATCTGGTGATGATGTAGTTTGATTCCCGCAATACTCGCGATTGGCATCCCGAGTGGTCTCCCCATAGAAATCGCTCCTCTCATACCTCAACAAAGCAGAGAACAAAAAGTTTAGTAACAGGTTAGCTAGTTGCCAGTTTTCCAGGGTGTCTCAACACCCTTGGTTCCTGAATTATTTGCTGGATTTTGAAGCAATAGAACCATAAACCAACAGGTTATTGATGAGAAAAACTTTCCATGTGAAATTGACAGTTCATGGCAAACTATTCGACCATCTAAACAGTTAGATGCTGTCTACTGACAGAAGGGATTGATTGGTAGTTTGATGCCATTTCTGGTCATAATTTTTCTAGAATTTTTCACCTTAGGCAACAAGCATATGAACTCACAAGTAGGGTTTTTCTCTGTCAGAAAATGTTTTTCTTCCTAAAAACTGTCCTGAGATCGCTTTCAACATCAAGGACACGGGAAATTCTTAATATATGATTAGATGCTATAACCTGTTAAAACCTCAACAAAATTCATTAACCAAGTCTTAATTTAAAGGATCCAGGAAAATACCTGAGGAAACATCCATCATAGACAACACGAGCACCATTGGCCACAGAGCAGTTGCGAATCTGCGTCGAAGCAGCAGAAAAACAAGCAATGCATTCAGCTTCAGACATATAATCTCTGCATTGAAACATGACATAAACCGGGTCCGAACCACTCAAACTTTGCTCGGTTGCAAAGTGTTTGCTGCTGTTCATCAAGTCTGTCCTGACTAACCCGAAGGTTATGTTCAGGTTGCTCTTGAAATTCGACACGCTGCTAACATTATAATTGCTGCAACCTTGGCTTAGCATATTGATTCCTGGGTCTGATACTCCCATTTTCAGCATAAAACACCATGTAATTACTACTACTGCATTAAACATGCAATTCCTGGCCTCCATCTTTGTGTTCGTTATTTGATTGTCTTTCTACAGGACAAAATTAAAATAAAATAAGATACATAAATATCAAATGACCGGGAACAAAAGCCGCCTACACAGAATTTTCTGTTATTTTTTTCAGTATCTATCCACTATTAATTATCATGTGGAAGCCTATATATGTGTACATGTTCAGGAATGAGAACCCTATGGGTGGATCAAACAGCCTGGTTTAGAACATTGTTGTCGCTACAGCTAGTAGATTTGTAACCTAGGCTGTCTTAAAATAATTCTTTGAGGGATATTATTTTTCTATTATGTATTATTATTCTTTTCTAGTTTTTCTTTTCTATTTGAAGGGTTGTAATAGCCTTTGTAAAACATGAATGAGTAAAATCAAATATTTTCAAAGTCTCTCACAATCACAAAGTTTTTAATCTTTAACTGTTTCAACTTTTAACAAACCCTATTATCTTTTATTATCATTTTATAAAATGAAACTTTTTCTTTCTTGAAATGAAGGGTCAACCACTTTTTAGCTTGAGTAACTTATAGTTATTCTTAGAAATAATTGAGAAATGCCAGTGACACAATTGCATGCGTCACAAATTTTTCAAAGAAGAAACAATAATTGAGAGATGTTAATTAGATAATAGCACATCTAACCTTAGAAGCTTGTACTCCTCCAAAGAAAGGTGAAAATAACTCATATCTGGCCTGTGCAAATGGCAAATTCCCCAGCAAAAGGGAGTTCGACACAATCTTAACCCAATGAGGTAGACAGACATGGGGCACATCTTCTACCTTACGCATAAATGGGGTTGGAATGGAGGAGGTGGCGATGGCGATGGGATGGGGACAAGCCCCCGCCATCTCAAGCAGTCTCTGAACTCGATTGTATGGTGCTAATTGAATTTTTAAGATAAACCTGTCGTTGAATATGCTTCCATTACTTAGATTTACCCTTTCCCCCCCCTGGTATTAGACTTTACTATGTATCATCAAAATTGTAGTAAAATTCATTATTTATATGTAATATTTTTTTATCGGAACATTGATTTTTAACTATTTTACTTTGTGTGTGTGTTCAGTGTATATTCATCGATGTAGAATCTCTAAACTTACTCCAATCCTATAAAAACCTTGATAAATATGAGATGCACGCAAAAAAACTATATTTTTTCTGATATGTCATCACCTGACTGGTTTGGAAATTTTTTTAACTGTTAAAATAGATTCAAGTCAAATTCAACAGGATTGAAAAAACCCTAACAAATAAAAGAAATTCAAAAATTCAAGTCAAATCCGGCAACCTTTGTACTTAACTTCTTTTTGGCTACGTTGCAATGGTTCTTACCCCTCCTATGTCTTCCTCCTAATTTCATAATTTTGAAGATCAACATGACTCGAAGAAAGTCAAATCAATTTAAGAAGACACAGAAATACCATGTCCATAATCAACTTACAATAATGCACAATATCTAATGTTTTGCAAGGTCAACAAGCCAGCAGAGAATGCTAGTTTACACAGAAATAGCAGGTTTTGCAGGTGAGGGAGGGCTAATTCGCAATAAACACGGCCCTTTGTACTTTAATTAGAGCAGAGTTATGGGCTATTATCATTGGTCTTGAACTTGTATGGTAGCTTGAAATTTATCTTATTTAATTTAGATTCCGAATCTATTCTGATAGTGAAATTTCGTTACAAAATAGGCGAGAAAATAGACAGTAACTATACTTCTATTGTTAGAGCCTGTACACTTTTTACTAGAGATTGAGAGATCAAGATTTAACATACTTTTTGAGAGATCAACTTTACAGCAGACTGGTTAATGAACTTTGATTTATCTGGTTACCTATTTAATAAGGAAGATTGTATTGTTAATGACCTTCCTATGAGTTTATATCCTATTTTGTATTATAACCTAATCAAGTCTGTTTTACCTCGTTTAATTGAATTTTTTTTAGGCATTTAAGCCCCAATTTGCACACAAAAAAATCATGCAGAGAATGCTAGGTTACTTTCTTTGCAAGCAAAAAAATGGTAGTTTAACAAAATAGAAGAGGAGGGTGAGATCACAACAAGGAGAACAAAACAAGAAACTTGCACGTTGTTAATTTATAGAAGATGGTTTTGTTTTTCTTATTATTTTCTCCTCTTTAAAATATATTTTTTTGGTTGATGGGATGATCAACGTTATTGTTGCTCGACTATATATATATATATATACATGAGGGGCCTAAGCAAGCCCAAAACAGCAAGTAAAAGCCTACCTGTGATATCTAAAATTTGTATACAAGCAGTGTACAATACAATCAGGAGGTTCATGCAAACAGC
>Ga0307511_10007257_pt1 | contig 11166 bp, 9 predicted proteins | sample 13_EM_MG_FD_200266 | JGI IMG/M metagenome (GOLD analysis project Ga0307511, IMG submission 200266) | Populus trichocarpa ectomycorrhiza microbial communities from riparian zone in the Pacific Northwest, United States - 13_EM | ecosystem: Host-associated > Plants > Roots > Unclassified | place...
AAAATTTTTTAAATTTTTTTTTTAAAATACAAAAACAAACAAGTAATTGAATTCCACGTAAGACTTGCATGCCGTCATTGATTATTTTCACTTTGTAATCACTCGTCATCCTAGTCAATCAAGACCTATAAAAAAATCAAGAAAAAAAGAAGAAAAGCAAATAAACCCAGTCAAATAAAGAACGAAACTTTGTCAAAAAATAGTTTACCTAATATTTGTTCAACTAAACCATAATCGTGATGTTGTAAGTAAGCCCATGCCTTGGTCTTTCATGTTCAACAGTTATTTGAATCTTCCTCCCTTGAGATCTGGCAGTCTTTGTCTTCTTACCAGAAAAAGCAATACCCTTTTCTATGTTCTTCAGTTTGCATTGAAGCATTTCAATCTCTTCTTCAATCTTTTCAAATCTCTGCGAAAAGAGAGAGAGAGAGAGAGAGAGAGAGAGAAATGTTGAGATAATTTTATAAAGACCATAGATTGAAGTGGAAGGACTAAAGTGGAGAGAAGGAGAAATTTGGTTGGCATGTGTTATCATGTGAGTCAAACTCAACTTTCATCGGGTATGTCACGTGATTCACTCCTAACTTTGATCCTAGCTTTTTATTATGATATAGTTGTATTTGTCTCGATGAAATTTTTATAATAACAAGATATTTATACTAATTAAAGTTTTAATGCGTTTCTGATGTTCTATTTTTTTTTTATTTTTTTCTTCTTTTTTTAAAAGCCATGTTTTTTCTTTTTCCTTTTCTTTTTCCTATGCGAATAGTTTTTGTTTAGTTTGGTCTCTGCCATTTGGGTCTGGGCTCAAATGGCGGGGCTTGCTTTTGAAACGGGACAACTAGCTGATTGGCCTAATTCAAAAAAAAGAATTTTTTTTTTTCATTTATGAAATCAGTTTTTATCTTTGTAATATATATATATTGCCACACAAAAAGAAAAAACCATCAAATTAGCATCGATCCATCTCTCAAAACGAAAATAATTGACAGACAGACTGAAGTATCAACCTGTAGGTGGATAGAAGGTCTGCATTGAAAAACAATCATGAAGTACAATGCTCACAATGACAAATTAAATGGATGAGGTCCTGGATTAGTGAAATCAAAATAGTAGAGGGACCAACGAGTTCATTTAACAAAAAATAATCTGATAACGTTGTGTATGATGGTGGCGTGAGGTGTGCTTGTGGGTGACAAGTCGGAAAGTAGAGTGGTGCGGATTCCTCTGGTATGGACGGGGGAGGAATATTCAATCCATTCATTATTCAATATTTTGTATCAGAAAGTAGATTTGTATTTTAAAAATCCTAAAGTTTCAGTGCTTGTAATCTTTAAATTCAATATTTTTTATGGGGCAGGGCCAAAAACTTAGGATTGGAGGAGAGGGAGGGACGAAGAAGAAAACACTTTGATTTTTGAAAGTAAAAGCATATAAAATTGATACAATGTAAAACTTCAAAAAACTTTAAGCAAAGATTGGAGCACTGTGGCTGCTAATAAACATGACGAACTTTCAAAGGTAGAGTCCTGCCTGGAGACGACTTTCAAAGAAGAGAAAACTGTACTGTTAGCTGAAAAAACAATCTGGAGCCATGAAACCCAACCACAAAAAGAAAGCACATATGCAACTCCCACAGAAGATGACAAAAGGCAAGTATTTAATGACGAAAGGTAGGATTGCACAAGATTTCATGATGAAAAAAGGGATAAAAAAGCAGAGCAGCATCAAAAAAGGCAAATAATAACCACAGAAAAGGGCAAAAGGCGCAGAGGGATAAGCATCAATGAGGAAATCTAAGGTAAAGAAAGAGAAAGCCATGGAAACAGGGTAGTTGCACTATGAGTGGAATATGCATGGATACCAGAACAATCAGTTGAACTGGGGAAAACATTAATACATAGAGCAGAAGTAAATTCATTGCAGACTAATAAAAACATTATTAAAAGTTAACCCTTTTCCTTTATTTTCAAGATTCTTCCTTGAAATGGGATAACGGCATTAGCAGCTGAGTAAGAGATCCTGTTTTTTTCCTTGCAGAACCTGAAATTAATAGCTACAGCAACACCAGCAGCACCGGGTTCACAAAACTATGGCATAAAACATAAACTCGACTCAATCGACAACATACAGACATAGAAAAATATATCATCCTAATACTTATCCAAATAGAGGCAATGCCATAAAACTTCTACACATATCTTGTGAATCGAAAATTGATATCTTACTTATCGCTGTAGTCATTCCCCTCGACAAAATAACCTGTAAATTTTTTGATTCTATAAAATTTATTAACCTAGTTTTTTAAATTAATTTTTATTTAATTAAAAAAAATTTTAATCCAATACCAATTCGGTGCTGAGATTTTTTTTATACTGCAATAGCCATATAAAATATAAATTAAAATAAATTATTAACTCTAAATTCCCATAAACATATCATTTAAGGACTAAATTAAAAAAATTACAAATAACTATTTTAATCCACTGTGCTAATGAATATAGGTAAACACTTCCCCAGTTGTAAACCCTGTAAACATATCATATAAAAACTAAATTAAAAAAATCAATAACAAGAAAAAAAGTCAAAAGAGAAAAAAAGAAAAGAAAAGAAAAGAAAAGAAAGTAACACACAGTGTAAAGATGTGGGTAAACAGTGTCCCTTTTAGCTTTATTTATAAAATATAGAGAGGGATAATGCGTTCACATTCTAAGATCCAGTCAAAGCCTTGTTGTCCAAGCATTAATAATTATAAAGCCAACCCTACCTGTAAACCAAAAAACCAACTTTGGACCCATGTTCACATGGTCTCCAAGATAACTCGTCACTGTGGCCCCCAAGTCATATGTTTTGTTTGGAAGAGTCGAAAATGGAAGGAAAGATAGAGGGGGCTGAGAAAATACAAGCGAAAAACTGTCGTAGTAATAGTCTTTGTTTCCCTCCCTCCATTTAGCTCCCAAACATAGTGTAACACCCTTATCTTTTTTGACAGTCGAAACTCGAATCTCTGACACACAAATCTAGTGTTGATGTGGCGGCTGCCTCGATCCTTCTTCCCTCCCCTTCCTGGAAACTTCAATATTCAGTATTCTAAGACCTTAAAAATGACTCCGCGGACCAATTTCCTTTAAATAAGTGTGCGTGAACTCCTGCTCAAGAAGAAAATTGCTTTGGTTTCACTCAGGTAAACTCCAATTTTCTACGCCTATTCTTTGCTCGCATATCGATCTTTTGAGTTTTCTGCAGGACTGTTGATTCTTGATTGATTGTTCTGCAGGACTGTTGATTCTTGATTGATTCCTGAGCCATTTAGTTTCTTATCTTGTTTTCTTTTAATTTCCTCATATTGTTCATGGATACCCTTTTACAAGAATACCCAAATTCCATGAACAGATTCATGTTTGACCATGCCTCGGTTTCTTTCTCTTCTAATAGGAATCTTTTTAATGGATATCAACTCAATGATACCATGAGTGATCCAAATCCTTCTTTTAATTCTTTCAATCCTGAACCTCCTAATGACTCAACATCGTCATCTTCCTCTTCAAATTCATGCTCTGAAGGATATGGTCCAAGCAATAATGTTACTCTCAAGTTCATAAGTGATGTGCTTTTGGAAGAGGACTTGGAGGGTAAGACCTGTATGTTGCAGGACTGTTTAGCCCTCCAAGCTGCCGAGAAACCCTTCTATGATGTCCTTGGTCAGGAATACCCCCATTCGTCGAATCAAATTCTTTCTTGTTTCGATAAAAAATTTGAAAGCCCGGATAATGGTTTCACTTGGAGTAGCGGTATTGATAGCAGCAACAGCAATCCTCCTGGTAATAACTTGGTTGAAAAATCCGATTGGATTTTTGATCAAGCTGATTTAGACTTATATCAAGTGCAAACCTCTCCAGTTCTCCCCCTCGAAAGAACCCTTCTAGCACCAGATCTCCACAGTCCGGTGCACCCGCACCCTTTTGAGGTGCTCAGCAAAGGGGGAGGAGAAGCGGACAATTTTCTTTCAGGTAATGATTATTTCATGGTATCTTCAAAGAGCAACTCGTCCAACCCTCCGGACAAGGACGAGGGAGACTACTCAACAAATAGTTCACGGGGAAGAAAAAATCATCAGCGGGAAGACAGTGATGATCTAGAAGAAGAGAGGAGCAAGAAGCATTCTGCACTTTCTCCTGCAGAGTCTGAGCTGTCAGAGTTACTTGATGAGGTGTTGCTTTGTCCAGTTGCACAAAATGAGTCAACTCCATGTTCTCTTCTGGGAAATTCACAAAATGGAGCAGCTGGGAATGAGCAGAGAAAAGGGTCTAATGGTAGAACAACACGAGGAAAGAAACGGGGAAAGAAAGGAGAAGTTGTGGATTTGAGCTCTCTCCTCATCCAATGTGCACAGGCTGTGGCAATTGGTGACCAAAGGACTGCAAGTGAGATACTTCAGCAGATTAGGCAACACTCTTCTTCATTTGGTGATGCAAACCAAAGATTGGCGCATTACTTTGCCAATGCCCTTGATACACGCTTAGCAGGCACCACGACACCCACATTTACACTATTTGTAAACCCCAGAACATCAGCAGCTGAGATCTTAAAAGCTTACCAGGTATATGTCAGAGCGTGCCCGTTCAAAAGGATGTCTAATTTCTTTGCCAACAGGACAATTCTGAAACTAGAAAAGAAAGCAACAAGACTGCACATCATTGATTTTGGTATTCTTTATGGTTTTCAATGGCCTTGCCTAATCCAGCGTCTCTCGGAAAGGCCTGGTGGACCTCCCAAGTTACGTATTACAGGAATTGAGCTTCCTCAACCAGGTTTCCGGCCTGCAGAAAGGGTTGAGGAGACAGGCCGTCGCTTAGAAAGATATTGTGAGAGGTTTAAAGTCCCTTTTGAGTATATTCCCATAGCACAGAAATGGGAAACCATCAGATATGAGGATCTCAAAATTGACAAAGACGAGAAGGTTGTCGTCAACTGTCTATATCGGCTAAGGAACCTCCCGGACGACACAATTGTGGAGAATAGTGCAAGGGATGCTGTTTTGAAATTGATCAACAAGATCAAACCGGACATGTTTATCCATGGGGTTGTAAATGGTAATTTCAATGCGCCATTCTTTGTCACTCGGTTTCGAGAGGCGCTCTACCACTTTTCATCATTGTTTGATATGTTCGAGGCTACTGTGTCTCGCGAAGATGAACACAGAATGATGTTTGAAAAAGAGCAATACGGAAGAGATATTACCAATGTGATAGCATGTGAGGGTAAAGCAAGAGTTGAAAGGCCAGAGACATACAAGCAGTGGCAGTCTAGGAATCTAAGAGCCGGGTTCAGGCAACTTTCATTGGATCAAGAGCTTTTCAAGGATGTGAGATCTGTGGTGAAATCAGAGTACGATAAAGATTTTGTTGTTGATGCAGATGGCCAGTGGGTGCTACAGGGATGGAAGGGGAGAATAATCTATGCTCTATCAGTCTGGAAACCAGTCCAGGAGTAATGCTTAAAAATACTTGAGAATTACTGGTTTTTTAGATCCTACTAGAAGTTGTTCTACATTGTTATATATGTCAAATTTTACGTCAGATATTTTTAGTATTGATGTAATTTATATCCTAATTCCTAGCAGTGATTTTGTTCATAGGTTTACCCTCACGTATTGAACATTCGTATTCTAGCCAAACAAAAATACATTCAAATTGCAGTCCATTGTATATGTGAATAAAGCAGGAGTGCAAGTCAAAGATACAAGTCTTAATAATTTTCAGTCGGCCATGAGATTCAACGCAACAAGTTGTAGTGAAGACGGCTAGATTCTAGTGGGCAACCTTGTCAATCAAACACCAAATTGCCAAGCCCGAAAATTGGGGTGGACCTCGGTGAGAGAGATAACAGTTAACTGAACCACCATTGTAGATGAGAGATACATTAGCTGCTAATTTCCTGAAAGCATACCATGCCCATTCAAGAGAATGGCAGGCGTCAACAGGGATTGGAGCCTTTACAAAGGGTTGGAGGCGACCACTTCACTTTGGAATTAGATACATAGAAATTAAAGCAGAAAAAATATTTAACCTTCTGCAATTTTTTCCTTTAGTGGTTCCGCAGTATTTGTTCATGCTGTGCAGAAAATGGTACATGAATGACGGTGGTTCTTGAGATCCAGTTGCATCTGAAATTCCATTTCATTACACATGCAAATGTTCCAAGGAAGCTCCCTCTAATCCCCCACTGTACATCGTTCTATATCGACATGATTCGTAACACTGCAGCAGGGAAAACCTTGTGGCATTTAAGCCCCAAAAATTGTCCGATATCATCCAAACAAAATTACTCCAGTACCGAATAGGCACCCGGACTGACTCCCAACAGAGACCAAAGCAGAAGAATTTCAAAGGAGCAATTGCATAACTACTGGTGATGTTTGGAATGAACACTTACGGTCTATCTGGGAAATTTGAACATGCCTATTTGGTCTCCTTCCAGAACAATTGCTTTAACTAGTTTCCTTCAAGTGAAATTCATTATTAAAGCTAAAGGTGCAGAAGCACAATTTAAAGGACCAGGAATTGGTATTGTACTTGACAAACTAGTTTAATGGAGGAGATTGGCACACTAAAACTTTGTGATTTTCAAACAATTTGAAAGTATACGAGTTACATGCAACTGCATTTGCAAGAAAAGACCACCAATCAACCAGAAGGCTGGACAGAGACAAATAATCCATGCCTTCATGTTTTACTAATTGAGAGAGCGAGGAGGCAACTCTTTAACCAACGAATCAGAAGGCTCAATAAGAAAATCTGGCCATTAATGATATGAATCATGACAACAAGTTTGCACAATCTCTTAATTCATTTTGTATAAGTCAATACTCGCTAAAAGAGAAAGCTGAAGGGCTAGAAAAGAAGTACACCCAGTTACAGAAGCAAATGCTCAACCTGACATTAATGAGACAAGAAATTTCATTTTTACCAAGGGAATGACCAACTAATGCTCACCCTCTTTTATTTTGATTGTGTTGACTTTTTGGTCTAAGAACATTCCAGTCCAGCTTGCCACGCTTTGGCTGCTTGAAGGAGCCTTTACTGCTATTCGGTGATGATTGGTGACCATCTTGAACCATTTTCGGTGATTTATTTTGATGTTGTATTTCAGATGCTAATTCATATTGTTTTCTTTTATGATCTCCATTTGCCTCAGAACTTGGTTTGGCAGTGTTTGAGCACTCTACTCCTTCTGGTGATGATTCATTTTCACTGAAAATATAGAGAGAAGGAAATGCAAATTAGAGGAGAAAAAATTATATACAATGTGTAGAATTGAGGAAGTCAATTTATTTTGTAAATAATTAAATCGCCCATGATCTGTTTCCGTTTGTTTATTTAATCATCTGACCACTCTGTTTACTCACTCCTTAAACTACCGCTAGTTGCTGTTGTAACTCCCCTTTAATCAGAGAGTCAAAGGAAACTAGTAAGTGGATGCAAAGAACAAGCTAAACAATCCCAATTCAGATGGCATCACATCTACCATCTGAAATAACTATGAGAAGTCTTGTGGTGCCATCTTGCTATGACACCACATTTTTAATCAATTGCATAACAGCATCACAAAGAAAAACTTTAGAATTGATATTCCAAGTTATGAATTGACCACTCCAATGGCATCACATGTCCAGCTTGTATCAACTGACAGTTGCTCATCCTGGTTACGAAACATTTTCTTTTCTTTTCCATCCAGTTATAAGATTCACAACAGCAACTATTTTTCTCTACTTAGTAGAATTTACAAACAGTCACTGAAGGACAACTATCAGGATAGAATAAACGAGATTTGAGAAATCAAATTACCCACCTAAAAGATGTTCTTCCACTCTGATAGCTGGAAGTAGAGGCACGTGCATCAGATGCTTCATTTGCTGCTGCTTCTTTTAGTTTCTACCAAGATAATGGTTTTGACATGAGGAGAGCAGTGAGCACATGCCAGAAGAGAAGCTTGGGAAGTGACTATTCATTGAATAAAAATTTTCAGGTCACTTGACCTTCATACTCACATCAACAGAGGGATTGAAACTTTGAAATGACATTCGGCCTAAAACTGCTCCTGGGTGAGGATCCCCTTCCATTACTACCACACTGCAAATGTTTAAAACATCAATCTAAGTGATGTACTCCAAGCATAAATCAGTGATGATATCAAGAGTCACTGGCTAAGCATCTGAGCTGCTCAATTAAGAGCCTAGGGATCTCAATTTGCAACACAATGGCCTTTAAACTTGGACAGCAAGTATCACCAAATTATAGCAGATTCAGCAATAACATGAAGGACCTTGGTTGAATTACAAGGACATCTCAAATGCTAGTTCAAAACACCGGTTGCATATATTAAGCAAATAGAGGTGCTCAAGTCTCAAGTTCTCAGCCTCAATCAATCTACTACGGTCCTCCATTGTCACAGGTACAAAATCCATGCAGCATGGAACCCAAGTATGCAAAAGACCCAACTTCAATCCAGTGCCTTATTTTATACCAATGGCAAGCACTATTCAGCAACCAAAAAACCAGAAATTTTTCTAAGAAAATCTTTTTTTTAGAAATTTCAGATAAAATGCTCTGTATTCATTCCTTCACTTGTTCACTCCAGAAGGTTCCATGGATAAAATAAGCATTAAATAACAAGATGAACCAAAGTCGAAAATCATATGTTTATGCTTAAGCATGCAAATATCCAGTAAAAGCACAAACCAAAACAAACTCATAACCTATAAAATCAACATAAAAAATAACACGTGTAGACATAACATATAGGTTTAAGCATATCAGCTCAAAATTACCACTTCTTAATGGTACCAGGGGAAAAGAAATTCCCATCAGGTTTGACTTCTTCTTCTTGTTTCTTAGTTTTCTCCTCTCTCTGAACTGCTCTTTGCATGAACTATTATTCCAACAAAAGAGAACCCATAATGTAACAAGCTTAGTACTGACTAATTCATATTTCACAAAACAATTAAACCAAATTCTGATAAAAACAAAGTAAACCCAGATTAGTTTAAGCTAAACCCAACTCAAATCCCAAGTTTTTACTTCAAAAAAGAAAAAGCAGCAGAAAATAAACCACTAATGGAAGAAACAACAGAAAGTGTTTACTACCTTCAAGTTCTTCAAAGTGCTGGAGAGCTCCCGCTTCGCCATATTTTCCCAGTTGAGTTCTCTTTCAAGACAGCACAAAATAACAATAAGCTTACAAGCTTCCTCTCCTTCTCCGTCTTCCTCTCCCTCTCGCTGAGCCTGTGTAAAGGCAAAGAAAGCAAAGGCAAAACTTTTTCTTGAGTCGTAGAAGACGATCTGATAATTTTTAGGGCATCAAATCACGCTCTACCCTTCTCGTCCTGGTACTGGTCTTGGTTTGGCCCAGCCCAATAAATTTATATGGGCTAACCCAAAAGGAAAGACTCCGATTTTATTAGGATTTTTTTTAAAGCGAAAAAAGAAACTCTCCTCCTTTCTAAACTTACAAAAGCCAGAGACTGCAAAGCATCGTCTCTTCTTCTTCTTCTTTCACCGACTGGTTTCTCTTTCGCAGCTCACCCAGTTTTCATCGTTGCCTAGCATTAAAGGTTTTGATCCAAGATTCCCCTTTTCATTTATTGTTGTTCATAATTAGATGTAATTAATTAATTAAGGTCTTGAACTACATAATGAAGATGGTGAATAATTATTCTATTCTATCGTTTCACAATCAACGAAACTCGAGTCTTTTAAATCCAAATTTTATTTCAATTAAAAGAAACTATGTTTATTGTGGTTTTTATGTTACTCAAGTAGCTCCACGTGTTCATCCTGTCCTAAATTTTCATCTTCACGGTAGGCAGCTATATGAGAGAGATTTAGCCTCTCCTTGGGAGTGCAGTCCATACAGGTAGTTCAAAATTTAATTTTTTTTATATTTTCAAATCATATTCGATATTAAAAATGAATTAAGCTTTATTAATCACGATCGTATATAAGTAGAGATACAAATTCATCAGTACTGCACAAATTGGTGGTAATTAAGCTAACTAGGCAGTCACAGTTGTCTCCATGGAAACCTTTCTTGTAAAGCTTCTGGCTTCTGACTTATCATTTGCTTTCCACAGGTCCGACAATGCTTCCTTCATGTTATGAATGCTCTCTAGCGCATAATCAGCTCCATTTGTTCTGTTGGCTGTGCCCACCTATAACCATGTAGTATTTCTGATTCGTCAGAATAAATATAGATTTATAAAATTCTCAGATCGCAAAAAGGGAACAGCATGATAAGAACCACTCAAGAACTTGATTTACCAGCACGGTGTGGAGGCCCATTAGCTTCCCGGTCATTATATTACGAACGCTGTCATCGAAGAATACCTCCAGAAAGGAAAAGAGTATCAGTAGTGTTGTTATATGTGCATATGGCATGGAAGATGATCGATAAGGAATATTTTAGAATTGTTAAAGAAACAATATCATTATATTCCAGATACAGTCTTAAACCAATCTGTAAAAATCATACCAGACATGATCTGAATTTCTGAGTTCTTTTGAAATGGTACTTACTGTTTTTTGAGGATTGATGTTGGCCAGCTTAAAGGCCTGCTCAAATGCGTCTTCAAAAGGCTTGCAGACAACTGGAGATTTTGGAAGTGCTGAAACAGGATTAGACTGACAAGGATGTTCAATGATGTCGAGAATTTGGCTTTTGGATGCATAGCTGGGACTCCAAGCTCCAGTTCCATCACAAGCATTGATGTCTTCGTAATTGAAGGGATTGAGGGTCTCAAAGCATATAACCCCTTCAAAGCAATCCTCCAACCCAAGCCTGCTGAGAACTTTAGCCACATGTGCTTGATCGGCATTTGAGAATATCTATTACATAAAACCCAGAAAAAAAAAATCATCAGAACTAAGAAAGCTTGATTTGTAGTTGATTATCAACTTGTATTTAATTAGAAGGTAGCTTAAGGAACTTACAACTTTACGAATTGGCAAGCTAAGCAAAAGATTTCTTAGAACATGGTCAGGCCTTAGCCTCTCGTATGGCAATCTCCCATGAACAAATCTGTAAACATGAAAATGCAAGTAAGATCGTTTATATAGCAATAATCCATTTTATGTTAAAAAAAAAAAAACTAAAGCTATATGTGGGGAT
>Ga0307511_10007258_pt1 | contig 11164 bp, 7 predicted proteins | sample 13_EM_MG_FD_200266 | JGI IMG/M metagenome (GOLD analysis project Ga0307511, IMG submission 200266) | Populus trichocarpa ectomycorrhiza microbial communities from riparian zone in the Pacific Northwest, United States - 13_EM | ecosystem: Host-associated > Plants > Roots > Unclassified | place...
GTGAGAGAATTGTCGAAGGTGAGGATAGCGCCCACCATTGCTGTTAAGCAATCGATTCTACACGAAGCCTACAAAGTTTAAAGTTGACATTTCTGAGTTCTGACTTTATCTGTGGTTTTGACCTCGCAGTGCTACCCTAGTGATTTCGCGTTAACTGGACAGTTGCGTCTTCTCTTGCGAATTAAAGCATGAAGGTACGGATAAGTCTAGAAGGGACTTTACATGCTGAAGAATTATTCGGAGTTCTGAATAAGTTCCGTTGTGGCAATAGAACCTACGGCCGCTCTATTTTATAGTTGCAGTATCCGCTATATAGTTACTAGAGCCCCCGTAACACATATATCCAGTTGCCAAAAGTGGCTAAAGAACCTAGTCTATTAGATTCCATGCTGAAAGAGTTTTCCAATGAGACCTTAATAAAGATCAACGCAGTCATAGCTGCAGAGTTATCAGGAGTTGAAATTGGTCTACATGTATACGAGGCAAGCTCTCAATAGACACAAAATGACTAGGATGAATGATGCCGGATCTATTAATGAAGAACTCTGGGTTGTAAACGAAACAACTTTAAGTTTACTATCTGAATGTTAGTCTGGCATCGGAATAAGACTATGGTTATCTAGCTTGAGAAGTGACCAAGAATACATAGTTAAAGTACCTAGTGATACAGTTGGGAAAAGTATTCTTAGTTGAGTCAAGTGTGTAGTATGACTCTGCAGTAGGTAAAATGCTGGCAGACTAAGTGCTAAATGCAACTGCATTAATAAAAACTGATATGACAGCCTTCAGACATATATAATCTGAAGCCCACCAGTTATCACAATATACATTACCCTAGAATACAAATAGTGAAGGAATTGTTGAAGGTGAGGATAGAGCCCACCATAGCTGTAAAGCAATCGATTCTACGCGAAGCATACAAACTTTTAAGTTGACAATATTTCAGTTCTGACTTTATCTGTGGTTTTGATCTTGTAATGCTAGTCTAGGGATTTCGCATCAACTAGAAAGTTACGTATTATCTTGCGGATTGAAGCCTGATGGTGTAGAAAAGTCTAGAAGAGACTTTACATGCTGAAGGATTATTCGGATTTCTGAATAAGTTCCTTTGTGCCAATAGAATATATGGCCAATCTATTTTATAGTTGAGGTATCCACTATATAGTTAATAGAGCCCCCGTGACAGTTCTATTGCCACAACGGAACTTATTCAGAACTCCGAATAATCCTTAAGCATGTAAAGTCCCTTCTAGACTTATCTGTACCTTCAGGCTACAATCCGCAAGATAATATGCAACTGTCCAGTTGAAACGAAATCACTAGAGTAGCATTATGAGGTCAAAACCACAGATAAATTCAGAACTGAAATATTGTCAACTTAAAAGTTTGTAGGCTTCGTGTAGAATCGATTGCTTAACAGGTATGGTGGGTGCTATCCTCACCATCAACAATTCTTTGACTATTTGTATTCCACGATAATGTATATTGTGATAACTGGTGGGCTTTAGATTACTTATGTCCGAAGGCTGTCATATCAGTTTTTATTAATACAGTTGCCTTCTGCACTTAGTCTGACAGCGTTTCAGCTAATGCAGAGTCATACTACACTGTTCACTCAACTAATAATACCTTTCCCAACTGTATCACTAGGTGCTTTAACTATGTATTCTTGGTCACTTCTCAAGCTAGATAACCATAGTCTTATTGCGATGCCAGAGTAACATTCAGATAGTAAACTAAAAGTTGTTGCATTTACAACCCCGAGTTCTTAATTAATAGATCCGGAATCATCTATCTAAGTCACCTAGTGTCTATTGAGAGCCTGCCTCTTATACATGTAAGCCAATTTCAACTGCTGATAACTCTGTGGATATAACTGCATTGATCTTCATTAAGGTCTCATTTGAAAACTCTTTCGGAGTGGAATCTAATCAACTAGGTCCTTTTGCCACTTTTGTCAACCGGGTATATGCTAGAACCTGCAGAAGTAGTTTTAACAACTTCAACAGCCTATAACTTGCCAAATATAACTCTGATCGCCAAACAGATTCCAGAAATGAATTCAGCGTGCAAAACTACTCCTAAAGCTAACTTGAACCGAAAGTTTCTGAGAACTTTTATTCTCACTCAGATTTTCATTGCGCCTTGTCGTGTTACCGGACGAACTTTAGTCGAAATTACGCCTGGGTGGCTTGATTTTTTTATTTCTCTTTAACCAGATTTCAGGGTAATCCTAAACTGCTAGGTGGCAAAAATGCGGCTAGTGTGCAATGTCTGTATGATCGTGAAAATATGGTGATCGCAACCATATTTACAGTTTCTCCATCAGGCTTAGTCTTATCTCGCAATAAGCTTCCGAAGTTGTTTATGGGGGAGTATTGACCTAAATAGCATTTCGTAACTAGCTCACCTAGGAGGTTCAGGGTAAACAATCGTGGTTCAGGGTAACTTAGCAAGTTTAGGGTAACTGCGCCCACACAATTTTCGACTTAGAAATATTGTCTTCAGTCCCACAGTTACAAATTTTTCCTGATTGTAACTTGATCACTAGTAGTGGTAATCACGCGAAACTTGAACTATAGCTCCAGCTACAAGTTTTTAAGTAGGTCCTGTATTATTTAACTCAGTACGCAATATTTCTATTGTCGAGCTGTACTGCACATAGAAGTATTACTACTACAAGTAAGATTTTCTAGTAACGCGTAATACTTATTATTAAGTATTCCTCAGACATGTTTAACATATCCTTGAGTCATTCTATATAGTACAAGTACCCTTAGGTGGGCCAGTAGTCACCCCATGACAATACCCCCCTCCACAAGGATCTTATCTACAAGAACCTATTTGAGCACACGGTAATAAGTCAAAGTTTTTAAACTGAGAAATATTTATTGGGCCTGGGGTTTTATCCCCCTAGTACGCCTCCGCTGGAGCTACACACTTCTCTTTTCACCTATAGGATAGGTTTTATGTAACAAACAGAAAAAATAAGAGTATGCGAAATTATCCTAAAAACCTAATGCCTACTATAGAAAATAATAGGAATCCTTCAAACTGATACCTCTGGGTCCCATGGTTTGCGAGGTTTATCTAGATGGAATTGGCATGCTACATGCTAACCACTATCCTTCAGGTTCTCATAAGGTTGCAATGTATCCTCATCTGGTCCATATCCTTTCCAAGATACCAGATATTTTAGCTGACCGCCTTTTATCTCCATGGTCTTAATCTTCTCGATCACATACTCCTACTGCTCGAGATCCACTTTTGGGGGTGTTGGCGATTATCTTCTAGGAATTGTATTTTGACGGTACGATTCCAAAAGGCTTATGTGGAAGACCCGGTGGATTTTGCTAGACAAAGAGAGGAACTTCAGCCTATGGGCATTCGTGCCATATAGCTTTTCGACTTCGAATTTGCCCCTGAGTTTATAGTCCATCTTCTTAGATAGTGTTTTTGTTTTGATGTTCTTAGGGTTAACCATTACCTAGTCTCCTACCTTGAATTGCGGTTCCTTGTAACCCACTGTCTGGTTATAGTACTTAGCCATCCGGGTCTTGGCTGCCTTCATGTTTTCCCTTATAGCTTCTCTCATACCATCTAAGTCCTCAAATGTCTTGACTGCTACTGGGTTAATACTTTCGATCAGGTTATCCATAGTGTTCTTTAACTTTTTCTCGCGGTGTTGGTGGTAAGCAGCGAAAAATGGTGTCTACTTGGTCGCAGTATGGACTATGTTGTTGTAACAGAACTCTGTAAAGGGTAGCAAGTCAACCCAGTCATCCTGGTCCTACATACAGTACTTGCGTAGGTAGTATTCCAAAATTTGGTGCACTCGTACTGGTTCACAGTCAGTTTGAGGATGGTATGCTGACGAGTTGTCCAACTCGACTTCCAACAGCCTCATAACCTCACTCCAAAATGAACTCATGAATGCCGTATCTAGATCCGAAACAACGCTTTTTGTTAGTCCATGCAGTCGACAAACTTTCCTGATGAAGATCAGTGCCAGATCTTTTTCCTTCCTATTCTTGAGGGGCATGAAATGTGGCATCTTCGTGAACCTGTCTACAATAACCTAGCACTGGTTATAGCCTTTGACGTTAGGGAGATCTGTAATAAAATCCATAGAGATCTGTTACCAAGGTTGTAATAGAATTTCGAGTGGTACCAGCTTGCCATATTTCTTGTACCTCACAGCCTTGTTGCGTCGGCAGGCATCATAGGTTTGTATGTAGTTTTGTACTAATTCTTCCATGTTTGGCCAATAATAGTTCCGCTTCATAAGGTCCTGAGTCTTGTCTTATCCAAAGTGCCCTGTAACTTTCGCATCGTGGCATTGGTGCGCAACCTTCAACTTCAGAGTGTTGCTATCTGGAATATAATTGCGGCGTTCGTAGGTCACCATTTCGTCCTCTATGCCGTTCTTTTGGAGGCCTGGATAATGTTGTCCTGTCTTCAGTCCATTCCTAAAGCTTAACCAATATTGATCCAGCAGGCCCGCTTCCTGAATCTCCTTTGACCAACTAGATTCTTCGACTTGTGAAGCCTTCACTGCCATAATATGGCAGGTTAGGAGGGCGTTTTCATTGTAACCAAGCTGGAATTGCCATGGTTTAAACATGCAAATCGTTAGGTGTTGCTTCTGCCCCTCTCCTTCAAGCTTGAGATCCACCCGACGAGATAGGACATCTGCCTTGCCATTCTTTTCACCTGGATGGTAGACGATCTTGAAGTTAAACTGACCCAAAATTTCCGCCCACTGTGCCTGTCTCTGGTTCAGCAACTTAGTGGTATTGAAGTATTCGAGGTTATTATGATTAGTAAAGACAACTGTCACGGGGGCTCTATTACCTATATAGCGGATACTCCAACTGTAAAATAGAGCGGCCGTATGTTCTGTTGCCACAACGGAACTTGTTCAGAGCTCTGAATAATCCTTCAGCATGTAAAGTCCCTTCTAGACTTATCTGCAGCTTCAGGCTTCAATCCGCAAGAGAAAACGCAAGTGTGCAGTTAATGCGAAATCACTAGGGTAGAACTGCGTGGTCAAAACCACAGGTAAAGTCAGAACTCAGAAATTGTCAACTTTGAACTTTGTAGGCTTCGTGTGGAATCGATTGCTTAATAGCTTAGGTGGGCGCTGTCCTCAACTTCGACAATTCTGTCACTATTTGTATTCCGCGGTGATGTATATTGTGCCAACTCGCTGGCTTCGGATTGCTAATGTCCGAAGGTTGTCACATTAGCTTTTCTTTATGCAGTCGCCTTCTGCACTTAGCCTGCCAGCGTTTTAGCTAATGCAGAGTCATACTACATAGTTCACTCAACTAATAATACCTTTCCCAACTGTATCTCTAGGAGATTACACTACCCATTCTTGGTCACTGCTTAAGCAAGATAACCATAATCTTATTCCGATGCCACAGTAACTTTCAGATAGTAAACTTAAAGTCGTTCAGTTTACAACTCAGAGTTCTCAATTAATAGATATGGCATCATCCATCCGAGTTGTCTAGTGTCCATTGAGAGACTGCCTCATATACAGGTGGACAAGCTTCAACTCCTCATAACTCCGCGGATATGACTCCATTAATCTTCCTTAAGGTCTCATTTGAAAGCTCTTTCTGCGTGGAATCTAATAAACTAGGTCTGTTAGCCACTTTTGTTAACCGGGTGTTACGGGGGGTCTATTAATTATATAGCGGATACTCCAACTATAAAATAGTGCGGCCATATGTTCTATTGCAACAACGGAACTTATTCAGAACTCCGAATAATCCTTCAGCATGTAAAGTCACTTCTAGACTTATCCCCACCATCAGGCTTCAATCCGCAAGAGAAGACGCAACTGTCCAGTTAACGCGAAATCACTAGAGTAGCACTGCGAGGTCAAAACAACAGATAAAGTCAGAACTCAGAAATGTCAACTTAGAACTTTGTAGGGTTCGTGTAGAATCGATTGCTTAACAGCTATGGTGGGCGCTATCCTCACCTTCGACAATTCTCTCACTATTTGTATTCCGCGGGGATGTATATTGCAATAACTCGCGGACTTCGGATTGCTCATGTCCGAAGGTTGTCACATCAGCCTTTCTTGATGCAGTCGCCTTCTGCACTTAGGCTGCCAGCGTTTCAGCTACTGCAGAATCATACTACATACTTGACTCAACTAAGAATACTCTTCCCAACTGTATCTCTGGAAGATTACACTACCTATTCTTATTGATCGCTTAAGCGAGATAACTATAGTCTTATTCCGATGCCAGAGTAACTTTCAGATAGTAAACTTAAAGTCGTTCAGTTTACAACTCAGAGTTCTTAATTAATCGATCCGGCATCATTCATCCGAGTTGTCTAGTTTCCATTGAGAGCCTGCCTCGTATACATGTGGACCAGCTTCAACTGCTCATAACTCTGCGGATCTGACTCCGTTGATCTTCATTAAGGTCTTATTTGAAAGCTCTTTCTGCGTGCCATCTAATAGACTAGGTCCGTTAGCTACTTTTGTCAACCGGGCAAATGCTAGAACCTGCAGAAGTAGTTTTAACAACTTCAACATCCTATAACTCGCCCAATGTGACTCCTATCCCAACACGAATTCCAGAAATGGATTCAGCGTGCAAGACTACCCCTAAAACCAACATGAACCGAAAGTTTCTGAGAACTTTTATTTTCGCTCAGATTTCCATTGCCCCTTATAGTGGCATCGGCCGCACTTTAGTCTAAATTATGCCCTAGTGCCTATATATTTTATTTCTCTCTAAGGAGATTTCCGGGTAACCTAAAACGGTAAGAAGCGACAAATACGGTTAGTATGATATGTCGGTAGGACTATAAAAATGTGCTGATCGCATCCATGGTTTCGGTTTCCCGATGGGGCTTAGTCCCGTCCTGCAAGAAGCTTTCGAAGTTGCTTTCCAGGGGGGTGTTGACATAAACCGCATTTGGTATGTAGCTAACTTGGTAGGTTCAGGGTAACCAATCCTAGTTCAGGGTAACTTGGTAAGTTCAGGGTAACTGTTCCAATACAATTTTCGACTTAGAAATATTTTTTTCAGGCGTTTAGTAATAAACTTTGTCTGCCTGTAGCTAAATCACTAGTAGTCGGAATCACACGAAACTTGAACCGTAGCTACAGCTACACGTTCTTAAGTAGTTCCAGTATCCCTAGACCCAGGACGCAATATTCCTATTGTCGAGCTGTACTGCAGATAGAATTATTACTACTACGAGTAATATTTTCTAGTAATGTGCAACACTTATTATTAAGTATTCCTTAGACATGTATAACATATCCTTGGGTCGTTCTGTATAGTACAAGTACCCTTAGGTGGGCTGGTAGTCACCCCGTGACACCGGGCATGTGCTAGAACCTGCAGAACTAGTTTTAACAACTTCAATAGCCTATAGCTCGCTCCGTATAGCTTTGATCAAAAACCGGATTCCAGAAATGCATTCAGAATGTAAAACTACTCCTAAAACCAAATGGAACCGAAACTTTCTGAGAACATTTATTTTCGCTCAGATTTCCATTGCACCTTATAGTGTCATCGGCCGCACTTTAGTCCAAATGATGCCCCAGTGCCTAGATATTTTATTTCTCTCTAAGGAGATTTCCGGGTAACCCAAAACGGCAAGGAGCGACGAATACGGCTAGTATGATACATCAATAGGCCTGTAAAAATATGCTGATCGCTAACATTGTTATAGTTTCCTGATCGTGCTTAGTCTCGTCCCGGAAGAAGCTTCTGAAGTTGCTTACTCAGGGGGTGTTGACCTAAACTGCATTTGGTAAGTAGCTCCCTTAGTAGGTTCAAGGTAACTGCTCCAATACAATTTTCGACTTAGAAATATTTTCTTCAGTCGTATGGTAAGAAACTTTGTCGGACTGTAACTAGATCACTAGTAGTCGGAATCACACGAAACTTCAACTGTAGCTACGGCTACATGTTCTGGAGTAGTTCCTGTATTCCTGGACTCAGCACACAATATTTCTATTGTCGAACTGTAATCAGGATAGAATTATTAATACTACAAGTAATATTTTCTAGAAACGCGCAATACTTATTATTAAGTATTCCTTAAACATGTATAACATATCCTTGGGTCGTTCTGTATAGTACAAGTACCCTTAGGTGGGCCGGTAGTCACCACGTGACAACCACAATCTCGTCTAGTGCGCCCATCAAAAAGTGTGACCATTCCTGAAAGCAGTTAACTATCACTAGTATCTCCTTTTCATAAACATCATAGTTGAGTTCGACAGGTAGGAAACGTTTCTTATAGTATAACAGGCAGTGCCAACACCTACCTACTTCGTATTGACACAATATACTAGCTAAGTAAGGTCTGAGGTATCTGTCTCAATCTGCTTTTTTCGTTTGGGATGGTACTGGCACAGGATAGGTCCTGTAGTAAACTTCCGCTTCAATTCCACGAATACTTTGTCATACTGCTCTGACCAATTCCACATCACCCCATTATGTGTCAGTACTTGAATTGGTAACGTTAGGGAACTAAAGCCTTCTATAAATCGGCGATAGAAGTTAGTGAATCCAATAAACCTCTGCACTTCTTTGATGTTTCATGGGGCTGGCTAGTTCACAATGTCCTCCACCTTCTTTTGGCATATCTGTATCCACTGTTATCCTACTTGAAAACCCACAAACTCCACTTCTGGTACATGGAACAGGCACTTATCTATGTTAATACATAGATTGTTATCTGTAAGCTTCTAAAGGACCTAGTGAACAAGTTCATTATACTTTTCTTCTGTCATAGAATATATTAATATATCATCAATATATATGACAATACCACAGTCAATCTACTCTGCTAGAATATTAATGAAGTGTCACTGAAAGACAGATAGTGCATTGGTTAATTCAAAAGCCATAACCGTATACTTGTATAGACCGTACCGGGTTTTGAACTCTATTTTCTATTCGTCTCCTTCAGCTATACGTAGTACCTTAAAGCTGAGCTTTAAATCCAACTTCGAGAATATTTGAGAGGTGCCAACTTGTTCCATTAGTATAAGCATGAGTGGTAGGGGATACTTGTCTTTCATGGTGATGGTATGGAGTCCACGATAGTCAACTACTATTCGCAACTTGCCATTTGCCTGCTTCGCCAAAAATATTGGGGCGCTAGCACTGCTCTTGCTAGGCCGAATTTTCCCATTTTTCAACATTTCATCTAGATATTCTTTTAGTAACTCGAGTTCATCTGGGGACAGAGGGTAGAGTTTCCCTGAGGGTGGTTGCTTTCCCGGTTTAAGGCCAATAGTCATATCTTGCTCACCATGTACTGGCAGAGCAGCCTGCCCCTCTTTTCCAAAGATTTGTACAAAATCTCTGTACTGGGTTGGCAATCTCTCTGGCAGTTCCTGTAGGTTCTCCGCCGCTGTGATCTGCATCACATCGAATGCCTGACCAGTGGGTATTCGGGGAGATTCCATTTCGTTCATATGTATTAAGTCGACATAATTAGCTTATTCCAGGATTTCATCAAACTCGGAGAAATCCATTATCTCTTCAATTTCAAAAGCGCGCTTAAGGTCCAGAGCATAAGGAGATGTAACTCTGAGCTTATCGCAGTGCGCTGTAATCCAATCGAACCTTACAATGCATGTAAAACCTAGCTCGAGGCATGCCAGCTCAGAAACCAGGTCAAGGATTTTCTATTTTCCTAATCTTGTATTATGGACCTCCAACTGTACTTGTTTGACTTGTACAGTCCCAGACCTTTTAAGTAGGGAGCCGTCGGCGCTCTCCAATCTCAGTCTGTTCTCCCTCTTAACTCAAGGCATTATCATTTGCTTCACAAAATCCGTTTCCAAAATCGTCACTTTGGCACTAGTATCAATTAGGACATTAATGGTAATCACTTTTATATTTCCACCGTAAACACAAGATAACCTAATAGGAGTATGAAACATCATTCCACCAGGCCTTAACACTTTTGGGGACCATTTTACATTGAAAGAAAAATTAAAACAGGATTCCGAGCCAATGAAATATCTGACGCCGCCCCTGTTCGTAGTTTTTTTTCGAGAGCGCTGGTTAGAGTAGCCAACTCATCCTCAGCATTTCGTTTTTATACTCTTCTTGTGTTTTGTGATTTAGAATGATTGCTCGGAACAGAAGAAATCAAAACCGGGCCTATATCCATAAGTTCCCCCTCATGTTCCTCCTTCTATTCCTTAACAGAAACGCCTTTCCTAATAATACAAATCGAAAACCAATCCTGCAAGACTACCTGACCTGATGTACAGGACAGCCCGCATTCCTATTGGGTATCCAACTCATCTACCTCAAAGTCCAACTCGTCCTCCGAAAGAATACAACTATAGTAAATTGACTCAGGAACTACCTCCACTGTTGCCGTTATTGCAGACACCTTCACTGCCTTCTTCTTCCTCTTCTCGGTCTTCTTCTTGTCCTTCTTGGTAGGGTTCCAACCATTAGCACAGTTATTTTTAATGTGGTTGGGATCACCACACTTGATACACTAAGAGGATGCCATCCGTGCATGTTTTATGGCATAGGTAACAAGCTCTTCACCAGGTTCTTTGGCTCTCTTGGTGGTATCGGACTTATCGGATTTCGCACTGGTACCCTGAGATTTAGGCTTCGCCTTCTTCTTCTGCACACCCTTGTTATCATCCCTCTTGGTAGCCTCCAAGGCTTTGTGGGGCTCCTTTTTCTCCTTTGACCCACCTGCTCTATCTACCTTATGCTGGAACTCAGTTCAAACATACTTCTCTGTACCTCTTTCGTATTCCAAGCTGGATCCAGTATCCACGATAGTGTGGAAGCATATCTTATTACTTGTAGGGACTTTATCTAATACGTCCTTGTCAATGCTTTTTCTGATCATATGGGTTCTCACTTCAGGTTGGATGGAGTTAACAAGGTGTTCCTAGAGCGCTTCTCTTGATAGACAAGCTATCAACTGATATGTGTCACGGGGGCTCTATTAACTATATAGCGGATACTCTAACTATACAATAGAGCGGCCGTATGTTCTATTGCCACAACGGAAATTATTCAGAACTCCGAATAATCCTTCAGCATGTAAAGTCCCTTCTAGACTTATCCGTACCTTCAGGCTTTAATCCGCAAGAGAAGACGCAACTGTCCAGTTAACGCGAAATCAC
>Ga0307511_10007259_pt1 | contig 11164 bp, 11 predicted proteins | sample 13_EM_MG_FD_200266 | JGI IMG/M metagenome (GOLD analysis project Ga0307511, IMG submission 200266) | Populus trichocarpa ectomycorrhiza microbial communities from riparian zone in the Pacific Northwest, United States - 13_EM | ecosystem: Host-associated > Plants > Roots > Unclassified | place...
GCATTCACGTCCACACCACCCCTCTCAAGCAGCAATCGCACGATAGCCTCATGCCCGTTTGCAGCTGCTCGTCTCAGTGCTATGTCACCACTTTCGCTTTGTGCATTCGCGTCCACACCACCCCTCTCAAGCAGCAATCGCACGATAGCCTCATGCCCGTTTGCAGCTGCTTGTATCAGTGCTGTGTCACCAAGCCTGTTTTGTGCATTCACGTCCACATCATCCCTCTCAATTAACAATCGCACGGTAGCCCCATGCCCAGCGTAAGCTGCTAGTATGAGTGCTGTGTCACCACTCTTGGTTGGTGTATTGACGTCCATCCCACCCCTCTCAAGCAGGAATCGCACGATAGTCTCATGCCCGTTTTCTGTAGCTTGTATAAATGCTGTAGCCCCCTTGGTATCCCGGGCCGAAAGCGCTCCATGATCAACCCCAACCAAATATCGAACAAGTTCATCATGGCCACCCACGGATGCTCGATGCAATGCCGTCATTCCCTCCGCATCCCGTGTGTTGATGTCAATTCCGTCTTGGACTAAGCTCTTGACAATGTGCAACTGCCCTTGCCCGGAAGCTTCCACGATGAATGTGCCATCATTTTCATCATAGTCGACATGGAACCCAACTTGACTTTCATGAAATAAAACGTTTTGCGGATGCTGGGATATCATATGTGACTGAAGTTCCGTATTCGTTGCGAATCCTATGTCAGCTGAAGGGCATGCTGTTTCTGAGCATCGAAAGTTCCTATCGTGCCGTCCTTCGTGCTTTTGACGCTCTCTGGCACAGGCGAAACCCTGGCTGAAGTATAAACAACTTTCCTGTCGACACTTGAAATGATTGAAAGTGTGCCCATAGAATTTCTGTAGGTCCTGAACTTGTGTCGTGCTGAAGACCGGCTCGTGCTGACCTTCGAGGAGAGCCCTAGCCCGCCCAACAGGTATCCTTAAATTCAGGAATTCGAAAGGTGAGGGTGCCCCAAGCTTCTCGCGCGCAGACGCGAGGACCATAAGCTTGCGGAGTACCTCTGGGAAACGTGTGTCCTGTAAGACTTTTAATTTCTGCATAACCTTGAAAGGCACGCTTTTGTCTTTCTTTTTTTGCTCAGTGGCCTTCGACGAAGCCCAGTTGCGTGTGAGAAACAAATTCAAAGCTGAGAGGAGAGAATTCATAAATAACCCCCCCCTGGTAGCCTCTGACAAACTGAGTTCCACATGATCATACCAGTGTACCACAGCATAATCCTGGAAACAGTAATACCCCTTGTGCACGAAGTCGCGGACCTCGTCATCTGTAAGGTCTATCTTAAAACAATCCAGGGTAAGGTATTGAACACAAGTCAAAGCAGCTTGAGATCGAGCGTTTGCAATGTTGATCCATGGTTCGAGTTCTGTAGGACTGAGTTGCCTTGTGCCTGTCTGATGCCGTTGCCTAATAATGTATCTTTTCATTGGTGTTAGCAAAAGTGTGGTCAAAACCCTAGGCAGGTGGGGCCCCTAGTTCTATAAACTCACTCTCTAGCGGTTGTGTGAACAAACTGTACAGTTTCGTCGGACTGAAGCTCTACCAGAGCCCCGCACAGCTCCTTTGCATCTAGTCTTAAGCGCCTCCTCTGATCGAAGGTTCCATCAGTTGTGCTAATACATAGGGCACCTTGTATCTCATGCCACTTGAGAGGGCGTCTGGAGCAAGCCAGCCAGCCAAGAATTTCCTCTGCAAAAACCCGGTAATGCGAATTGATTCTATGTAGAATCTTATCATACCTAACACAATTTCAATAAATGCAAAGCTTTCCAAGGGAAGCATTCACTTACGCATCTCCAAGACCTCTTGGCAGGCAATCTGGCTGCAGCTCACGATCAAGAGCCTCAAGTGTCAACTGATTATCTAAATTATTGAAGACCAAGTAGCAATAGAGGTACATCCCTAATGATGTAAGTTTAAGTTGGTCCAAAAAGATATGTACGAGAGCTGAGGGCTTACCGTCTGCTCTCTTCATCACCTCGCTAACAATTTCCTCCGTCTTCTGGTCTGTGAGAGTGTGTGAGTCCTGAATTCGCTTTGCCCATACCCGAGCATAGTCTTGCATTTCGGAAAAATTATCTGTGTCTTTCAGGGTTAAGCACACAGCTTTAGAGAGCGGTTTCCTAATGTCAACTTCATCAGTACTAACAAAGAGAATCCGCAGCGAGCCAGGGATAGCATCATTCTGCTCTTTTGCCAATCTAGCGAATAGAGTGATAATCTCTCTTCGTACATCCTTGTCGCATTCGTCCAGACCATCAATAATTATACAAGTCTTCTCCAACACTTGCAAACATTCAGCTAATAGGCCCTTTCCCACTTTGTCCGAAATTAGCTTGAAGTCCCCAGTTTTATTTTTTGCTTCGAGAACGTGGGGATACAGTTGGCCATTCGCCTTAACAAGCTGGGCTATCACCCCCCGTAAGACCGCCAAGAGGGTACTCCTATCATTGTTCCCAAACCTACAATAAAACCAACCCACATCAAACTCGGGTACCTTGCACACTTGCTCAATGATATATGATGCAAGAACCGTTTTACCTATAAAAACGTTAGTAGTGCCTAAAAAACGGCGCTAGCTACAATCAATACATACCTGCCCCAGGCTTCCCATTGAGCCAAATACAAGATATGTGGGTTGTCTGGGGATCAAGCCATTCCTGATACTCACAACAACTAGAGAGCCACTGTCCACTGGCAGGATAGTCCCTTCTTTTGTTGGCATAGTATTCTTGATCTGTTGCAGGAGTAGTCGCTGTTGGAGTGATTTCCAACCATTCCAAAACCTCCATCCTTTGTCTCTGTATTTCCTTTTTTTCCTGTTGCTTGAACCGTAATTCTCCCTCTTCATATTGCCTACGGAATAGATCGAAATGTAGTAAACTAGCCTCTTTTTCGACCAGATCTTTATGCCGGAGAAGGTTGGTGCGGATGTCTGCTAGCATCGCGCTAAACTTAGGACGAGCGATATCGAAAACAGTTCTCCACACTATGATATGTGTCAGTCCATCCTCACGGGGATTATCGATAATGCCAGGAATGCAAGCACTTACTGGGTCTACTGATGACTTTGTACACTTGAGCATGAAAGGTTAAGATGTCCTTGTACACATATCCAAGCATTTTGTACATATGGGGATTGCTGTGAAAATATTCTTCGCATTGAGAATATAAAGGCAGAGATTCTCCAAGGTCCTCATACGCGGAGAGAACACATTCAAACGCATCCACAAATGTGCTTGAAATCTATAGATTGTTATTTCAGGAAAGATCTCCCATAATTGCGTAACCCAAGATAGGATTGACATCGATGTACATAAGGTACCTACCGATAGTAAGAGTTTAATAGGACCCTGTATGGTAGAGTCTTTGAGTCAGTAACATATACACATTGTAATAGCCACGGTTTGTGAACTAACCCAGATATACGCAATGATGTTGGAGGTGTTGAGGAACACCTCTATGATCTCTCCGTATTGCCTCATACCCTCGATGAATGGCTTGATTCGCGCAATATTCTGCATTTTCTTTTTCATTTTCTGGTCACGCTCGATGCTCTTGATTGTCTCTTCGACATCTTTGAAATCCACGCATTGAAACTGTGCCAATTCCTTCTTGGAAAGGCCTTTCTTGAATTCATTTAACGCATCTTCAAAGATTCTTGAGCTTGGTAGAGGAGGAGGTTGAGCCGGTGTCCCGGACGAATGGGGTGGTGGAAAGACTGCCGATGGAACCGGTACGGACTGCATGAGTGGTGTGGTTGCGTGATGAGATCTAGGTTTGGTTCAGATCTATTGAAGTATTGATATCAATATAGGTACAAAGTAAGTAGGTAGATTCAAATATATGCCATTTACCAAGTAAATACCCCTCATAACAAGGGTGGAGGCGCTGACAAGGCTGAGGAAATTTGTCTTGGCAGCACATGCACACGATCGTCAGTACTTAGCACCTACATAGCTACCGCAAAGTCTGGGATAATGTTGTATGCACAACAAACAAAGCCACATTCCAACGTATCTTTCTTTTCGGTCTCCTCTGTGGCATTGATTTGGAAACTTCTCATCTTGACTGCCATCGGCAGCTAGGGATATACCAGTCTGCTCAAAAGACTCTTCTGGTGTAGTCCCTCCCAGCATGACAGGGCTAAGCTTGCTGTCTAAGTCATTGGTATTGCTTTATCGGATCCGATAGTAACGAAAATTTACGGAAAAGCTTAGACTAAGGTGCTTGCTACAGCACTCGCATTATCGAATCAACATCGACATCTTTACCTTGGAGTTCTTCTAGACGGCGACATCGCCGGTACCTTAGATGAAGATTTTCCAATGTGGCGCACAACCAAGATATTGCTAGATTATATGCACTGGCGTAGCACTGTAGTTAGAAACTTCCCAGCGTTGTGGTGAGTGGAGTTACCAAGAGTCCAATAAGCTACTGAGTCTAGAACATGGAGCTATTTAGTAGGACGCCTCATATCCAATTCTTCGAAACGAGTGCGTTGCAACCAACCAAGTAACCATCAGCCACTGTAATTAACCATTTGGTCAGAAGCACCAAAGGTTAGGTGGAGCCTCACGGAGTAAGCCGGAGCCAAGAGCAGAGCCAATAAGGAGCGCGACTGGAATCTATAACAGCAAGCAGAGCCAATGGGAGTGCATACTTACAGCCTCTCGTTATTAGAGGAGTGCAGAGCCAATAGGAGCTAGGATGTCGGGGTTGATAGAGGCCTACGGCTATAAATAGAGACCTGTAGCATGTGATGTCAACTACCTAGAGCGTATAAAAGATTATGGGAGAATGACATATGTAATGCATTTGGAGATTTTGGTTTGTTTTTGCCACAGAAGAGCATTTTCAAGATCCCGCGTACCTGACCTTCAGTGTTTCTGACCAATGGTTAACTTCAGTTATCGGGGCTTCTGGCTGATGGTTAACTAGAAATATGGATTGTGCGGTTGTTAACTCTTGGCTGGTTGCAACCCGCAGTGCCTTGTATAGCCGTTTGTCCATATGAGCTTCCATAGTCTGGTTGGCACAAGCTCTCCAGTTTTGCAAAACAGGTCTGCTAGTGTAAGTGCGACAACCTCTGGCGCCAAGACTAACCGCTACAACCAACCAAGCGGTGCGCTCGGTCAAAGAACGAGGACCACCGCATTATCTGGTGGTACTAGAACTAGGATTACTCCGTAGGTATTGAGGTCTTTCCACAAGAGTTCATTCTGAGTACCTACATATGTATGTACGCCTACGATCCTAAAATCTACCAAAATAGCAATAAAAGAAATGCAGGTCACCCATACTGAGAGTGCCGGGTTTCTCACATTTTTCTACATTTTTCTGTTTTTTTTGAGGTTTATGTAGTTAGTTATCCCTTAGCCCGGTGAGACACTCACCAATTGTGTATCAATGCTATTGTTCCGTCCCAGAACAATTGGAATAACCCCTGTTATTTTATTCATACACGGTGGGTGGGGCCAAGGCAGAATATGGTCTGTCCACCAACAATGCGTTTTGCAAAACTAGCCAAATGAGCCGCGGCCAAGGCAAATGCCACGCAAGGGGGCTTTTGATTACATTTCTATATACAATGCCTGGGGGTGTAAGTACATACCAATATTCCTTTTCCATATCAACCGTCGAACGCCGCACGCCACTATAAAAACATAATCACGTACTTATCAATGGCAGTGCCCTCCTCAAAGAGATTCTGGGCTATTAGACTCGCAGACCCTGACAGTGAGCATGAACATTGCCCAACTCTGAGAAAACTTAACAGCTCGGCCCCGTCCATTGTCATTGACAACCAGTCAAGCGGGAGCGGAGATCACCAAGTAGATTAAGATTAGCGATATTGAACCGGGAGCTCAAGCACCGCTTCGACGATTGACCTAGTACCACCTCCATCTCCTGATCTAAATATGTCTTTAGGCTGGCAAAGTTCCAATCCATCTATATCACCGGCGCCTCTCTCATTCCTGGGTATCTCAAATCCAGACCTCTTGAGATCAGTCCGCATCCATAGACCTCCAAATGACACTTCGGAAAGTAACTGAGCATACCTCAACTCTAGTCCGAGCTTGAGCCCAAGTGGGATGCAAATGCGATCTTTGGATAGCAGTAGTGAGATGGATCTTGATTCCCAAACAGGCGGTAAGTTGATGATTGAAAGCCCCAGAAACAATATATGGTGAATCAGTAATTGATCCCATGACAACATGTACAGATAATATCGGTTGGGATAGAAATTGTAATACGATTGAGCTGAATGTAAGTTTGTTGTGAGCACTTGTGTAGGCAGGAACCGCCACGTCGCTACTGAATATTATTATGCTGACTTGGAATCTGAGCCAGCTATTGGTACCTCACGGACCGGAAACTCCTCTTCACGATCAGCATCCCGAATCTCTTCCAACTACGGAAAATATTGCCGGCACACAACAGAAACCGATAGAGCTATGTTTTGGAATGGTAGGATTACTATCCCTCAACTCCCTTCACTTCAGCACTCTTGAATTTGCATTTATATGATGATTATGCATATGTTGACAAAGAATATCTAGATATTCGTTGCAATGCGGGTGACCCATGAGATGAATACCGAAGAGCAACTGGTAAATACCGGGAAAGGATTTGATATATATCGTCGGGCAAAAGGATATTATGATGTTCTATCGCAGCTCAACTTTAAAGAGATGGGGTTGATTGATCAATTGACTAAAAAGTGCCTACAGGCCATGGCTGATATCTCCTCACTTTGGCTCAAAGCTTATTTTCTGCCACTGGAGGAGGCGGCATCGATAAGAAATCTCAAAAAAAAACCAAAGGCACCCGGCAAAGAGACACGACGAATAACAAATAACCATATATGGCCCTCGTCAAGCTATGTCCACTATAGGAAAAACCCTCTGGAACAAGATAAAATACCTACAAGAACCGGATCACCTCGACAGAAATAGCGTTTATCAGAACCCTCATGAGTACACAAGAATGGGGTCTGAACATGATGCAAGGAACGAAGGGTGTACCTTACATTTCACCCAACTAATCAATACTAGTACAGAGGATAGCAATCTCTTATCCACGATTTAGACTCAATAACCCCGCGAGCGACTTTAGTCGAAGATACTGCAGCAGATCGTATCCCCACTCAACTTTTAAGGTATATCCTAACTTTGACTCCCTATGTATATATCTCTATCATAACATAGTCATCAAAAAGAGGCGTTGTGTTTTACTCAGCAACAAGAATCCGGAGATGTATTGTATGACGGCCTGTGGAAGACATGCCAAAAAGGTTCACAATATATGTTTGGTCCCGTAAGATTCTCGGACTTCCTGTAGCGTCAGTCCTTCTAACTAACATTAGATACTACCACAACATAATAAATATGTCCTAACTTGAGACCCCATTGAAACTTCGCGGGGGTATACTTGCCGACGAAATTGGGACCTTTCTCCCTGTTCATTTTTCTCAAAATCCCGCATTTCGAAACAAAGCCCTTCTCAAACGATACACTGTTGATCTTCTCAGGGTAAATGACATGAAAGGCGTGGAAAACCTCCGAACACTGTTGCCAGCCTGTTGTCTTCGAAGGAAAAAATCTGTTCTCCCGCAGCCTGTAGCAACTTCCGAAATCGGTCAGCTGCTAGACTTGTCACCCGTGGAGGCCATCCAGATCAAAAGATTAAGGACGACTGCAAGAGATTGATTCACATGCAGGTTTGCAGCGCACAGTCCTCCTAAGCATACCTGCCAATTCTTCAGTCCATTACTCAACTCTGACGGGTTTGTAACCACGGAATTTTTTGAACGGATTGCTTCTCTGAAAGGTCCAACAGGTGTCCCCCATGACGGCGCGATGGACGTGGATGTCCCCGAGGAGAGTGCAATCAATCTAGTTGACTTACTAGAGTCATTAGAGCCCATGAGGAAAGACACATGCGCCAACTGTGCCACCAAAATCGTCTCGCTAATCGCCACTCATACAGAAAGTGCTCCCATTGATATTGGTTATCTTACAAGATGTTCGCATCTCATTTGTGCGACATGTCAGCCACAGGTATTGTTTATGACTGGGAGAGATGGAACAGAGCAATACTACAGTTTGTATGGGGAGACTTCCGATACAGTTCACATCCACACTCTTGATAACACTGCTCTAGAACCAGCAGACCCCGTGGCTCCAGTTTATAACCCAGACCTTACTGTCCCTACAGATTCATAAATTCAAAGAGCTTGAGGCTAAAATACATGCATTACTTGCAGATATTGAAGCTAACCCTGCTGCAGAGAAAAGGTAATCTTTTCTCCGGTCATATGCTATCTAAAGTATACCTGCTAAACATGAGATTTATAGCATACTGTTTTCGGGTTGGACAAAAACTTTGGACCTTGTGGAGACTCATCTGAGGGACCGCAAGGTCGACTTTCGGAGAGTCGATGGGAAAGTTAATGCACCTTCACGAGCGGCTATTCTTCAAGGCTTTAACGACAATCCAAATGTGTTGGTGTTGCTTCTTGCTACCGGGCGCGGAGCGACGGGGTATGCCCTGCATTCATATGATGGTGGAATCATCAATTAACTTTAACACTGCTTCAGGCTCAACCTTACCGCTGCCAGCAGAGTTCATATCATAGAGCCTCAGTGGAACCCGATGGTAGAAAAACAGGTGATAGGAAGGGTGGCCCCACTAGGTCAAAGTCAACGGGTGTCAATCTATTGGGAGGTACAATCGAGGAGGTACGTTATCTCCAAAAAATTTAAAGCGCAAGAGCACGATTGATTGCTAATGAGGGGTATTCTGTCATAGTCAATGGTATCCCGTCAATTCCAGAAGACTCCACTTGCAGAACTGATTTGTGGAGCCGGGTCGGGGCTGGATATGATTGGTTTTATGAAGATGAATTTTCATATCGCAGGATAAGGCTTTATACCGAGAGGTGATGAGCTGACTTTAACCCCTAGAATCTGCGACAATTGATCTAGCTATCGCCATTATTATAGCGCAATTCGCTTGGGATTATTGTATATATGAATTTAACATCACGACCATTAGCGCTTAGATAATGGGGTTCAGGGTCCGAGACTGTAGAGGGATCCAATTCAGATTGTGGAGGATATATTACAGTATACAGCTGATTTTGAACAATTACAGAATAGTTCAGGGATGGTTTGAGATAGTCTGGTTGTTTGAAGTTTTAAGAATATGAATAACTTGTGGAAAGGGTAGTCTGGATGGGAAGGCAATATATACCCCATTTGGATGGAATATTTGAGAGGTGTGCTCTACTGTATGAGGAAGACTAGCTCTGCTAACCAGACTCACTGCCCTTTGAGGCATTATTTACCAGTCGCTGCATAGTCATGTACCATTTGTCGCAGTTGAAATATTCCGTAGTTGCGAGAAGTATTTTAAGAGCCTTCAGGAAACATGAAAAGTGCTGCGCAATGCCATGTAAGCACACAAAATATTTATTGAGGCCTTGGGCGCCATGCACTAGAATGACAATTAAACTGTGGCATGATCATCTGATTGGAACAACTCAAAGGCATAACTAGCAATAAATTCCGCAACTGTTCGTTTGGACATCATGGTATCCTGAGAGGCACGTGGTCATATGCACATGGGCGGGTGGGGTGCTAGGCGATAGGCGGTCCCACTCATACCCGGTAGTGCGGAAGAAACATTTTCCCATTCTCAATCTATCTACCTTCTCGGAGGATTTCATGTAGAACCTAAGGAGGATGCACTTCTCCAGATCGATTCCCCTTTAATAACCACCGGATCCCATAATCTGAATACCTTTGTTGTCCTCCTCAATCCACCTTCTCATTGTTCCTAGTATGTAGCGGAGGGCGGTGGCGTGCATGATCACCGTCCGCACTGCAGATGGAGGTAGCGGTGATGGTGATGGTATTCTCGGTGGTGCTCGTTCCGGTGATTGCTATGCCGCATTCCTTGGTCCGCAGTGATGCTCTGCTTTTCCCTATTGTTCCTGTGTTTCTTTGGTGGTGGTGTGGCACTGAGGCCTGAATCGCCGCCTCCGCATAGGTACGTGATGGAGGTGCTGGGAGCAGATCGGTAGTGGCGGGTGAGATAGATATCCCTGGTGTTGAAGCTTGGACTATGGCATCTGCAAAGGTACGTTGTGGTGCAGTCTGGGTTATGGCTATTGACTGCTGGTCTTGGTGATGCCGGTAGTGATAGTGGTCTTACCGTTGGTGCCAGAGTGCTGTTGCATTCATATCCTTCTTCAATTTCACAATCAGGATATTTTGTTGCGTCCATCTCTACTGGCTCTGAGTCTTCGCAGCTTCCTCATCTGAATCATCTCCGATCAGGTCCATCTCCGATCCAAGCTCGGACTCAGAATCCTTCCCCAAACTCCCCCGAATATTCCGAACTTACCCCTCCTGGCTTTGGCAAGGCCAGAATTGCTCGGTGCAGTGCCTAAACTTCCCACAAAAACCGCACCGTGCCATCGTCGTGATATTGGCCGCTCTTAAATATCGCGTGTCTGCTAAGGTTGTTTGATTGGTTGTGGAAGTGGTTGCTTTGTGCCGCTCTGAAGGGTACCTAACTACTTGAGGCTCCATGTTATGGACCAATCCTCTGCTGTCAACAGATTCGCCCTCAAAACTGCAAACGAGGGGGGAAGGGTCGCGATGAATGTTCCCCCAAGTTCCAAGTAGATATTCCACGTGAGATATTCTTGTTGTGGATAGCGAGGGCTATATAGTGGTGTTATCTGTTTGTTTGTAGCTACTCTGGTTGTTGGGTTTCGGTCTTTCGTTGGGTCAAAGTGGTTGTCGGTGAATGCAATGTACATAGTTTGCTTAATGAAAATTTTCAGTGATGGTAATAGTCCGTGCAAGATCCGCTTTGATATTGTTCACAATGAGCTCTTGAACCGCTGGCTTGTAGTCACACCACGTGCTGAGCCTCGTGTACGAGTCTTGTTTTGTTAGCATTTTCCGACTCAACGCGTCTGGTAGCAACTTACCCCAGTTGGTTTCGTATTTGAAATCAGGCCCTGACTCTGCTAACTCACCAGTTCTCCATGCCTTCAAACAGTGTCGTCACGGACTAAGCTGAGGTGGGGCTGAAAAAAAAGCCCGTCCAATGTGGTGCCCGT
>Ga0307511_10007260_pt1 | contig 11163 bp, 8 predicted proteins | sample 13_EM_MG_FD_200266 | JGI IMG/M metagenome (GOLD analysis project Ga0307511, IMG submission 200266) | Populus trichocarpa ectomycorrhiza microbial communities from riparian zone in the Pacific Northwest, United States - 13_EM | ecosystem: Host-associated > Plants > Roots > Unclassified | place...
GCAAGTATCACCCAATCGTTAGTGTGAGGCTTGCTCACATATGTTCTATAGTTAAGGAATATATCTCTAACAAAATCAGTAAGAGGAATTCTAGCCTTCTAATCCACTCCAACTACATCATTTTTTATTTATTTTAGCCACAACACATTCTAATATAGTGTCAGGGCAAACATCTTTATATGGGTGAGAAAGTAAGGTGACGAAGATGTTGATGACGACGAGTTTTGCATTGTATTTTTATTACCGGACAAGGCGTTCTTAAACCATTCATAATTGAGAGAAAAAAAAAGTTCGTGATTCACCCAAGATTAGAAGTGAAATAAGAATATGCAATATGTCGCGTAGAATTTTTAAGTATGATCATGAAGGATGTTGGCTTGTCACATTGTGCAAGGAATTAACTCCAACTAAGAACAAAGATTTCCCAACAAGAATCATTATTTAACTCTAAGTGAGCTAAATCACTATCAAGAAATTAAATTCTCTAGTACAGACATTGTAATCCTGAAGTGTCAGGTTACATGGCCCAATAAAAAAGATAATCCTTCATGCAAGACCTAATACCTTGTATAGTTCCTCCTCACGCACAATCTCACATTGTAACTCTTGACTCCACATTGATGTACCAACACATTACCCAAATAAAGGACACAATAGCTTGGCATAACAAGCATCACATTCACATGTCAACAGTAAGTACTCACAGACCTTGTCCCTGGTCACACTAATAAGCAAGTAGACCACGGTTTGTAATGGGGCTAGTAGCCTTCATTCATGGATGTGTTTGTTGGATTTCTAAATATTACATATGGAAACAATAAAACAAAATTATTCTAGAGTCAATAGGATCCTATTAGATAGATCTAAAGTTTTTTAGAGATTTATTACCTGAAGATATGATCTTCTTCGGCTTTGAATAATTCTTTAAAGGTTGAGTCGTCGCAAACTACAAGGCATCCAATTGTCTAGCTTTCAATGATAATCCATACGAACCACCAGTGAGAAATCTCTTAAATCTCAATTTAAGAAGGAGGGATTGTTATGCCTAGAGTGTTAGATTTTTATTTTGTGACTTACGTAATTTTATTTTGTTTAATAAACAAGCACTTAAAATAAAAAAGGCATAGCTTACTATTTATAAGAAAATATGAAAAACCTTACAAATTGGCAAAATATCAATTCGCTCCCTGAATAATATCCATATATTAATTTAGAAAAATATAGAAATTAACCCAGTCAAGTCCCTACTTGATTTTTCTAGGTCTAGAAATATAATCTTTGTATTAATTATATTCTAGTCTATAATTTATAAAATATATTTTGATCAAGTCATACTTAATTACATCATCCTAGTTTAATTTATGACTAATGGTTCTTAATGTGTGTGACCCATTAGGTTTTTAATATGTTGGCTCAAATATAAATTCTAATTCTAATTAAATAATTTAATTTAATTTATTATCAACTCAATAATTGATTAATTTATATTTGAAGATCAGATATATCGTCTAGCAATGTGTTATGATCACCCAAATATTACAAAAATCATTAGTGATTTGACTTAACCTTTAAGTGAATGATTTTTTAGTGTAATTAATGTCCTCTCATCAATAATGTTTTGATTTAACATTAAAGCATGAAGTATGTCTGCCATGTTAAATCATGTTTGTTCTCTACATAATAGTAATTGATCGTCTGAATAAGACTTGAAACTTTTTTCAAAATTCATTCCACCTTGACCAATGATTTCTTAGTCAATACTATTTGAGAATAGATGAAACTTTTTTTTTTTAATTCACCCAAGGTGATGAATCCTCTTTTGATTATTCAAATGTCTTCATATAGTTTATGTTATGCCCAATGTACACCCTTTCGTTACCTTGATTAAGATAACATGTTACATGATTAAAACATAATATTCTCTATATAAGATAACTTAGTGATCTCAAGTCTGCATATCATTTACTCAACCTTTACATGAGCCTTTCCATAAACATAAGTAATCTCTCTATATAAAATTCTTATGTGAGCTAGTTTAGTGTATATTTTTTTATGACAAACACCTATATATTAGTTCTAAGTATTCCTTATACCTCAAATTATAAGAACAACTACTTTTTTCATAAAAAAAGAATATAACATGTATCAATCTCTATGGTTTTAATAATTATCCAGTATTTAAGAAAGCATCGACCATAAACATTTTAGAAACAATGCTTTGATGCAATATGAATCCCATAATTATAACAACTTTATAATTTTCTTTGCAAAATATTTTTATCCCGTGAACTTTATCTTTACTCTTGATTTATAAATCAAATATTAGATTCATTAATATAATATTGTATGAATTTTAAAGATAAATTAAACATTTATTAATAATAAATATGTATTTACACAAGTGTAATAATGTCACGTGTAACCAACTGATTGGATACAGAGCATATTAAACAAACAATGTCTTGGTCTTAGACAAAATGTAATACGAACCAGGTCAGGTCTAAATTTGACCTTAAAATATATGATAACTAGTTTTGAGAGATCATGACTAGTTTTGCCAAATTTCTTTTTGGCCTATTTAGTTTTTCAATTGAATATTTTGATCCAAAACTTTATTTTATTTATTTTTTTCAATCCTCAGGTGAGAGAGAGAGAGAGAGAGAAAGAGAGAGAGTCACTGAAAAACGTTAAAGAAGAGAGAAAGTTGACAAATGTCCAATGTTTAATGAAAAAATCAATCGTTCTTGGTGTTAATGAGTTTCAATTAACGAGAGGAGTTTCATATAGATATTTTCTCCTTTTATTTTGACAAAATAAAAAAAGATCAGGCTTGGAATTTTTTTTTCACAACTTGATTTTGTTTTTGTATCAATTAAAGTATATTTTGAGTTAATAAATTAGCGTTTTGAAATTATAAAGGTGTTAATAAGTGAAAATATGTTGAAAAACCTCGATTTCTCAACCACTTTCATTTTTTTTATTGTTGAATTCTGGATTCAAGATAATGAGTAATTTAACTAATTTTTTTTTTAAAAGGGTGGCATTTTATTTGTCGTGTCAGCCAACCTAAAAAAATAAATAGGTTAGACATGCGGGGTTAGCTTTGCAAGGCGAGATATGTATCTGAGCCTTTCTTTTCATTAATTTATCCTCCATATAACCTCTAGATCAATGTAACTTCCTCGTGGACTTGCACAAGTAACCCAAACTTTATTGTCTCTCTTCACTACCATTTTCTCTCATATTATCATTAATGATATTGTTACATTATACTACTGCATTTATTATGCCCTGTTGTTGCATGGAATTTTTTTCTTGATTTTATCGCCACATATCCAAAAACATTTCTGGAGAGCTCCATGTTTATTTTTTCCTTGGAAAATTAAAACCGCAAAACAAACGCTATGTGAAACAAAGAGCCCAGAGAATGTTTTCTCTTGGAAGGAGGATAGGTCCAAACAACTTGAGCGGCGTCGTATTCAAGGGGCGAATAACATGCAAGCTTGCCCATCAGGCTTTGGACTATTGGCCCAGTGTCATAGCTGGTGTAAAGCAACATTACCGTGGGTCTAACAGGCCCAGTTTTCCCACTGGACTCGACCTGGACCTCTCTTTTTTGGAAAAACGAACGCATCTTCCTTCCCTTCCAACACCAAAAATTATTTGCGAAAAATTTGAATTATTTTCTCAGAGGCTTAACTAGCTACCAATGGCACCGTTCTCTTGAAGCGCCCCTCCCCCATCTTCCCTTTTTTTTTTGAGTCATTTACACCCTTCTAATTTGTGTCTCTTGAATCACGAATTCTTCTCCGAGAGAAAATGGAGCGAAACCAAATGAACGGTCGGGTTTCACCTTCCAGCTCCGCCGACTGCGGTGGAGGCACTGCAAGATCCACTGCTTTGCCTCGTCAACCTAACTACAGCAGCCGAGCTGTTCAAGTGCGTGAAACTCTTTCTCAATTACTTTATAAAACCCTGAAGCCCTTCCTAGCTAGTGTCCTACTACTATTTTTTAGGGTTTTAGGATCATTATTGCTTCACAAACTCACTGTAACAGATAGAGTTAACCTAAGCTCTTTTTTTTTTTATGGTTTTGTTGTTTGAAGCGTCATTGAATTTAAGTAAGCTTTTTTATTCAAGTAGTAGTTGCTTGTGATTATGTATTTATCTGCTTATAGTTAGTCCAATGGACCTCATTCCACGTTAATTTTCAATTATACAGCGGATTAAGGTATTTTCATTTTTGTCGTAGAGTGTGGGATCGAGAAACTAGTGAACGGAAATTTAGGTTTTGAACCATCATTGACAACTGAACTTTCCTCGGTAGGATTAGAGAACAATAAAATGTTATCGTTTGCTAATCAATTTATTTATTTTAGATGTACCCATAATACGATGAGGAAGAAGTGAAATTTGTAGTACAACGAGGATTGTTAGTGGTTTGCTACTTCATACATTGTGTCTCTAGTTGTTTTTTTGCTTAACGGGCATGCTTCTTGAAACTGGATTTGATAGCAATTGTATGAGCTGCTGGCTGTTTGTTTTGACTAAGCTAGTAAGGTTAAGACCCGTTATTATTTCAAAAGGATGTTTTGCGGGGACCAATTTTGCTTGCACGAGTATGCTATGAATTGACCTAATTGGATTTTAGATCTAAATCATGGTGTATAGAATGTTTGGCGTTAAAGTTCTCTTCTTGTCCAATTGTCACCAGTCCATGCTTGGGGATTTAAGTATTTGTGGTTTGGTTTTTTGCACTTCAGAATAGGGATATGACACACCTCTAGCTGTATATTCATCAGTTGCTTGGTCAATGAGAAATTTTATTTTTGTGCTGATTCTTATCACAGGAAGCATTGGAACACTTGGCATCTATTGATTTAATTGAGTTGTGCAGCGAAGCGAAAGTCGAGCGTTGCCGGGCAACTAGAGATTTGAGAAGTTGTGGGCGCTATGTTCAGCATGTGTTGAACTCATGTGGCCATGCTTCCTTATGCTCTGAGTGTAGTCAACGGTGTGATCTTTGCCCAGTTTGTAGAATACCTATTCCAAAGACCGGAATTAGGCTCCATCCTCGCCTTTACTACGAGTGCATAGAGGCTGGCCTTATTTCCAAAAGATGTGATGAAAGATTTCAGGAGAAAGAAGAAGTGGACAATGAATTAACTGCTGATGTCCAACGGCTTTATTCTTTATTTGATGTTGCCTTGGAAAATAACCTGGTTTCTTTGATTTGTCACTGTATCCCTTTGCTGCATCTACCTTAGCCACATCTATGTTTATTCACTTTTAAAAAATTGGTGCATTTGATTCATTTCTAGTATTTTTAAATGAAATCTACCCTTAAAATTCTTGCAAAGGCAATTCCCTTAAATATTATTTCTTCACTTTTTTTCCTTTGTTTCTAAATGGAAGCATTTGAACTGTAAAAGTGATATTTGAAATGTGAACAGCCTAATACTTTTATTACTGTGTGACTGTCTAGGCATTCATGCTTTATAGAAGATCTATTTTCATTTCTGAAATAAAATTCAGAAAAAAGATAAAAGGCTCCATGCTTGAACTTATGAATATCCTTAACATAAATTTAACAGATGTTACAGATATTTGTATGGATGAAAGTGCTGTGTCTAGCGATCCTGTCATTGCTTTCTTGTTGGATGAAGTGGTTGTCAAGGATTGGTGCAAGCGGACATTTAAAAAAATCACAGCGGAACTTCAAGTAATATGTATCCTCAAAACTTTTCAAATTTGATATTCTAAGGGTTGTTATTACTTTGTGTAATTGCATTTATATTGTTTGGGTGATAAACAAAGTGTAATAGTCTTAACATTTTGTTAGATAATCTTGAAGCTGAAGAAATGAAAACTAGGTTGAGTTTACTTCTTAAACTTTCTGTGCATTTGGCTGGAATATCCAATGTCCTTGAAGTTTTGGAATCATCATTTAAGGATAGTCTTTCAGCACGACTTCATGACTTGCAGCTCCTTCAAGAGAGCATTTCAAAGGCGAAACAGGTTTGGTTGCTTAAAGGATTGAGTTGTTAACAGAATGCTACCTTCAAGTGTTTATAGGTTCTAAACTTAGAACTTTTTCTGTAGTTCTTGCTTTCCTATATGTTGTTTTTCCATTGTACATAATGTCACCTAGTTCCATCCTTTCATTTCCCCTTGTGAATATTTTGTGATATTCTCTTCCAGTATTTTTAGAATCCCATGATCTATTAGTTGATTTTTTGAAAAGCCCACCATGCAATAAACTGGAGCTTGGAGTTCAGAAATGTCCTGCACATTTAGAATTCTTATTGCCTGTATTTTTATCATTATCATCATTGTTGTAATAATAATACTGACTTGATGATTTCTATTGAACTGAGAACAGCTTTTTTTCTTCTTCCACAAGTGTTATAGAAACCATAACATGCCATTTCATGTCTTCTATTGCTGCATGCAATTCACAACCCATTTTATCTGTTGATTCTTGATTTTCAGCATATGGAGATTATAGCATGGTGTGCAAGACATCACTTTCTGGAGAATGTGAGGTCTCGTTATACCAATTTATCGTCATGGCGTTCTGTTGTCCATCAAAGGAAATCAGCTGCAATTAAGCGTTCATGGCCTGATGTAGCAAATCAATCTGCCGAGTCCAGCATGCTAGCTGGTTCTTTGTTCATTGAAGATGCTCTGGCCAATCTCAAGATAGAGCAGAATCATATGCAGGAGATGGGAGAAGAGTCAGAACTTGCACCATTGCAGAAGGATGGAGGGTTGTTTTGCAAGTCTAAGCTAGAGGGTTTGGAAGTATGTTATCCATTTGAAAATCTTCGAGCTGCTGTTGATGTACTCTTTTTACATGGGAGTTCAGATTTGGTGCTTGCAAAGCAAGCAATTGTATCCTTTATCTCTTTGATCCTTCTTAAATATGTTTCTGATAATTATATATTCTCATCTTGCGGAACGTAATGTCATCCTTTGTTTTCTTAACATAAAAAACAGTTTCTTTATTATCTTTTTGATCGACATTGGACGATGCCAGATGAAAGTTGGCGACACATTGTAGATGACTTTTCAGCAACATTTGGTATAACCAGGCATTCATTATTGGAATCACTTACCTTCTATCTTCTGGACGATAACAACGAAGAAGCTCTGCAAGTAATTGAATGTCTACTTATTCTGATACTGAATTATTGAATTAATCTAATCATCTGTTTTATTTCTAATCAAGACAATGGATATAGCATTAAAAAACTGCATCAGGCTACAATTCTTGTTAGGAGTTCTTGTTTTTTGTATATGAATTATGGAGTCTGACAGTTTAAGGATACAGAAATATAACATACAAGTGAAATCTTTTAATTTAAGTTCTCAAGTATATATATTTTTCACTTAATGTGTTGTTAATAATACAGCTTATTGAAGCTACAAGTATCTGAATGAGGCTCTATTTAATTCCTACATTATGCAAAGTTTTTATTTAGTATTCTTCTAAAGTAAAAGATTCAGAGATTTCATTGGTAACAGGTCTCTGTTACAAGAAAATTATACTGTGTTTGAAAATGTCCTATTGAGATCCATCAGTGCATTCTTTATGCTATTGCTTAAAATGCATAAAACTCTTCATATTCAATAACTTGTGGTGGCAGATATTCTGTATTGTTATACTTGTGTATTGTAGCTACATTTTGGGAATGACTGCAGCACTTTTTCTAATCCTCTCATGAAATGAAATATGTGCTTTCCAAGTTCCTTTTTAGATGCTGACAGCTGTTCATTGATTTATGTTCCTCAGGAAGCTTGCAACCTTCTTCCTGAGATTTCAGGCCCATCAACTCATCCTAAGATTGCTCAAGTGCTTTTGGAAAGGGAGAATCCTGAAACAGCATTGATGGTCTTAAGATGGTCTGGGCATGATGGATCTCAAATGGTTTCACTTAGTGATGCTGTTACTGCAATTCAGGTTAGGGTGGAGTGTGGACTGTTGACTGAAGCGTTTATGCATCAGAGAATGCTCTGCACCAAAGTCAGGGAAAATAAGTTCAAGGCTGGACCACCTCGAGATGCTTCCGATGATCTTAAAGGTGAATGCAGGACCTGGGAAAACTGGGTGGAGATATTGGTGACAGAAATTTGTTGTCTCTGTATCAAGAATAATCTGGTAGATCGAATGATAGGGTTGCCATGGAATTTGGATGAAGAGAAATATCTTCATAAGTGTCTCTTGGATTATGCTTTCCATGACCCTTCAACTACTATTGGAAGCCTTCTTGTTGTGTTTTATCTTCAGGTAACTTCTTCACTGATCTTAATCAACTTTGAGTCAGGGTTTGAAACAAGATTGGCTCTTTTGTTGATGAATTTGTCACTTAAAAAGGGAAAATAGAAGAAGATGATGAACTGAATGTTTGATATGTTTAGTTTTGTGACCAACTTGGTTAATTTTCAATGTTCCCTTAACTTTGCTTTTACTCTTGCTTAACAACAATGGATTTTTAGGTTGGAGACTGTTCTAGGATCAATGATATTTTTGTTTGGTCGAACTGTTGATGAGACATTTAACTGTATGTTACTGAGTTGTTATATTGCAATCATGTGTGCTATATAGTCCTAGTATTGGCACTGGCTCACCAAACTCCATATCAGGTACAATTCAAAAGTTATCATTTTCCTTTTCATGTGTTCATGTTTAATCAAAATGTTCTCACGGTGAAATTTTGGTTATAAATTGAAAGCAAAGTTCCTCCTACAGCTCATCAACCAAGCGAAGTCACTTGCTGCAAATGATTTGACAAATTCATCTCAATATCCTTTTATTTTTGAAAATGATGGCTTTACATAAATAAAATTATTTGCAAAATGCCCCTACTATCTATTACCAACTTTAGCGTTTCTTGACCTCTGGTACTGAAATGAAAGCAGGAGTAAGGTTGAAAATTAAATGAATACTGATGGAAGACAATTATATCTCATTTAATGTTTGTTTTAAGATCTGGATTTTAAAACCTGGAATTCTAGTGGTTAGTGCTGCTAGAGCAATTCTCCACAGGGAATGCTATATCAAATAAATTGATGCTGTAACTTGTAATTTTGTGAATGATTTTGCTATAAAGTTCCACTTCTATTTATCCAATTTCTTATTACTTCTAGACTACTCGACAACCTGCTATCACATATATATTTCTCTGTTCCAGCGATACAGATATGCGGAGGCATACCATGTTCATTCTAAACTTGAGAGCATGGAGCAGGAGTTCATTTCACAAAATTCTATCAGTGGAGAAGCTTTATCCAGAATAAGATCAGCTAGTCATCGCAGAGAAGAACTTGTTGTAAGTGGTTAAAATCATGTAGAAATTATGTGTGCCTACTACATTTTTGCCAAAAAGAAGTATGCTTTTTGATCGGTGCAGGTTTATTCTGTTGAAAGGAGCGTTAAATATGAGGTTGTTATTGACTAATCTAATCTTCAAAACCAGAATAGCGGTCAATTAATTTTTCCAAAAGCACTCACTCCTCAGAAGCACAAAATTAAAGCAACTCTGTGGGAACTCTTTAGGGCTAAGTTTTAGGTGCTGCAGTGTTGGACCAGCTAGGAGTGCCTAACTGATACTAGGTTTCTTAGAGTGAAATCATTGTCTATTAATGCAAATTGTAATATAACTTCCCTGCATAACTATTGTTTGGGAAGAAATCATATTAAGGGGGCGTTTGAGAGTGGGTTTCAACCTGTATTTCGTCAAAATTTGAATTTGTTTTTTTTTTTGCTTCAAAATAATTTTTTTTTTTGTATTTTTGGATTGTTTTGATATACTGTGATGTCAAAAATGAATTTAAAAAAATAAAATAAAAAAGTAATTTGAAAAGTAACTGCTACCAACCTCAAACACCCTTTAAAGTAACTAACCATGATACATTCATTAAACAGGTCCAATCCATTCAGTTGCTGCCAAAAGTTCAACAGGAACAAGTTAAGACTGGAAAATTGCCACCTGAGGTCCATAGGATGTCTAGAGAAGTTGAAATTCAAGAAAGGGCTGATCTTCCCATGGTACAAGAGCCAAAATCAAGCAGTTTATTGGTTTCATTGCCTGCGAATTCGCTGACAAATCATAACATTATGCTCAAACCATCAGCTCTTGAAACTCCACCAAGATTTGGTGCATCTATCAAGAATCCTCACATGGAACTGGGTAACCATGGCTCCTCATCAGTTCTCCATCAAAGGTTATCTAGCAGTCCAGAAAGAACTCAGAAGCGTCGAGTTAGTGTCAACAAAAATTTCAAATTTGACGGCATCTCAACTCCTATGATGCATCATGGTAGTCACATGAATACCACACCATTAAAAGAGACCAGCAGAACTTCATTAGAAGTGCTTCCAAACAGTAACCTGCTTCACAATTTATTCGACAAAATGTCACCAGAGAGGGAACAAAATGGGTTTGTTAAGCAATTACGAAATACTAGTCCTCCATATTCCCATAGGATTACAGCTAATCCAGTGGCTTTGTTTGGCAGCAATAATGGTTTACCTAATGATAGAAACGGTGGACCTAGAACTAAGAGCTCTAAAGATGATCCGATGGACATAGCTTGGAGGTAAACAATTTTTTTTCCCTTTGCCTCTTCTTACTCTCTTCTAATGCTTCCTTGTGAAATTATTCTAGTTCAAAAATACCCATTCTCATCCTTAAAACGCTTTATTTAATTGCAGTGCAGTGCAGTGCTCTGTTCTCATTCTGTTGTATTTATGTTTCCCTTATATTTCAGTGGTAGAGAGGAGTTCATTGTTGATGAAAGGGAGGTGAATGATGGGCTGAGATGGAGAACTGATGAAACCAGTGACGAGGAAGAAGAGCATGTTCCAGAGAGAGTTGTTGGAGTTGGTTCTTATACAGCAACTGCAAGGAGAGTTAGAAAAAGTAGATTTTCCAGAAGATGAACATTGTTGTTCTTTCTTTTTGTAACGTACAGGTGCCCCCAACCTTAGATGGTGGCATCTCAGGATATGGGATAAGCAGGAAGTGCAAGAAATAGCAGTGAAATGAAGCCATGAATTTTATTTTTTTATTTAGAGGGGCTGCACTGCTAAGATTTCCTGGTTTTGATGAGGTATATAAGCCTACAGTATACTGATTCATAGTTTTTGGACATGGAGTA
>Ga0307511_10007261_pt1 | contig 11163 bp, 10 predicted proteins | sample 13_EM_MG_FD_200266 | JGI IMG/M metagenome (GOLD analysis project Ga0307511, IMG submission 200266) | Populus trichocarpa ectomycorrhiza microbial communities from riparian zone in the Pacific Northwest, United States - 13_EM | ecosystem: Host-associated > Plants > Roots > Unclassified | place...
TATGATTACTATTGTACAATTTTCCAAATGGGCTTCTAGCTATTAAAAGAACTAGAAGTATAGCTATAGAAAGCTTAGTATACTAGCTCACACAAGCTGGCCTTTTAGAGTAAGATTGATAAATAGAAATAGTACTAAGTATAGAATTATTATATTCAGCTGCTCTCTGTCTATCTAGCTCCATCAACTAATCTATGCAACAGGCACATTGGCTTCTACAGTAATATTCTTGTTATCTTCCATATAGTACCTATATTCTTTTCATATTCTTCAGGTGTATGCTCCTGAATTTCACCCAAGTAACTAGAAGTATTCAAGTGATGGATGGTTTGGACAATATGAGTTCAATATGACAAAGCTATACTGCGAAGTTTTACATTGACTTTCGTATGTGTATGAATTCTAGTAGTTTTGGTGCTTAGCATGAAGATTTGACAAAGGCACAATGCGTATACATACTGTTTGCAAAACAGGAGCAGACTAGCTTTTCTTAACGTGAACAATGGTGCCTGGCGATTTGGGGACCGGCCGTTATTGGCGCTTTGCACCTTGAAAGATCTTTGCTACCGCGAGTACAGCTCGCTCGCGAATCTCCTCTTCCCGTGCTCGCAGTACTCCATCCACCTTAATTTCGTCCACAATTTGATGTTCCCCCAATTCCGTATTCTGCGGATTTGCCTCGTTCTTCAGCCACCCCTTCGGCACACATGACTGGATAGGTGGGGCATGCCCGCGTTCCTCCAGGAGCCGGGCTATCGCATATAGACACCCGAGGGCTGATCCCGGGTCCACAAGCATCCCTGGGGGAAGGGGACGTCCAAAGTTAAACTAGGACCAGAACTTGTTAGCTGCAAGCATATGGGTCATGGGGGCGCTGTAAGAAATTATACTCTCAGATTGACAGCCCCGAGGATATCCATGCACTGCTCGAGTTCTTTGATCCCGGCGCTTTCAGGGAAGTATGATTTGCTGGCCTCTGTGCCGGCATTCGTCTTCATACTGGGGTCGTTGCTGCTGTGCTTGGATTGTGTTTGTAGTGCTGTGGAGGGATAGGCGTTATGTTGTAGGTTGTGGTGTTCTGTTGGTGATGGAGTAAGCAGGGTCGCTCTAGTCGCTAGTCTCTCACGGCATGTAACATCATGTAAGCTGGCTACACAACACTTTACCGACAGACTGAGCACCCTTAATCTGCGTATACTAAACCTCGGCGTGCTAAGATCATAGTTCTGGCGCCAGGTGACAAACATGGTGGTTTGCTTGGGCTGATTCCTGTAGCCTGGTTGTTCTTGCCAAGGGCACTTAATTACATGCTGCAGGAACCCCGATGCCATGGCAAGCAAGGAATTATCCCCATAGAGAACCGCAGTGGATATGACTAGAGGGATCAGTGAGCTGGTTGAGTGCTCTGTGGTTAACATGTGATCAGGGAGACCAATAAAGGCATCTTACACCAAAGCGGGCATACTCTGCCCGGCGATACCTTGGATGTGATGAATATCATCTTTTTTATTTAAAACAACTCATTACTCCTGTGCGTGCCCATAGGGGGCCTAGGAGCGGCGTTTGATGAATATCGATTGGTACCGCTCACTGCAAACATACACCAGGTCCGGGGGCAGATTCGGGAAACAAAGGCCTATCCGTTGAATGAAATAGGCTACGCCGAATATGAGATGCGGCCATGACCCACTTATAAAACAAGGAGCAAAGCAAATTCCACAGCTCCTCCAGCACGCTACCTAATTACGGCTCGGCCTTTTTTCTGTGGCCTCGCGATGCAAACCACAGATTCCCTGCAAGAAGTTGGTATTTTATGTCTCAATACGCTGATTGCTCGATCTATGCCATTGCCCAGAGCCCAGTGCCTCTGCCAGCATTCTCCTTTGGCAGTTTCCCACTTGCCTGCACCAGAGAATACGGAAGCCACTGTGGTCCCAAGAATAGTCCAGCAAACACACCGACCCCGTACAATCTCGCTATCTGGGTACTGGTGCCCCCAAAATGCAAAATACCCCGTCTCCTTTGAAGTTGGTTGTGATGAAAAGACTTAGTTGAATTGCAAATGAGACATCCCATTACTGCGATTCTTGCAACTTCAGGTCAGCAATCATGCCCTGCCGTGTACGGACCTGCGTTCCCTAGGGAAGAACTACAGCTTTGAAACTATCCACTAAGAACTCAACCAAAGGACTTAACTAAGCCCTAAGACTTACAATGCTCTACGACCTCTGCCAATCCTTCATTGCCAATGCCCACTCTGCTAGCAGGTCATACCTGAGGCACCTAGCTTCCTCTCTATCCCCCGGGGTTATTTCACCTATTGCATCTTCAACCGCCCACCCAGCACCGACCAATTGTGCAAAATAGAGGAATAATAATGCATTTGGGAACATGGCTTCCAGTCGGCCGAGGGACATCCTGGATTGTTCCATTATCTCCTGCATCACCCGGTGCTGGTTAGATTACGACTTCGGGTACTTATACCAGTAGTAGAACTAGACTATACCTCTGGAAACTGTGTGGGTTGGGATTCAGTAAGAGTAACCGTGCTCGCTAGCCCTTCATTGAATATCTCTTGCATATCTGCTCTATCCTGGCTGTCAGTGGGGCATTCCGCCCCAATTACACGCGAAGTGTGACGGTCTCCGGCGGCCGTTGGCACACTTGACATGGTATTCTCTTTACAGATCTTTTTCATTCTTATTTTTCTTTGCCCTGTTTCCAAGGGAGCCAGTGCTTTGTCCCAATCCATCCTGACAAGGGCTTCAAAGTACGATGGAAATGGCAGGGCTTGCGATGAGCGCACTTAACGTACGGCGGTGGTGGTCGCGGGCCTTGTGGAAAGGGTGAGGAACGGTGGTGGTTGGGGCCAGGCTCTCGATGGGAGGGATGTGAGCTGGTGATCACCAGGCTTGGGATAGGGGCAAAGTAGTTATGGTCGGGGCTTGCGAAGGGGTGGGTAGCAGTGGTTGCCGGGCCTGAAGGTATACAGCCAGTAAGCCACCCCATCAAGACCCTGCTTAACTGCCACATTTGCATCCTCGTGATTCGCTAATAGTATGGCCCAGCAGTACAAAATCTGGGGCAGCGGCACTATAAATCTGGGGCTGTCACACGGAATCTGGGGTAGGTATAAGATATGAACCTGGGGAAACCGGGCAAAATCTGGGGTAGCCTCACAAAATTTGGGCCAGTTGCACGAAATCTGGGGCAGCTGTTTACAATCTGGACAAGATAGTAGATAGTGGCCGAGCCGGAAGAGCACCCGGCCTGTGGCGCCCATGTTCTTATCAGCGTTTTCATCCCCATAGCCATTTAATCCGTTGTGTCAGAAGTCATAACCATCAGTATAGTCGAACTTCTCTTACTGCATGCCACCTAACCCTATAACCCGCGATATTGCATGGTATGTTCCTGACGAATCATTAGGTTAGGCCCAGCATTTCCGGTCTTACAGCATAAACTTTCAATACTCCATCAAATGTCTCCAGACAGACATCATGCAGTAAGACAGGCTCGACTGTAGATGAAGTCATGCAAGTTCCTCTGCGAGGGGCTGGCCGCAAGACTAACAGTTGCGACAAGTTCGTACTTTAATATTATCGTAGAATCCCGCCTATTCGGAACGTTTTCCAACCAATAGCAAGGGCGGCTCCCCTCAAAATTCGGTTCTTACACTTGTGGGTTTGTTATTCACGGTCTTTTGTGCCTCGGCTATCTACAGGACAAAGATCGATGAAGAAAATCCTCTCCCGGCCACATGCGCAGTGTTTGAGCCATTTCCAATTGGCCATGGATCTCAGTAGGTGCAAAACCGTTGTGAAATACGGTGCACCAACCATTTCAATATCATAATCCTCAGACAAGGCCCTTTGCCGCTCCTGTCCATGCTCTAGGAACCAAGCCGCCTGCGGCTTCGTTGGTGGACAGAGTCTGATCATAATTGTATGTCTTCTCCATATTCAATACGCATCTCTCGAGTTTGAATATATTCTCGTATGTTCCATATCGTTCTTACTTCCTCTTGAAAAATGTTGCTAGTTTCCGACCTACGGGAGCGGTGTGAGCTGCAGCCGAACCCCTGCACCGTGATTATAGGTGACCCTAAATTCGGACCAGCGGACCGGCTGGAGTCCCGAGGTGACTCCAGGCGCCGATTACCTCAAGTAGCCACGCTCTACAGATTTTCCAAATACCGAGAGGTGCCACATGAACCGGTAGGTAATAAGGTTGCCGTGGTTCATGCATGTCAATGCTCATATCTCCTTGTCCGCAGTAATGCATTTCAGAAATGTCAAAAGCTCGTATTTAGGCGTACGTGATTGTCACTGTCCCATATACTTTGTTGCCAACGCTAATGTCGCAGCATTCCTCTCATTTTCCTGGATCAGTGCTGTGGAGCGCTAGTCGCTGTTGCCTTCCGCATAGACGATAAAAGTCCTTCCTTCCACAGAGATTTAGAATGCTAACCAGACTATGTGGCAAGTACATAGTAACACAACGAAGAGAGGCACAGACCAGCATTGTCATCAGCAGGGATGAAAGTTGACCGAGTACCTGCAAGACCTTCTGTTATGGAAGCAGACTAATGTTCAGGTTGGGTCGGTAACTGCCTTGTCGGCTACCGTAGAACTTCGGTACAACGTAAGTTAGTAGAAGCTTCCTCCACATGCCAAGCCAAGCCTACACCGCAATTACACTAGTTTATGTAAGGCATATCCGCCAGTAGTAGGGCTTGGCAGATCCGCATATATTAACCATGAGCGTCCCCCATCGTACAGACACCGCCGACCACCCTGGTTACCTACCTCATGGATATGGACACCGCAAAGACCTATCGGCGTCAATCGCCTACCTTAGAAGAACTGGTTCCACCCAGTATCCATTCGCTGGCTCCTCGAGGGTTTAACCCCTTCATCCCTGAAGCCCAGATTGAGGAACCACGCGCAGCAGTTTGGCCATTTCAATCACCTCCACAGCGCGAGAGGGGCAACTGGGGGCCGTCCCCACCAAGTGTTTTCAATTCCACCAATAGAAGTGCGCCCGCCAACCCAATCACAAGCGCTCGCAGCACCCACAACGCGACGAGGACCACCAAAAAATATTTTCAATTACACTTGGGGTTGTTTGAGCAAGGCACAATTAGTGGGAAGTGGGAGTGGGTTGCAGTAAACAAGCTTGGGATCCAGGCGTCAAATGCCTGTCCGAAGTCGACTAAAATCACGGCAAGGCAGCTCGCTGGGCTGATTACAACCAGGTGGTTTTCCGCCTTGACAACCTGGAAGGATGAGGTGGAAGCAGACCCCGACTTCGCCCCACACCTCACAATGGCCATTACCAAGTTCAACGAATGGCGTTGTGGATCCAGTGCTACGGATGTGGGTGTACCTGATGACGACAAAGGATCAGACACCGACAGTTGGGAGGATGAAGGGCGGGAAGAGGACGAAGGAGTGGAAGACTATGAAGAGGAGGTCCTCTGGAATGTGGAGGAAGCTCAAGCTTTGATGAGGGTAGCTGAGCGTCTCTTCTTATACGTGAAGGATGGTGTGCCCTGCATTTTGGAACCGGAGATCGTGATGTTCCTTGTCTATCGAAACTACCTTTATATGATGGAAGGTATAAAGATCCAACAGCGACGGAGCGAGGGTGGGATGGACCCTGTGGTTGCTAGGCTCAATAGCCTCAACATGAATCACACCTTGAGCCAGCATGCGCTCATACGGTCTCCCGGTCATCTGAGGGGACAAGTGCGGTATATTGGGCACCGCCGGGGCCGTGACTCCCAGCATCCCATAATCAGCCTACATATTCTATCCACAATCGAGCAAGGAGGGAGTCTACGTGGAGCAAGCCGCACAATTTACGACATCACATCCGACGCGACATACAGCGACCTCGTGCGTGCACTCTGTGCAGCCTGGAACTTAAAAGCCATCGACCAGTGGAACCTGGTAGTGGAGTTTTTGAAGCAAACGACCCCAGCCCATGCGCTGGAATTTGTGGGGCAATGGAAGCATGGGTGGGGAACGCGCCATAGCTCCTATGTGGCATGTGAGCGAGATTGGAAAGGATTTATTGCTGATTGGGTCTTACCGTCCGCAAATGGGGGCGAAGTATATCTTGGGGTCAGGTTTTCCACCCCCGTTTAGGGGTAATTGGCAGGTCAACGGCTACTATTGCTTCTGTTCCTTAATCCCTGGTTGCGCTGTGAGATATATACGGTCCGATTTCCAGACCAGGGACCAATGATTTCTGTTATTGGCATTTCGTTCTACATGTCCGCTGCGCGCTCGGGGGGCCTTTTCTTTTTGTGACGGCAAAGCTGTCCCAGAATTAGGATTTTTCTGCTCTGTTTACCTGATAATCGATGTAGCCACAGTCCGTTGCGGGATCATTTCCTTTTGCTGTTTAGTTCTTTTGCAATACCTAGTGGAGATATGAATGTTGTCCTGCCTTCAGGAGCGATGAGAAGATGCGTAGCAAGAATTTAATCTACAATGTCGCCAATTACATTCTCCCCGATTTCACGTGGTGGGTGGTGCAAACAATGGCGCATCAGCGATGATCCAAAACAGTGCCCCATACTCAACACGAGAGAGTGCAGAACTTCACAGCCTGAGAAACTAATTCACTAACCACGTGTTCACTGCCACCCACATGGGGGAAATTAGATCCACCGATCATCCCACTCCACCATGGGATAGGGGTTGATTCAGGAAAACTCTGAGAGCCATGCAGTCCCTTAATGAGACCATGGTGAGCCAGATGGAAGCCTAGTGAGATTCTAGGGGGCCAGGTCAATTAGGCCGCCCACGGAAAAAAGAATAGATACAATGAGTGTGAGGAAAATAGACCGTGGGAGATTTCCCAATACTGAGACTTGAAATAAGTCTGCAATACCTCGTACGTGGGGTCTCATTTATTCCTCCATGCGCGTTTGTCCTGGTCCTCCCACATCGTCCTAGCCCCTGACAGTGCTACTTATTAGCTGAAATCTTGAGGAAACTAACAAAAATCTGCACGACTTCCAGCATTGTGTGTATCGGAGCAACAAACAACCCATCTATTACGACATCGGGGTCCAATAACTTACCTCGAAACTCCCACACCTCACACCAACCAACCAGAAACCGAGACAGCCTCAACAGCCGACCCAACCACACAGCCACCTTGGCAACACAGTCCGCTTCACAATCCAAGGCCCAGATCAAACCAACGGGAGAAAAGATAACCCCCACACCACCGACCCAGCATAACAATAACTCCCACACCACCCAATATGCCGATCTCACCGACATCAACTTCCAAGGACTGAGTGATTACGAGAACTCCGCAACCAGGACCACCCCGACATCGGCTTCAGCTTTATTTTACTCAGTGCGCTCTCACGAGCAACTTAATCTATTTTATTTATCCCCATTTGCGAAAAAACAAAATCCCCACGAGGGTAAAGTTTCTGAACTTTTCCGCTCAAAAGTGGGCGATTTTCCGCTAGTGAATCTACGTGGCAACCGCCCCAATTTACATTGGTCCGGCCCACCCACACCAATTCTCTGCGATTCCATCAGTTTCTACGGCTCAGCCGCACAACTGCCACAATAGTTCCAACAAGCCTCTGCCCACTACATAGCAACCGTTGCTAAGTAAGCCAGAACCTTGCACTTATCCCTGTTCTAATACACCAATCACCAGCTCTCACTCTCTTAGAATAATTTTATTCTGAGATTGAGTCTCGTTGGTAGATTTCAACATGGCACCGCACCCGAGGGGTGTTCTCTTTGGCCCAGTGAAAGACTGGGGCCAGGGTAGTACCAAATTACTACTCGAATCCGATGGAGACGGGGACCTCAAGGTGAGACGCAGGCTCACCTTAGAGAATGTCACGAACTGGCTCGCGATACTCAAGTTCCAGGAGCTTGGAGGAGAGGTCGCTCTTGCGACGGCAGCATCTACTTCCACTAGACAATGCAAAGAATTTACTGGTTAAGGCTCGTTCGAGCTAGCAGTTACCAGTATCGAGAGGAAGGGAAGGGGAGACGAGGAAACCTTTGAAGTTGTGGATGACTCCACGGCAGAAAGAGCAATCGAACTCCTCAGCAGAGGTTTGGTGATCCAGGATGAAGCTGCGAATGGATCGATGGAGGGATTAGATGTTCAGCACCAAACGATGGAAACGTTGGACGAGGTCTTGGAATCTATTATAATCAGAGCACTAAAACCCTCGGGAGAGCCGGTAGAAAACATGGGTTATCAACTCAGTTTATCTACTCCGAAGAGGATAACCAGAAAGGAGACGGGGACTCCAGCAGTCCAACTTGCAAGGATCGAGGAAGCCTTGGAGAAGGACGAAGAGATGGAGTCGGAGAATGAGGTGATGAGGAAAAAGTCTGCGAAGAAGGGAAAGGGTAAATTGACCAAGGGAGGGGTCACCCTTGATACGTTACAAAAGGAGATGGAAATTTTCGAGGAAGCCACAGAGACCCGAAAATTCGATGAGGTGAGGTCCAATCTGTTCACGACTCACCCGCCTAGATGGAAGTTGGAGGACAGCCAAAGGGGTTGGAGTCAGGAAACGACACAACAGTCTATTAAGACTGCAGCGGAGGTCGTTATTCCAGATTCCGATAACGACATGGACTCGGATGACGAGTCTATCCCAGATGGCTCCCTCACAAGGGACCAATTACTCAATAGGTGCCAGAAAAAGCCACTCCTGGCCAACTTTATCGGCACTAAGGGTAATGGACCGATGGCGACAGTGGATGTGGTACCCGCAGTACCCGTCATCAGGATGGCAGTTGATAGAGGCGAAGGGAAAGCACCAGAAGGTTTGAACGTCAGCAAACACGCGATTAAGAAGCTGTCGTACGAAGAAGTTAAGAAGGCTGCAAAGGAGATGAGGACAGGCAATGCGGGGTGCGAAAGGGACGAGGAGGAAAACGAGGAAATGAGGGAAGAGGAAGAGGAGGAGAAGGAAATCGCTTGGAATCGACCCTGCGATAACAGGACTTTGGCAGATTTAATTATCTGCATCATGTTGAATGGAAGGGTCATGTCGGCAATCAGCGAGTTGGAGAAGGGGAAAAAATGGTGGAAATCGGCACAGGACTACAGGACAGCCAAGGGTCAAGTGCTGGCAGCGGGGTGGATGATTGAAGCGGAACTATATTCCGGAGGACTTGAAGAGGGTAAGGGCTGGAAGAAGTTGAAGGAAGAAGTTAGAGCCGGTAGGAGTGAGGTAGAAGCCATTGATATGGCAGAGGCGGCGATGACTTTTCACGAGGCTGCTAAGGTCAATACTGGGGACTTCTCAAGAATTGAGGCCCAACTCGAGAAACTCACCAAGCAGGTCGCCATGCTTGCATGCCTCAGCGGAGCGGGATCGACGGAGGATCAGGCCAAGGCCAAGAGACAGGCGTCGGAGAAGAAGGCGGAGGCAGAGAAGAATGCGGAGAAGGCCAAACAAATAAAGAAAATCCAACTTGATAAGAAGGCACAGGCGGAGAAGATGAAGAAGGATCAAGAGGAGGATAAAAAGGTAAAGGAGGTGGCAGCTCAGACGGATGCCCTATGGAAGAGTAGGCTGGCCGCCTGGGAGACCGCCAACAACACGGTTGAGGAGTTGACGACAAAGGTGAAGTAGGCTGTAACACCTGCGGAGATCGTATCGGTGGGAGAGAAGTTGAAAGAGGCGATGACGATGAGAGAGAAGCTGGAAGCTGAAGGGAAAGTTATCCTGGAAAGCAAGGTAGGGGAAAAAAGAGTAGTAGTAGGAAACAGGGTGTTGAAGGTTGCCAAAATTATTTTGGCACATATGCAACCAATTGACGGGAGAGGGAAGGCAGAGGTCGAAGACGGCGTCAACAAAGTGAACGCCCTACTCCGAGAAAAGGCTATCACCGACAACGCCATCCCATGGCATGCTACGGTGGAGATCGGCAAGGGAACTCAAGACGATGAGTCAAGGTGGACAGTAGGGAAGAACGGAGAAGATTGCACTAACCAAGAGGTCCTTACCAAGATGACGGAGTGCCTCACAGCAGTCTTCGGAGCAAAAGGCGACATGCTCAATGCATGGATGGCAGATGAGAAGACCGTGAGGATGTTAATGCCAGCGGCTCCATCGAAGGTGGCCAGAGGCAGAAGAGACATCGGAAAGAAGCTGAGAGAGGAGAACAAGGACATGAAGACGGGACACCGATTCCCAAAAGTATGGGGAGGCGCCAGGACCACCGGATTAACTTTTGATGCAGCAGACCATGCAGAGGCTAAGAGGCTGGTCGAGAAGGGAGTCATGTGGGAAGGCACACGAAGACAGGTCCAGATGTTGGACACTAACAAGATAGGAGAATTCAAACACTCCCCGCCACCACAAAAGAAGGAGGAAAAGAAGGGAAAGATGGGTGAGAAGAAGATCCCTGTACAGGCCAATACCAACACCAACACCAGGGGTAACAACGGTAACAACAACAAGAATCAGCAAGGGAGACAGCAGACCCCACCCTGGTCCAATGTCATCTGTTACAACTGTGAAGGAAGGGGACATAAGAGGGAAAGCTGTTCCTCAGCCAGCAGAGCCGCGTCTGCTCGTATCTCGGGAGGACAGAAGAGGAACTCAGAGGTAGTGGGGGCAAATGAGAATGGCCAACAGACTCAGAAGAGGAAGGTTGAGGAGGTCAAGACAGATAAGGACGGCTTCGAGAAGGTTGAGAGGAAGAAGGGATGGAATATCTGGAAGAAGCCAGCCCCGAAGACCGCCGGAGGCGTCACCCCAGGACCCTCCAACGCAAGAGTCTCGGAGGTGTTGAACGATAGTGTGGAGGAATGGACCCCAGATCGCTTCGGTCCCAACGCACAGAAGCCCCCGGTGAAGTCAGACTGGTCCCCAGATGAACAACTGGGACTAGGCAAACACCTATTCTAAGGGCCTCCGCGTGGCTTACCAGAACGTAGCAGGGCAGTGCGAGGGTACTCATACGTTTCTGGAATGGTGTAAAAAGAGGAGGATTGATATTGTTTTTGTCGGAGAAGCTTGGGTGGATAAGAAAGGGACTGGGACACAATCCCACCCCTCATATACATTAGGGTCGAAGGTGGAGAAAGGAAAGAGAACAATGGTATACTGGAGGAAGAAAATGGACGGGGTAGTAAAAGTTATTA
>Ga0307511_10007263_pt1 | contig 11161 bp, 8 predicted proteins | sample 13_EM_MG_FD_200266 | JGI IMG/M metagenome (GOLD analysis project Ga0307511, IMG submission 200266) | Populus trichocarpa ectomycorrhiza microbial communities from riparian zone in the Pacific Northwest, United States - 13_EM | ecosystem: Host-associated > Plants > Roots > Unclassified | place...
TATTATTATTGTTGTTGTTGTTGTTGTTGTTGTTAATTGCTATAAATTTAAAAGGGAACTTTACCTTTAAAAAAACCCTCTGGTCAAAATCAAATCATCAAATAATAAATAGATCAATGGGGATTTGGCAAAAGTATTTGATTGATACATTAAAAAATTGGTGGTATATTGCAAGTGAGAAAAATTAAAATCCACATACTTGTTTGATAAAACTCAATAGTCGGTGCACAAATAGTGCAATTTTTTGTTTTTGTAACTGATCTTATGTGTATGGTTAAATATAACAACAACAACAATCAAACTCCAATCCCCAAACTGTGTATGGTTAAATGCATTAGAAATCCATGTTGTTATTCGTGGAAGAAAAAGTTTAAGCAAACTGTCATTGAGTATCAGAAGTTTAGAAAAGGCACCTTTGGAAAGATATAATCATTCTGAAATTTTCTGATGCCAAACTGCTCATGTTTCTCTATGTTACTGGATTTTGTATTCTGCTTAAGATGCATATTATGCTAGAAATATTGTGAGGTTAATGAAAGATCCGAGTTCTGCAATTTCAATCTCTCTTTGCTAAAGCAGAACATTTTGCTGTTCTGATTTGTTTAAGACTAGTGTTTGTAGATTGTTTAAATGTGTTAGGATAGATTCAACACCTTTATATTTATGTCCATGGAGATGTTTTATCCCACTGCTATCTCATACCAAATTGTGGAGATATCTTACCATTCTGGAAACTCTTGTGTTTTTGTAATTCCTTTTCCTTGGGTCGTGATTAAATCTGTTACCTTGGAACTGCTTGCAGATTTAGGAGCTCTAGGAAACTATCCTGGTTCCCCCTTTCTGCCTTCTGATTCTGAGATCTTGCTTGATTCTCCAGAGAACGAGGACATAGGTAATGGAGTTTGCATCTATTATAATATTCTCTCTTTGTTGACTGATTTTCTAGATTCTCTTCTTTGACAATTCAATGGTGGTCACATAGAAAATCATTAACCTTTGATGGATGTCTCGATACCTATGTAAAATAATTAGATGATTGGATAGATTCTTAGGAAACTCTGCCTTGTGCATTTAAAGACAAATTTTCTCTGCCATGGAATCCGAACATGTTACATAAGACTAGCTTCAATTTTGTTGCGACTGATGTAAGCTAATGATATACCGTTAGCAATTTTCAACCACCACCACAAAGTCTCAATCCAAAAGTAGTCATGGTCATTGGTTATATGGATCCTTTTGCATCATTAAGCTTGATCATGAGCAATTTTCAAATTAAAAAAAAAGACATCATTTGAATAGGTTGGGCGATGTGGTACTCATCAGAAATCATTTCAAGATCCTGCAAAGTTACTCCTGTTTATTTCCTCACTTGAAATTCTATTTACCTCTATTTTTTTACAAGCGATGCTGATAGATTTATCCTGTAACAGTGGAGGAGTTTTTTGTTGATTCCGTCCCAGGGCCACCATACCAGTCAGATGAAGAGAAGTCCTAGTGTAAGGTTAGGTTCAATCCCTGTTCTCTTTGAAATTATCAGGATAGAGAAAAATTAGATGAATAAGATTTAAGTGGTTGTCATCTATTTTTTAGGATTTTAGTTTGTCATTGTCAACAAATCGAACAGCTTAAAAGTGCTCCAGTAATGTAGTCTTGATGGGATTAGCATGCCTATAGGGAAGAGTAATGTTACTTTTAGTTGTAATTCTCAGCTCAGAAATTTAAAGGCAATTTACAACTTCTTACACCTCCCTCCTGTTGTTGAAATCGAACTCTCTTAAACGGAAAGCTTGAGAGCATAATTTGTGACATTTATTTGGACCTATTGGTGTCATAATCACCATAACTGTGAATTTCTTTGGATGTAAGAACTTTATTGGGATTATATAATGTTTTGATGTGAGTGATACATGATGATTGAGTGAGTGCTTTAAACCATCGTAAAGCACTTAGAAAAAGCCCTAAATAGCAGATAGTCTCAGTTATAGAAGCCTAGGTCGGTTTTATCCCCCCTTCCGGCAACCCCAATCCAAGATTTAAATTCATTTTTGTATATATTGATTATGTTCATCCGCAAGGCAAATAGACAAATATTCTGCCCTTCTCCTTTCTTAAAAGGATGGTGGGGTCGTTCTTCTCCAGGACTGGTAATCTTCAAGCTATTAGGCTTGGCTGTTTGAGGCGTGGTAAGTCGTCCTAAGGAAGCATTGATAAATACTAACGAGGAGCCAGTTTCTGGTGGGATAAAAATAAATATAAAAAATCTGTGATGTATGGCAACGGGGCGTGGCTCAGTGGTTGAGCGTGGTTCCGTCAACTATCTCTGGTTCGAGCCCATCCTCTTCCACCTCTGTAGGATAAAAAAAAATAAGGCCCAACGGATCAAAGGGGGATAAATGGGGTGACATGAACGTTTCATCCAAGTTGCTAATTATCGAGAAATCCTTTTCTGACCTTAATTTTAATTTTTCAAAGCAACTAGGTTCGTCGCTAGCACAGTTTAAAATATTTTTTATTTAAAAATATATTAAAATAATATTTTTATATTTTTTAAAAATTAATTTTCACATTAATACATCAAAATAATTTGAAAATAAAAAAAATAATTTTAGCTAAAATAAAAATCAAAATTTTTAGAAAAAAAAAATTCAAAATTTTTAGAAACGCATAATGTTTAACTGTAGCACTACTGTATTTTTATTATAGAGAAATGGTAATCATATTTAATTCTGTATAATTTTCTCTTCAAACAATGAAGGTAACAGAGGACATTTCAGCCTCACATTTTTCCACCGTTTGGAAGAAAACCTTGATGGCGTGAAAGAGTGAAGGTTCCTTGCATCTACACGACAATCGTTATTGGACCTAAAATAATGTTTCCCCGAGCACGCAGCTGAAAAAGAAAATCACCAAATAAACACAAGAAAGTAACTGCACAGCATGCTAAGATGATAAAAATGTCCGACTAATTTTCGTTCTCTCGACATCCTTACTTTATGCCTCGAGGAGATGCCTTGATGATTTTAATAATTTGAATCTAGCTGGAGGGGTTTCCTTCAAAAAGCAGAAAAATGTTCAACTGGCCATCAATTTGGAATGAGTTGGTATCGGCTAAATGAATATGCCCAACATTTTTTTTTCTTTAACATGGATATGCCCTTCTCTAGTCCACGCATGATTACAACAATGAATAAAGAATCTGCATGTGACAAAATAAAATAAAAAAACACAGGAGACGGAAAGCTATTTGTTTTATTTATCAGAGAAGGACCAGACCATATGTCCCCTTCAGGAATAATTTAACCCCTGCCAATATCTTTATTTTCCTTCGTATTTCTTTTATTTATTCCCTTCGGAAAGCTATTCCTAAAAAATATGATTCCTGGTTGACCTTCTCAGATGGTTGTAGTCTTGTAGAGGTTCAGACAACCTAACTATATTTTGATTGCCTGTTGCTAGCGGAGTTCATGATTGCCTGTTTTCATCTTTGAAGTTGATGGGATATTGTGATTAAGATATACCACGTGCTTATATCTAAAATCTATCTCTGTAGGTATTTGAGATTGTGGTTAGACCGTTCTTTGGAATTTTATATAATATAGAAGAAGGAAAGTGCCTGGACCCAAAAAATACAAGCACCTGCCCAGAACTGGAGTGTTCAAAGAAATTGATGTAGAAATGAGAATATCTCTTCGAGATTCTACAATAATTAAAAATTAAGGATAACAACATCTTGGTGTTTACTTCATCTCACACATACCCCATCCCCGCAGAAGCAAGAGAGAGAGCGCAAGAGCCTGAAATCGAATCTTATCTGTTCGGTAAATAATGTAAATATAATTTCTGAGAGATTAAAGAAAAAGTATAGAAACAACTGAATTTTCCCAAAAAAAGAAAGAAAACTAGGAACTGTTTTTTTTCCTTAACAAAGACAGCACTGAATTTAAATTTTTAACAGCAATAATTTGAAAAAAAAAATATGAAAAGAAAAGAAAAAACTACTTACTGCAACTTATAGATTTATAACTAACGGTAATTAGTAATAGGCGGCCCACGGGCTTTGAATTTTCCTTTCTAAAACAATTTCCTAGGTCATCCTTGGGCTTGACTTGACTTTTGAGCGTTTGGCAAGGGAAGACCATCTCTTCCTTTCTTTGGTATCTCTTAGTCATTTTTAATTTTTCCCTCTCTTCTCTTTCTCAGAAAGCGCAGGCAGTAACTGCCACTGGCGTCTCTCTCAACGAACTTTCTTCTCCTCTCAGTACGAAATTTCTAACGAACCAAAACCATGAACTCTCTTTTATTCATAAAGAGCAGACCAACCCAATAAACGAAGGAAATACTCAGTTGTCTTTGTTTCTTGTTTTGACAGTCAGAGGAAGCCAATTATAACTGATCACGTTATGAATCTCAATGGAAATAAATTTGTCAGGTTTGTCACGTGAAATCATAATCCTAGACACCACATATTATCATTATTATTTTTTATACATATGAATTTTAGCATTATTGATGGTATGAGACCAAAAAATAAAAGAAAATTGAATTCTGTTGATAATGGAGTAGTGTTTTTTTGAATATTTGATCAAATGACTTGAGACTTTAATTAGTTATAAACCATCCTGATAGATTTGTGTTCATTCATGTTGGCCATATTGGGTGGTTGGAATCACTCTCAGTGTGTGAATTATAGGGTTTTTGGCCCATAATTAGTTCATGATATAGAGTTGTTTTGGAAGAATATTTTTATTACTGGGTTGTGATTATGTTGCCACATGTTGAACATAATGCAACTTTCGCATTGAATATTCAGGGTGGCTGAAATCACTGCCATTCTTCCAGACTCCAGTGCGTAAATTGTAGGACTCTTAGCTTTTTTCTTTGGAACCCCATGTGTAGTTTAATTAAAGTGTTGGATTGTTTTGAGAAGAGATTAGTTATACAGGGTTGAGTCTATCATCTCCTCGACGGTTTGCTTGGCTGAACTTAGCATGTCTTTTTTGCGCTTTCAACTCTTACTTTCTTATGCAGGTTTCAGGACTGGAGCTCAGAGAAATCCTTCAGTTCAGAGCAGCAATACTCCAATGAATATGGATTTTACGCAAGAAAAGCCAAACCAATTTTCTATTCAGTTTGGGATAATATCCGAAGAGGATGGGAGATGGGTTCAGAGAGGATTAGAAGCCTAAAGAAACCATTGCGATTCTACTCTAAGGGTGCTCAGCCAGCGAAAGAACCAGGACCTAAAAGGAAGATTCTTGATCCGCAAGGTCCATTTCTCCAGAAATGGAACAAATTTTTTATGCTTGTTTGCGTGCTTGCAGTGGCTATAGACCCCTTATTCTTTTACATTCCGTGGATTAAGAGCACTGAAAAAGATAAATGCCTTGATGTGGACCGTAAGATGCAAGCTGCTGCTTGCATTCTTCGTACACTCATTGATATCTTATACATACTTCGCATAGTCTTCCAATTCCGCACTGGGTTTATAGCCCCTTCTTCTCGCGTATTCGGAAGGGGTGAGTTGGTTGAGGATCCTAAAGCTATAGCCAAAAAATACGTGACCTCCTACTTTATCATTGATATTCTTGCAATTCTTCCGCTTCCTCAGGTATGCTTTCCTTTTGTTAATTAGCATTAAGAACCATTGTTGGCTATGCCCTTAATATAGTCGCAGGAATGAAGAGAATTCATGAATAGATGTAACCCAACCTGCAACTTATACCTGTTAGGGGAGAGGATGCTTGGCATTGATTCTCTTCCTGATACTTAAATCGTTCAATTATACGATTTTTGTCATCTGAGTGCACCCGTCCTCGCATTTTATCATGGCATATAGATAGATTTTGATTAAACTTGCTACATCACAATTCTTGATTATTATCACTGGCAAAACTGGTTCTCAACTCACATTTGAAATCTTAATGCATATATCTATACGACTAAAACTGGAAAGAAAAAAAATGTGGAACTCGTATAGATGATTCTTTCTTTCTTGCGAAAAATCATTCACTGCTCAGCTGGTGTAAGCTATAGCAATTTGACATTATGATTGTTCTGCTCAGGTAGTAGTTTTAATCATCCTTCCACGAGTGGATGGCCCGGTTTCACTGGCTGCAAAGAACTTATTTGAGTTTGTAATTTTCTCCCAATACATACCAAGGCTTATTCGAATCTATCCACTCTTCAAAGAAATAAACAGAACTTCTGGCATACTTACTGAAACAGCATGGGCGGGAGCTGTTTTCAACCTCTTTCTCTACATGCTGGCCAGTCATGTAAGTTGAATCTGGTACTTTACAATCTTTATCATTCTTCTGGTGTATTATAGTGGATTTTTCATAAAGAAACACGTGACGTGTCAGGTAATTGGAGCCTTCTGGTACTTGTTCTCAATCGAACGACAAGATACTTGCTGGCATGAGGTGTGTAAGGACCAAGCAAGGTGTGATACCATGTATCGGTATTGTGGAGATCATCGTAAAAAAGACTACACATTCCCGACTGAATCATGCCCTTTTATCCAACCTGATCAAGTTCATAACTCAACGGTCTTCAATTTTGGTATATTTATTGATGCTCTTGATTCTGGAGTGGTGGAATCTACTTATTTTCCACGGAAATTCTTCTACTGCTTTTGGTGGGGTTTGCGTAATCTCAGGTTTGTGAATATATTGTTTTCTATTTCAGTCCCTAATCAGTCGCCATGTTCTCATTTGTATTATTTGAAATTGCATCCTGCATTGATTCATTTTTAAAAGCTGAATGTTTCCCTTCAGAGTGTTTCCAAATTACATCTGTAAATTGAAGAATTCGAGGTAGCTGTTTGATATCAGTAAAAGATTGGCTATTTTGAAATATTGAATATTTGAATTGAATTGAATGGAAACATGGTCTATGGCTTTAAATAAAACAAAGAGAGAAAAATATGATTAAAAAAATGAAATTATTTACATTCTTATTCTAGTCAAATAAGCTTGCTTCATTTTACATTAAGCTTTGGTACTAATCCATCTTGCATATTTTCTTTTTACAGCTCTCTTGGCCAAAACCTTAAAACAAGCACTTTCATTGGGGAGATTCTCTTTGCCATCTTCATATCCATCGCTGGATTGGTTTTGTTTGCACTGCTTATTGGAAATATGCAGGTAATTCCTTTACATGGCCTTGCAGTGTGAAATAATGGTTTAAAAATGGTCCATACAATGGAATTTTGTGATTCTGGAATCTGAACATCTCAGAGCTGTCCTTCAGTGATTCTGCTGACCATTTAAGCCTGATAAATACCATACCTTGAAAAAAGCATAAAATGTTTACCCCTGCTTTTCTTTCCTCTCCCTACTCATGTGTAATATTTTATCTTGACCTCGCAACTGTCTCTTTTGAGGCCGTTATTTGATGATTTAAAGCACTAAACAATTGTGCATCCCGGTCGTCACAGAAATATCTTGAATCCACAACTGTTAGAGTAGAGGAAATGCGGGTGAAGAGGAGAGACACAGATCATTGGATGTCTCAACGAATGCTCCCTGATAACCTGAGGGAACGAATTAGGCGGTATGAACAGTACAAATGGCAAGAAACTAGAGGTGTGGAAGAGCGGGGTCTAATTCGTAATCTTCCTAAAGATCTCAGGAGGGACATAAACCGCCATCTTTGCTTGGACCTGATCAAGAAAGTGAGTGCTTTTCTTAGTCTTTCTTTCTGTTCTAATTTCTAGCATTATTGGATTCGCTCAACACGGGCTAAAATATATTGTAATTGCATTTTTGCTTTGAGAAATAACGATATCTGGAATGTTTAACAACTCTTTAGGTGCCGATGTTTAAAAAAATGGATGAGACAATATTAGATGCGGTATGTGACCGTCTCAAGGCAGCTCTTTACACCAAGGATAGCTACATTGTTCGAGAAGGGGAACCAGTCGATGAGATGCTATTTATCATGCGAGGTAATCTAGTAAGTGTGACCACCAATGGTGGAAGAACTGGTTTTTTCAATGCTGTCTCTCTCAAGGCTGGTGACTTCTGTGGAGAAGGGTTACTTACATGGGCCCTGGATCCCCAATGCTCCTCCAACCTCCCTATCTCAACTAGAACGGTACAAGCTCTATCAGAGGTTGAGGCCTTTGCTCTAGAAGCTGATGACTTGAAGTCTGTAGCTTCCCAGTTTCGCCAATTACATCACAAGGATATCCAGCACACATTCAGGCAAGTTTTCAAGGATTGTTTCTCCTTTCTTTTCCTGTAGAAACAGAGAGAGGCTAGCGGTGGAATATTTTTCCTTCTATCATTCAGGGCCTGATATAAGCATATCCTCTCAGATTTATGCAACTGGGACGATAGATTTCTACTTTCCCTACAAGTTATACAGACTATTGAAACTTTTTATCTGGCCTTTGTGCTAAAGTCACCACTCATATTCGTGAGCTCATCTTGTTTTCAGGTTCTTCTCAGTGCAGTGGAAGACATGGGCAGCGTGCTTCATACAGGCAGCATGGCGCCGTCACTGTAGGAGGAAGCAGGCTAAAAGCTTACGTCAAGCAGAAGAAAAACTGCAAGATTCTTTGGCAAACGAGGCCAGTACATCGCCAAGCCTAGGTGTTGCCATTTATGCATCACAGTTTGCTGCCAACGCATTAAGAAATCTGCGGCGGAAGGGCACACATGCCACTAGATTGCCACAGAGACTGTCATTGCTGCCTCAGAAGCCAACGGAGCCTGATTTTTTTGCTCAACATCAAAAGTAACAAAACATTCAAGTGATTCTATCATAGTTTTGCCTCATATCGGCAAGCTATATCGCCAGAGATCTCGGTTATATATATATATACTATGTATATAATAATAGTGTTGATTTAAGCAAGCTTCTATTGTTCGTTGATTTTAACTGCAATCAAGATTTTGTCCTGACGCTGACACGCTTGAAAATGCACACAGGGAAATATAGATTAATAGAGATTTTTTACGTCGTCTTTTATAGAGCATTGAGTGCTGCCAAAAACATCAATGATGGCCGAAAAACGTTGTATAGAACGAATCCACCCGAAAAAGTAATCAGAAGAATCCATTTCTTTTAGGTAAACTGTCATTTAGACTATATATACTATACTTATTTGTGTAACAATTTCTACCTGGTAAAAAAGGATGTGCTGAACAAGCACGTTACATTTTCAGACAAAAAGGCTCATTTTCTTGTCAATGATCACAGGGGACAAGACAAATTCAATGTGCGTATTCTCTGTTTCCTTATTTTGAGAAGGAAATTCGTGGTATGATTCATATACGGATGGGCTGCACTAAATTCTTTGGTATATGTAAAGTCGACAAAGTCATGGATTCAAAATGTTCCCCAAATGCTTTTATATTAGATGCACCACAGCTTCGGCCTGTATATTTTGGGAGTAAAACTACTGCCTTGAAACAGAAAAGGTGCAAGTATATACCATTATAAATAACACTGTGGATGATCTTATCAATTATTATTGGATACAAGTATGAAACTGACATTAATTAGCAACAAAGAGAAAATGGCATCAACTTCTTTTATAGTGCTGCAGTGTTTTATTCTCGTTTCTTTTACATAACGTACTAGAATTCTTGCCGCAACATGATTTGCTCCACCAGTTCAGCATATATAGCCTGCTGCATTAATAGCCAAACGCACTGCACAGAAAAAAGAAGAAGAAGAAAACTGATCAGTATACTATATTTCATGCTCTGATGATGAGTACGTACGTGATAGGGAGGAAAGAATTGACTAAGAGATAGAAAGATTCATACGTGGAGCAGTCAGTGCTGCTGGAAATAGGAGGAAGAACAAGGGACACCCCACAATTCTTGGGAAGTGTAGGGATGCGAGAGGGATCGTATTTAATCTTGCTTAGTGTGTTCTTAAGACATTCGCATGCATCCTTCCTATCTGATTTGCTTTTAACAAAACCACTAATTTCCTTGACCCCAGCACAGCAAGTCTTTGACGGATCTTTTGATTTGTCACTGATATAATTGATGCATGAGGTTAACTTCGACACAATTGTCGCGCAGGAAACCTTATCATCAGGAGAAGGCATGGTTGGTCTTGAAAGTAACAGAAGAATTACTGCTAGCAATGCAAATAGATGAGTGCTCATTGCTGCTGCTTTCAACATACCTAGCTCAGAAACAAATGAAGTGGTTCAGTTTCTTCAATCACAAGGCTGGTTATGATTCATGCTAGCTGCCAGTATGGGAGTTATATATAGATGCTAGCAAGCTTGTGGGATTAATTGATGTTTTGTTCAGCCCAGGTTCTCTAGAGGCCATGACAGACTCGTGACTTCTTGCTTCCTTGACGGACTAGGACAAACAACTTCTTTGGCAGAGTTTTAAAGGGCAGATGCACTACATGCATTACTTGTGATAATTTTGTGCCGCTGAACAGATTACGCATCCATTTCCACAAAATTACTGATGGTAGGTAATAATATATTTCCTTTGATTTTCTATTCAATGTTTTAGAAAACAAAATCAGGGTGGTTTGTCTGCTTTGTCTTTCATTTAATCACTAAAGGCAGTGTTGTGAGATGGAAAATTCATTGTAATTAAATTTGTTATAGTGTAAATGGGTTTTGAAAAACGCTGCAGAAAACTTGAATTTAAATCATAGTACATTTTTTGAAAAAAATATGTTAATGATTCTATTCCACTCTCGTGTTGCAAGTTGAATAATTTATTTTCTATCGCAAAATAATAAATATATAAGTGTTATTAAAGAGTTTTTGGATATTGAGTTAAAAATATAATTGTGAATTAAAAAGTTAATATTTATATATAGTAAAATAAAGATCATATATGTTAATAAAACATGTAAGATTTCAAATTAATTTTTAATGTAATAAAAAAATAAAACAATGTTGCAATTACTACAGCGAAACACCATTTACTTTTAGTTTTGTATAATAATTTTTTTAAAAAATATAAGTAAAAAAAATTACAAAAAAATAAGATAAAAACAAAAAAAAATAGTATAAATAGATCGAATGTAAAGTGATAAATATTCCAAGTGTGAGGAATAAAAGGAATATTTTTTCTATAAATAAAAAAATAGTGATAAAAAGACGAAGTATAAAATGATAAATATAAAAAAATAAAAATAAATCCAAGAACTGTTTCTCTAAATAATA
>Ga0307511_10007264_pt1 | contig 11160 bp, 7 predicted proteins | sample 13_EM_MG_FD_200266 | JGI IMG/M metagenome (GOLD analysis project Ga0307511, IMG submission 200266) | Populus trichocarpa ectomycorrhiza microbial communities from riparian zone in the Pacific Northwest, United States - 13_EM | ecosystem: Host-associated > Plants > Roots > Unclassified | place...
CCATAAATTGCATCTTTCATCTATAGAACGCAGGGAAAAACAGTAGACTCCACTTTGATAATTGCAATTTCACTAAGAGAACAAATCCATGATTAATTCTAAACAGAAAAGAGCAATTTAAGCATAAACAAAACATTGTTTATCTCACGATATTCGATACAGTAATCCTCTAAACTCATTTCAGTAAAACAGGCAACTTCGATGAATATAAAACTGCTACGAAACTTACAGAGGGTTGAGAGAGATTCCCAAACCTAAGAACAACATAATTAGTCATTCGCGACGTTGGTGGTATAAAATTTTGCTTGTTCTGTTCCACTACGCTCTTCAAATCCACACTATAAAAGCAACAATAATAACCAGCTCCCAGGTTAAATTTTAACAACTACAGAGAATGAGAAAGAGAGATCGGGGTAAAAAAAGAAAACCTAGTAGAGAAGAAAAAGGCGCGAACAGGAATGGACGGCCGGGTGTCCACCTCGACACCCGTGCCTTTACCACCAACGCCTACGTCCGAAGAGGATACCGGCTCATTCCAGTCCACCGCCGTGTGCTGCTGATTCGGCGCCGCAGAGGCCGAGATCGAAGAAATGCACCTCACAACCACCAAATTACCACCGCGAACTCCGCCGCCCCAAGCAACATTATTACAGTGGCGTGTGGTGAAAGCGATAACGGAAAAGGAGGTATTAGGGGTTGATGAAGAGACACTTAGGGTTTTGAAGAGAGAGAAAAAATGACCGGCTTTCGGTGGTTTAAGAGAAGAGATGGGGAGAGGGTTTTGGTGGTAAGAGAAGAGGGCTGTACGGAGAGAGAAGCGGATTGTTTTCGAGTGAGCGTCGATGGCTCGCCACATTTTTTTTCAGGGTGGGTGTTGGAGGGAGCAGGAGAGAACTCAAGTTTGGCTTTTGGGGTTTAAATAGGGTTTGAAGGGTTTTTTGTTTTTTCATTTTTTAAATATAGGCCCGTTTTGCACATACTATTTTGTAGATAGGAAATCTTTATACATTTTTTTTCATGGCTAAAATATATTTTTTAAAAAGAAAAGTGTTTTGGATATTAATGTATTATTTCATTGAAAAGTATTTTTATCTTTTGTATTAATCGCGTGATAGTCTATAGTTGTTGAAAAAGCAAAAACTAAATTTTTATATTAATACAATTTATAAGTTATTAGTTTTTTTTTTTAATTTTATTGGTGAGCAGCAAGTGCCAACATGAATCAAGAATTAGTATTTTTGACATTATTCCAGATTAATTTCAAATGCATTTTTTTTTATCAGCTTCTTGGACCTAAATCCATATATTTGTTGGAAAATAATTAATATCACGTTCGTGATTTAAATATTATAATTACTGTCTTTCAGAAGTATTATCGAATTTGAGAGAATTGGGCCTGTTATGTTTCATTCGGTAGAGGTCGGTTGATGCAGGATGGGCTTTGAGTGTTAAAATCCTCCAGTGTCCAATACTGCTTGTAGTTTTGTATCGCCAGGCTCGCCCGACTCCTTGTCACTGACTCGAGTGCAAAGATACATGCTATGCCTGTTTTTTACAAGGCTTCTGTCCCATATAGTAGTTGTAACTAGATTTCTTTAAATATAGAAAATATAATTTTTATTAAAAAAATTAAATCATATGGTTAACCCGATGTGAAACTCCTCTCTAAAGGTCTCTTCTTGGATTCCAGTTTGAAATAAATCTTTAAAGATCTTGTTTTGTTCTTGTGGGTTCAGCAAGAAGCATTCCCGAGTATATTCTGTCTTGCTAGAGCCAATCAAGCGGGGTCTAGTAGTTTCTTGACAAGACAGCAGAGAGATCAGTCTATAATTGCCGCTCTACCGAGGCCACAGAGCAGGCGTGGTGGCTGGGATCAGAATTCTATTCAAACTCACTAAAAGAAAACAGAAATTAGGCCATTCGCCTCACCTCGAGCAGAATCCCCAGAACTTTTGCTGTGGTCTTCTCGTGTATAGTTAGGTGTTCTCTGCGTAGTTTTCACCGTGTTCAGAATAGGTTTTTCCCCACGAGATTTTAAAATTTATTCACACGTGTATAATATATTTAAAAGAAAATTTATCAGTCTCCTTTGAAAATCCATAAAAATCACACAACGGATATCTATTTGGGCTATGATTCTTGTACAAACAGAGCTGCTGAAAGTCTAAACTGTTAATAATTCTACCTGCTTATATATTTTTATAAACATGTCTTCATTAGTTATTTTATTTTATTTGTTGTGTGCATATGTACCTTAGCCCATACAGATTTGTCCACTGACTGAAAATTAAAATGTTGCCGCGCGATCTGAGCAAGTTGAAAAGAACCACCGAAGCAACCAGAAGGCTAGAACTTGGAGAATTCAATCTACTTGAAAGAGTTTGAATAAAAAAATGTCTACCCAACTGTCAATGTCAGCATTTCTGGCTGCCAATGACAAAACTGGGATGGTGGGTATTTCCAGATATAGTCAGAAGTAGGCAGCGATGTTTTAATTAATTTTTATCCTCGGTAGATATGTTCATTCAGTAACTAATTTGACTTGATACTTTTCATCCTTAATACTTGTAGGAATATTTTCATCAATCTAGGTCATGAAACAGACACGATCGAAGTCGTGATGTAATTTTGCACCGCTCAGGTCGTACTCGGGAATAATTTAATTGCCTCCAAGTAAATGAACAAGATCCCGTGTCTTTTTATTCTTTGCTTGGCGGGATTACAGCCTTGATGATGTAAATTCGAGTATCGAGAGTGACCAATTCGTTGAAAAAAACGCAGAGGAGGATGAGCTCCGATTCTCCTTTAGGCAGATGAACAGATTGTAAGCAATCTATGTTGCATGTTATATTACAAAATCAAAACAATATCCACCCTAAAGACTCCAGTTGATTCAGTTTTCTTCCTCTGCTTAATTTTTAGCACAACGGACAACGCACTCAAGGTTTTAACATTAATTATCTCTTGTAAGAGTAAAGAGAGGGGTTGGGGGAAGATGTGGTGGATGCAGCAAGACGCAGGTTGCTGGCGAAATGGTTCTGTTGGTTGAATGGAAGGGTCGCTGAAGAGGCAGTTATCGTCGAAGAGAATCCTGATGATGCTGCAACAGAGAGCTGTGACATTGTAGCAACAACATTGTTGCTGCCATTTATTAACCACGGCCAGCTTGAGAATCTCGGTGAAGAAACAGCTTCAACCTTCTTCTCTGTAGTCCTTTCCTGTCAGCATAAGATCAATCAGCACTTGTACTGATAATGATATGAAAAAATCAGCACCGACAATTAATATGAAAAGCATTTTCTTTCGATTAAATGAGTAGGAGCCCTATAGACACCACAATTTTAGGAGATTAGAGAAAAGGCACCTAGTTACCATGTCTCAATTGACAAGACAGCGCTCCTAAAATGAAGCCCTCTATCATCATAAAGATGGCATTTCAGTGGCTAGACTCTTAAAAAACGAATGGTCGTTACATGTTCATGGGCATAAGACTTGATTCAAAAGCAGTTTCTTCGTGCAAAGGTCCAGGCCAAAATGGTTCTTCCAGGAGCTAAATTTAATGGCGCACAGTTTTTCTGCTGTTATTTGAAAGTTATTCTTTGAAGCTAAAATATGCTGCATGTGCATTTTGTTTTCGGTAGAAAAGGCAACTCAATTTCCTGTGAGGAAAAAAGGCACAACGAATAGAAGGGAACTACCTCGTAGCTTGATAATAAACCAGGGTATATGCCAGACCATGCTGGAAGGTTCTTTGATGCCATTGGTGAACCATGAAGGGTTTGCAAGCCCATATGTGCTGCAGCAGTACTGCCCTCCACCTTCAAAAGCACAACGTGGCATCAATTTCCAACAGCTATGTTACAAGCATTTTCAGAAGAGAAAGGACTATAACCAGCCACATGATTTAAGATATGCCTAAAGAATGGATCGAGCAACAAGAATATGTTTAACAGTGAAAAAAAGCAATTAATTGCAGGCATCTTATATAGAATCATACCACTTGTCTCTCTTTTCTGGGTATTTCACAACCACCATAACGACAATGGGAGTCTCCCACAATGTCATTCCCCTTAGGATCATTTGATGGCTGAGAAATTCCAAGACTCAAATCAAGATTGTGGCCGCTTCCTGCATTTATATCCCCAGGAAAATTTATTACATTTACTAATCAATAGGGAGAAACTATAGCATCATAATAGTCTATTAGTACCTCCATTGTTAGGATCGGAAATCACATCTCCTTTATAAACGCTAGGCTCAAAATTGGTTACTGCTTCTCTTCCATTAAACTCGAGGGCTGCCTTGTCATAAGCCCTGGTTTATAAGAAAATGAAGATGGAATTATATGTTAGCTTTTAAATATCATCCGGATATTAGTAACAATTAGAATCGAAGAGAACAAATTCAAGATCACAAGGACCTTGCAGCTTCTACTTCGCTGTCGAATAATCCAAGATAAATATACCTGGTAATCAGAGAAAGTGTTGCCTGAGCGTTTTTTTCTCTTTGAAATAGCCATCTTAAATTTTACTTCTTGATTTAGGATTTTAGAGTCTAATTGAAGTGTAGAACAATGCTTATCAAGTTTTAACAATCACATGTCCTGACATCAATTAAAAAAAAGGTCTTTAGGTTTTAGGGGCTCTCACTTCTTTCCAAGGAATTGCCCCATTCGAGCTTCCCATCTGCCACATTTGTGAAGAGTTACACCTCTGTATTTTGAGCTACCTCGTGAGAAACCGGTGCTTTGACGGCGAAGAATGTGAACAAATTCTTCTTTACTAAGGTTTTTCATCTACAGTCCATCAATATTGCAATTAATATCCACAACAACCCCCCTTCCCAGACCAGAAAAGGGAAAAAGAAAATAGTAAGAGACAAAAGATAGTAATTTGTTATTGAGAAGAATCCTCACCTGCTTCATATCTTCTTCATAATCACTTGAATTAAAGTTGATGTCCGCGTCAACTCCCCGAAACTTAATTGCAGCTCTATCATATGCCCTGAACAAGTAAGATCCAAATACGGCACAAAGTTAACAAGATTTCAAATCCTTTTAAGACTGGAACAAATTAAGTACTTTCTCGTGAATTCATGAGAGAAAGTACTTCTAATTTAAAGAGAGGAAAGTTAACAAAATTCCTACCTTGCTGCAGCGTGAGCAGTGTCAAATCCACCTGCTTAACATGAAAAGACAAAAATTATTTATGAAATGTCATCATAATTAATACAAGATCGCAACCAAAACTAATATATTGCCAGAAATTTCAGTCACCCAGTGAGCTCATCCATCTGCTTACCTAAATATACTTGCTTCCCACAATCCCTGTGCCAGTTAAAAAAATAAAATCAAGATCAGTGAACAAAATAACCAGGCAAAACTCTTATCAACAGACATACACATAAAAATAAAAACAATTAACATGAGCGATTTAGAAAGGCAACAAATCCCAAAAGCAAATCCATGCTTGCTCACCATATATGTGACTCCCATCTCCCCGTTCTCCTGTAAAACGTCACTCCTCTATACTGTGAGCTTCTAGACCTTGGTCCTCTCCTACTCTTCCTCGCTTGCTGTTGTTTTTGCTGCACATTTTCCGGCTCTGCCTCCGGACTTGACCCCATCTGTGAAAGCTTCAACCACTGAGGTCTTGCAGCTGATGCTACAGCCAATCCTGGCTGGAAATTCAGTTCCAGCCCGGTGCTTTCAGGAAAAAGTTGTTGAGTTGTGAAATCACAGTTCCGGCTTGTTTCTTTTGAAGCATTAATGGCGCTTGTGTTGGTAAAGTTTCCATCTTTCTTCAAGATATCAAAAATGAAAGCAGAGTTACTGTTGTTTGAGGAATTCTCATCTTCGGTAGTGTTTGTAATGGAGGAGTTTGAAGTAGCTGAATCTTCCATTTGTTGAGTCCTTGAAGCTGCTTCTTCTTCTTCTTGGTGGTTCTCAACATCAACAATTACCATCATATTGTTCTTGTTGTTATCTTCACAGCATGAATCACTAGAGCTGATACCAAGATTGAGATCCAACATGATGACCTTTTCTTTTCTTTTTTTGTTTGGCTTATGTTATGGTTCTCACTCCTTAGTATTCGATCCTTTAAAGAAACTAAACAGGATAAGCAAAACCCATTTCAAGAATGACGTCTAGTTAAAGAAAAATCAACAAAAGATGCATAAATTTGTAACAAACAAATGGTAGAGAAAAAGAGAAATTGAAAGACAGTTTCTTGAGGGTAACGGATGGGATCAGAAGAAGAAGATAGACTAAAAAACTACTAAGGTGTGTGTGACCAGGAAACCTTAACCAAAGTACATTTGGTAGATAACGAAAGAGAGAAGGAGAGAAGGCAGGGGTGTGTAAAAGTAGAGAAAAAACTGCCTGTCTGTCAGATTATATGGACATACGGGAGAGAGAAAGCGGCCAGAAATATAGAAAAGTTCATAGAGAGAGAAGATGATTGAGGAGTTTGACGATCAGAAGGGGAGAGAGAAGCATTTGTAGCTGGCTTCAAGGACTAGAAAATAAAAAAAAGAAAGAGATGGGGACGTGTTAACCGTAAAGGGTAATATTCTTACACTTGCCCCTTATTTTTGGGATGCCTGTTATAGTAGGCGAGACTTGCACTCTAGATATTTTTTCACAAATCTTAATTTTACCTGTTTGTCGGCCAAACCCGATTTCACATTCCTCACATGATTACTACTTACTTCTACTCATATTAATTATTTTAAAATCAGTTAAATTTTTACCTTGGAAAAACTAATAAAACATCAAAATTAGCTTCCTTTAAATATCATAATATTTTTTTAAACTATAATAATCTCACAAAAATAAATTAAAATAAATTTAAATTTAAACAAAAATATATATGAATATTGACTCAAAATAAATTAAATATTAAATGATGAAATTAATAAAAAACAATGACAAAAAAATTCAATAAAAAAAATGAAAGATGGATTTTTTAAAAATATTTTTTCTAGTTTGTTTTTTCTACGTAGTATTATTAAGGTTTTTAAAAGATTATGATAGTTTTCTGATAGAGAGAATGTATGAATAAATAAAATAAAATATTTTAAAAATCTTTATACTTCCAATGTTTTTAGTATTTGAAAATCATAAATTGTAACAAATTTATTTATCATTCGCTCTCTTATTTATCAGGTTTTCACTCATAAAATATCAAAATTGGTTTGTAAGAAATGTTGTATAAAGTTGATTGGTCGAGTGTATTTTGCAGCTACAATTGATTCGAGTCTATGTGCATTAACAATTAATTAGTAAAATTATTTCAGCCTTCAAATAGTAAGAAGAATATAATCATAGATAATAATCCAACTCGCAGTGGTGAGAAAACACAGGGGGGAGGACCTGGGCTCGGGGTTTGGTGTGTGACAAGAAAGGTAAGGTAGATTAATGGAGGATATGATATGATTACTGAAGAACTTGTTTGATGGTGGGAGGACAATCACAGCTGATACAGTAGAATTTTGAAACAAACGAAACATTATATTCAAAGGAATTGATTCACTATTTCATGGTAGAATGTTGAATATTGCTCTAATTAATAGTCTGTTATCAATTCACCATCATTACACATCTTATTTTCTTTAATTTGGAAAACATTTTAATTTATTGTTGATATGTGCTTTTATGTCTAACATGATAGAAAATTATATTTTGAATTTTTTAAAAAAGTTTAAACTCTCAAGAAACAATTATTTGATATAATATTAAATAAATTTTTAATTAAATTGTCACGAATTTAAATTTTATTATTCTATTTTATTCAATAAAAATTAAATATAAAGTAATATATACATGGGAAGATTTTAAGCTAAAAAACCTTTCATATTAAAAGATATATTAAAACACTTAACTTTCAAAGTTTACATAGTATTAACATTCAGCATTACATCTTTTTATATTATTTTTGCTTTTTTATTTTAAAAGTATATTTAAAAAAATTATTATTTTTGTTTTAAATTATTATTTTTTGTATTTTTAAATTATTTTAATATGTTAATATCAAAAATAAAATTTAAAAAATAACAACAACAATATTCAAATACAGTAGTCATGATTTATTTGTTTATATGCTAACAATAAATTAAATCTATCACGACAACCAATCAAAAGAAACAATAAATTAAATTTATTAGTTGAAATACGCGCAAATTAATTCAAATACTCACGATAATAATATAAAAAAAAAACAGTAAGAGGACTCTATCAAATTAGTCTGAAAACTAGAATCACCACCATCTTACTGTCTTTACGCAGCAAAAAATACATAATATTCACCACTTCGTAGGAAAAAAAGGAGGGAAAAAATAAAGAAAACATTAATGTGCACGTAATTTGACAGACTTGTTTGTACTATTCCCAGGCAAACCAATGCTAAAATACACTAAATATAAATATATACTTTGTATACATTCATACAAGAATACACGTATATAATTTCATAAAAAGAAATTATTATAGATATGACCAACAATATCGTCGTCGTTATATATGTCTTATTTTATTCATGATTTTTAGTTGAAATTGTCAATATAAAAGACAATTTTTCTAGAAAAATATATAGCAATTCACAGGAATCATCAACTCTGTTAGCTAGCCATTCAACTTACAATAAAAGGTCGGTCATCAATTTTATGAAAGCATAGCCTGCCTCTGCATTCCCATTGTCTTCACCACACAAATAAATAAATAAATAAATAAAATTAAACCACACACGAAACTCATCAAGCGGGAGATACGTGGCAAAACATGATAGGCTTTGAAAAGTGGACGGAGATACCATAGCCGAATATATATATATATATATAAATAAATAAATAAAAGTCGTGCTGAAACAACGTTACTGTAAATAGAACTTTAATTTTAATTCTAAGGGCCACCCTCTCTTGATTTATATTTTTGATCTAGTTATTGTCATACGTACAAGTAATAGTGGTCCCCACATCATGATCTGTAGACAATCGTCAATAAATCCAATGGCTGTGGTTGTTTAGTCTTGGTAGCTGGGTCCCACAAATATCACGAAGGGACCACAGGTTTTCCATGTCTGTACCAGGAAGAAGTAGACAACCCTTCTTTCTTAAACTTGCTTCAAATGTCATTGACAAATCTGATTAAAAAGGAAAATATTGTGGTTGAAGTACAGATATAAAATACCTTATCTTTTCCGTTTGTTTATGTAGGATCCTAGTCCTCTTTCATTTCCACACGAGACTCGTTAGAATCCCGTGTGGAGGTAAGAAGATAGAATACAACTCGATCCTCCCACTTTTTGAGAAAATGATAAACGATCCATTTTATATTGAAATTTAATTATTCGTTTTTAAAATCATACAGCTAGTATATGATTTATCAACACAAAAGAAGTTAATTATAGTCTAAAATCACAGTAAAAATGTTTTACATTATTAAAAAAAATTACCATAAATATAAGGGATAAAAATAACAAGAATGGGCAGCTGGGGAAGATGGGTACTGCATGAATATTTATATTTTATCATAACATTTAATGGATCTTGAACTGTATAGTAAGAGTTAGGTCTCCGTCTTTAAGTTTTCATCCTACATTTTTCAATATTGAAACTTAATATATATTCCCAAGAGAAAAAATTAAATCTAGTTAGAAATTATTCTCTTGAAGTTGGAAAATAAATCATAACACAGGAGAGAGACAGGCACAAAAAAAGAAGAAGAAGAAGAAGTCAATAGTACTGAAATTCACTAAAAAATTATAAAAATATTTTATTTTTCTGTCTTTTTTTAATTCTCTCTCCCACTCATACATCTCTATCATGTATTTTTGGATGTCTCCTCGAAAACAAATATCGGCATGCATGCGTCAGGCTACTATTAATTATTCCAATTCCATTCTTGGCGAAGGAAGATTTAAATTCGCATAACCCTTGACAGGGTGGTGGAGTAGGGCAGGCACTTGCACGAACCGGTCACGTGCCCCATCTATGAACGCCAACAGGCTAGTGTATAACTGGATGGATCGCTTGCCTCCATGTTGTTACGTTGCTTGATTTTTTTATTTTTTTTTAATTATTTTTTACATTACAAGGAGTAACAGTCGTGGCCTTTCTGAGGAGTGGAAGGTGCCCAGGATAAGCTAGGAAAAAGACGAAGAAACCGACCGTGAAAAGTATTATACGGATTTGTCCCTTAAAATCTTTGACTTACGTGTCCTCGGACGGTTCACTCAGTCAGAGCAAATGCTGGTATACTCTATCCCATTGAAATTGTGTTAGCTATAACCATTGATGCATATTACTAGTAATACTTATTGTTTTTAAAAATTATTTTTTTATTTTTAATATTAGCATATTAAAATAAAAAAAAAACATTAAAAAAAATAAAAAACTTTGAAAATCACGATCAAACCCACAAACAAATGCTATCTAAGAAGCAAAGATTGAGATTTTCATAAATGTTTTTGTCTTGTAATGGATATGATAAAATGAAGTGATTGATTTAAAAACGTGACAGTAAATAGACGAATACCACGTGACAGTAAATAGAGGGAAAAAAAAATATTCATACTATTACATAAATATTCTTTGTTGATCCATGACGTGTTACTAAGTATATACGAGTTTCAACCAATTCGATTACTGTTTAATAAATTTATCCGGCTTTTTTTCACGAGATAACCACGTGACAGTAAATAAATTAAGAGGAAAAAAAAACATTCATAAAAGTGTTTTTTTTCTTAAAAACATATTAATTCTTTTAATAACATACATTAAAATTAATTGAAAAACAATAAAAAATATTAATTTATAATTCTTTCAGGATAAACGTATTTTTAAAAAAGCACAAAAAAAAAGTTATTACATTCATAAATCACACTCATATTAGTTAAATGTAGAGGCCCTTGTTTTATAGGGATTATCATTATCTCTGAGATTAAAGATTTCATTGGCTTGAGCACTCATATTAACATTTAGTTTTTTTATTGAAGGGGGGAAAGCATTGAGAATTATGTAATTTAATGGCTTAATGAAGAGTATTTGGTGGTTGCGGTTGCTTTTCAAATAACTTTTCGTGCTGAAATATATGTTAATGATGTTTTTTTATTTTTTAAAAATTATTTTTGATATCAACATATCAAAACGATTTAAAACATA